>Ga0206902_10019_pt1 | contig 46968 bp, 40 predicted proteins | sample Alteio_BWOrgHeat_44_FD_153242 | JGI IMG/M metagenome (GOLD analysis project Ga0206902, IMG submission 153242) | Enriched cells from forest soil in Barre Woods Harvard Forest LTER site, Petersham, Massachusetts, United States -... | ecosystem: Environmental > Terrestrial > Soil > Temperate forest >... | reverse complement strand
TATTTACGAGATGTCTATTAAATCTCAAGCTGTTGTCTATCCACTCTGGTTTAACGCAAAGGCGCAAAGGCGCAAAGACGCAAAGAAAAAAGAAAGAGTTTTGTTTCTCTGCTAAACATTTGTAAAAATGAAGTGTATTTTCTTCTGACTTCCGACTTCTGGCTTCTGACTTCTATTTTTCTTTGCGCCTTTGCGTCTTAGCGCCTTTGCGTTTTTTTTAGAGTGTATTTACTCAATGGTGGTGACGATGACTAAGCACTGCACGCCGTCGCCACAGCCAAAGTCGGTTAATCCTTCGCCTGTTGTTGCTGTGATGCCCACTTGTGAGATGTCGAGATGCATTGCCTTTGCAATGCTGGCACGCATGTCGGGGATGCGCTGTTTAAAATGTGGTTTTTTCCCTTCCAGACTAATGGCAACATGAGTCACTTTTTGTTTCCCTAATGTTTTCATCGCTTCGTTAAGATAAACACTACTGTCAGTAATGCCATCTTTAAGGCAAAGATCATCGGCAATATTTCCTAAAATCAGCACTCCTGTTAATGACGAAATCGCATTGCAAATGGCGTGGAATACAATGTCTCCATCAGAATTTGCACTGAATCCGGGTACATCTTCGAAAATTAACCCTGCAATGACACAGGGTTTCGAAGATTCCGGAGGTAAAAATCTGTGACTATCCTGACCTAATCCTGTTCGTACTGTCATTGAAGCAGCCTTTTGTGCATTAAGAAATCGACCGATCGTATCACATTCAATAAAAAAGAGTAAACAGTATACAGTAAACAGTAAACAGTAGAAATTTCAGCATTCAGTGGTCAACCAAAATAGGAACCTACTGTCTACTGTTTACTGTTTACTGTTTACTTCCTTCTTGATTTTAAAATGCGATTGATTTACATGAAGTTTCACATTAAAACAAATAGTGACATCATGCAAATTTGCACGGTAGTCTTCATAGAGAGAACTCATGTTGAATTTTCGTAATTTAAAAAAAGATTATTCCCCTGCAATCATCAAAGAAGGGCGCGTTTTATTCGAGAAAGGATCTGTCATCGCAGGCAAAATTGTTAATCTAAGTCCAAATACTGTGCGCGTCAGCTGCAAAGTCCTTGGCGCTTTCGACAATACCTACCGCTGTGAAATCGAAATCGACCGCAAACAATCCTCTACAATAGATGCAGACTGCGATTGCACATACAAATACGATTGTCAACATCTCTCTGCAGCACTTTTTTTCCTCGAAGAAAAGTTTAACGAAATCCTCGTCAGCTATTCCAAAGAAAATAAAATCGATGAATCACCTGCTCTGGACGATAAGAGCAAAGCAAACTTGCTCGAAACAATTAAAGAAGCTGAAAATCGCGAAGTCGTTCGCCAAGGCAAAAAACAGCAAAAAGAGCTCTTAGAAGAGTATGTGGGCTCTGCCAAGGTGTTGGGACAGTCTCCGTTTTTTGTCCCTGAAGAATCAATTGATAAAGATCAAGCAGAACTCGCTGTCATTTTCATGGGTCCTATACCTAACATTTTAGATCCTAATAGCTATGTGGAAATTCAACTTTCCCTGCGTTTGCCTTTCCGTTCTAAGCCATTAAACATTCCTGTCATTCAAGAATTTTTACAGGCCATTCATTACGGAGAACCTCTCTACATCAGCGGAAAACGCTATTTCTTCTCTCCAGATACCTTCGATGCGGAAAGCGCAAAAATCTTAAAGATGATCATGGAATATGCGCGTTATCCTGAGGTGCGCGATGAAAGACAGCAAAGAATTGCTCAAATTAATTCCGAAGCATTTGGATCTATCTTGGCTCAGGCATACGCTCAAGCGGCTTCTGAAACACATCTGACAGTAGATGCAAGCCAACAAACCGAAACAGAAAAACAAGCGCTACCACGATTATACTCAGGAACTCTTGAAGAACCATTGCTTTTCTCACCTACACCAGCACGCATTTGTATCGCTATGGAGTATCTGGAAGCGCCCGCACCAAAGTTGTTGCTTAACCCCACATTGTTATTAGACAACAGCAAAAGTATCACTTTAGAAGAGGCGTGGCTATTCAGCTGTACAACTCCAGGAATGATTTATCAAAACACTTACTATATTTTCGAGCCCACCATCAAACGCAAACATCGTCGCAGCTTATCTCCTTTAAGAGACATTACCATTCCAGAACCACTTTTCGGAACGTTTATTGAAAATTCGATTCCGGAACTGATGCGATTTGCTGAAGTGACGAATCGCGATTGCATTGAAAAATTTGTCACATTGCCTTTTGTGGATACGCTGAAAGCGGAATGTGATATTCAATATCTCAATGGAGAACTCGAAGCAACACTCGATTTTGTTTACGGCAAAGCGAAAGTGCCAGCAGCTTTGTCGAAATTGACGATAGGTCAAATCACATCGTTTGCGACAAAAGAGGGGATTTTGGCTCGAAACCTTACTGAAGAGCACAAAATCATAGAATCACTGTTCCAAGACTTTACATACGATCCCTCTCAAGGCATCTTCACAGCAAATACCGACAAGAAGATTGTGGAGTTCATGACGGAAGTCATTCCAAGCAATCAGCATCTTGTCAAATTTAATTGCCCTGAAAACCTGCTAGAGCAGTTTATTTATGACAACACAAAATTCAAACTTCATTTAAGTGAAACGGATCGCATTGATGTTTATGAAGTAGATCTAAAAGTGGATGGTCATTTGAATGGTGTGACAATCGACTTACTTTGGGAATGCCTTTCTTCACGAAGAGCATTTATTGAATTGGCATCACGTAAAAAAACAACAAAGAAAAAAGGCGCTGGCGAAACTCAGACACGGTCTCACAAAATTTTGGTGTTGGATTTAGAACGGTTATCTCCTCTTCTGCATATTTTTGACGAAATCGGTATTAAAGATTTGACCGACCATCAAGAAAACCGACCTCTATGGAGCTTAGCGAATATTGAACCGTCACAATTTGAAGGCCTTCCTATCGAGTTTTCGATGAGCAAACGTCTGAAAGAGATCCAACAGCAGATGCTTGGTAATGTTCCATTAGATCCCGGACCGATTCCAAAAGAGATCAATGCCGTTCTCCGCAGCTATCAGAACGAAGGTGTCAGCTGGTTAGAGCGTTTAAGGCTGATGCATTTGAACGGTATTCTTGCTGATGACATGGGCCTTGGAAAGTCTTTACAAGCCATTATTGCCATCACGCAGTATAAATTGGCCAAACCAAAAGAGATCGCACTCATTATCTGTCCAACATCTCTTGTGTATAACTGGAAAGAGGAAATTGCAAAATTCAATCCGAAATTGAAAGTCCTTCCAGTAGATGGAACGCCTGCGCAAAGAAAGAAATTGTTAAATGAGATCAAATCTTATGACGTCATTATCACCTCTTACAGCCTGTTGCAGAAGGATATTGACTTCTATAAAACAATTCCATTTGGCTACGCCATTTTGGACGAAGCACAACATATTAAAAACCGTGGTACACGCAACGCAAAATCAGTGAAAATGATCCAAGCAGCACATCGCTTGATCCTTACAGGTACTCCTATTGAGAACTCTCTGGATGAGCTGTGGAGCCTTTTCGACTTCCTTATGCCAGGCTTGCTTAGTACTTACGAAAGGTTTGTGGAAAAATATATTCGCACTCCAAGTAGTACCTCAGGCAAGAATTTGGATTCTCTACGCAAAAAGGTCTCTCCATTTATTCTGCGACGCATGAAGAAAGATGTGTTGGATGACTTGCCACCCGTTTCACACATTGTTTACCATTGCCACTTGTCTGATCAACAGCGCGAATTGTATAACTCTTACGCCGCTTCGGCGCGTGAAGAGCTTTCTAAACTTGTCAAAAAAGAAGGCTTTGACAAAGTACAAATTCACGTTCTAGCTACATTGACACGCTTAAAACAGATATGCTGCCATCCTGCGATCTTTGCTAAGGATAACGTGGAGCAAGGAGATTCCGCAAAATACGACATGCTCATGGAACTTCTGCAATCGCTTATGGAAAGCAAGCACAAGACAGTTATTTTCAGCCAGTATACACGCATGCTAAACATCATCCGCAACGACTTGCAGCAACGTCGCATCCGTTTCGAATACCTGGATGGAACAAGCAAAAACCGACTGGGGATTGTAAAAACTTTCAATGAAGATCCTAATATTCCTGTTTTCCTTGTCTCATTAAAAGCAGGGGGATCCGTATTGAATCTCGTCGGAGCCGACACCGTCATCCATTACGATATGTGGTGGAACCCAGCCGTAGAAACACAAGCGACAGACCGTGTTCACCGCATTGGACAGAAAAATTCCGTGTCTTCCTATAAGTTGATCACACTCAACACTGTCGAAGAAAAAATCCTCGAGCTGCAGAAACGCAAAAGCAGCTTAGTCACACAAATCGTGGCCAGCGAAGAAGAAACCATTTCCAAGTTGACTTGGGAAGAAGTTTTGGAATTATTGCAAACGCAATAATTCAGTAAACAGTATACAGTAAACAGTAAACAGTAGTTTTTTTTCTGCATAAAGCTTTGTTAGTCACTCTAATGTTTACTGGCACTGCTTTTTTGTCTTTGTAATCTCAACTCTTCTGTGATATATTCCGCACCATCATATTAATAATATGTAGATAGAGCGTAGAGCAGATTATTTCTACTGTTTACTGTTTACCGTTTACTGTTTACTCCAGGAGAATAAATGACAAAAAAAGGATCACCAAAAAATTTCACATCAGCTATGAGCGAAATGTATCGTCGTGCTTTTGGTAAACTAAATAAATTCCGTGGCGTCTTCTCAAACGATATCGGAATCGATTTAGGGACTGCAAACACCCTTGTGTTTGTGCGTGGAAAAGGTATTGTTCTCGCTGAACCTTCCGTTGTTGCCGTAGATTCTCAAACAAATGAAGTGCTTGCTGTTGGACTAAAAGCAAAAAATATGCTCGGAAAAACTCCAAGAAAAATCCATGCCGTTCGCCCCATGAAAGATGGAGTCATCGCTGACTTCGAAATTGCTGAAGGTATGCTCAAAGCCCTCATTAAACGTGTGACACCTGCTAGAAGCCTATTCAGACCAAAAATCTTAATCGCTGTGCCTTCAGGCATTACTGGTGTAGAAAAACGTGCGGTGGAAGACTCTGCGTTGCATGCAGGCGCTCAAGAAGTATTGCTCATCGAAGAACCTATGGCTGCTGCAATTGGAGTCGACCTGCCTGTTCATGAGCCTGCTGCAAACATGATTATCGACATCGGTGGCGGTACAACAGAAATTGCTATCATCTCTCTTGGCGGTATTGTAGAGTCTCGTTCTCTCAGAATTGCCGGCGATGAATTTGATGAATGCATCATCAACTACATGCGCCGCACCTATAACTTAATGATTGGACCCCGTACTGCTGAAGAAATCAAAATGACCATCGGTTCTGCGTATCCTCTTGGAGGCAATGAGCTAGAAATGGAAGTGCGCGGTCGTGACCAAGTTGCCGGATTGCCAGTGACTAAGAGAATTAACTCTGTGGAGATCCGTGAATGCTTAGCAGAACCGATTCAACAGATTATCGAAAGCGTTAAGTTGACTTTGGAAAAATGTCCTCCAGAATTAGCTGCAGACCTTGTTGAGCGCGGTATGGTGCTTGCTGGTGGTGGCGCTTTGATCAAAGGCCTAGATAAAGCTCTAATTAAAGAAACCGGTCTTCCTGTTATCGTAGCGCAACATCCTTTGCTCGCCGTATGCCTTGGAACAGGTAAAGCGCTGGAATATTTGGATAAATTTAAAAGAAGAAAATCATATTAAAATAAGAAGTCAGAAGCCAGAAGAATAGCGCGAAGCCATTCGGGTCAAGCTGACCCCAATGGCTTAGTTAGTTTAAAAAAAGAAAGACTTATTCGTGAACGTGAACGTGCCCGTTCCCGTGCCCGGATTAAGACTTAACAGACCAAAAATTCCGAACAAAAAAATGCAAAGAGTATAGATGATATCTTTTGTTGTTCGGGAATTTGTTTAAATACAATTTTAAATCCGGGCACGGGCACGTTCACGTTCACGAATTAGCTTAAAGACAAAATGCAATACAACATTCCTATCCAAAATTGGACGAAAAATCAAACATTGCAAAAATGGATCCAGGATATCGCTACACTGTGTCAACCTACTGACATATGGCTGTGCGATGGCTCCCAACGGGAATATGATGAACTCTTTCGTCGCATGGTTGCTCATAAAACGGCAACAAAACTTAATGAATCAAAACGCCCCAATAGCTTTCTTTGTCGCTCCACCCCGGACGATGTCGCTCGCGTAGAAAATCGTACTTTCATCTGCTCCGAAAAAGAGATCGATGCAGGCCCTACTAACAATTGGAAAGATCCGCGAGAAATGAAAAAGATCCTTCTAGGCCTTTTTAAAGGCTGTATGCAGGGTCGTACACTTTACGTCATTCCCTATTCCATGGGGGATACCGGCTCACCTATCTCACACATTGGCATCCAAATTACAGATTCCCCTTACGCTGTGTGCAATATGCACATCATGACGCGCATGGGAACAAAAATAGTTAGCGCCCTTGGAAATGGTCACTTTGTCCCAGGCATCCATTCCGTCGCAATGCCTCTAAAACAAGGTCAGGAGGATGTTCCTTGGCCTTGCAATCCAGAAAACAAATACATCGTTCACTTTCCTGAAACGCGCGAGATCTGGTCCTTTGGCAGTGGATACGGCGGGAATGCCTTACTTGGAAAAAAATGCTTCGCATTAAGAATCGCTTCCTGCCTTGCACGTGATGAGGGTTGGCTTGCTGAACACATGCTCATTTTGAGCCTGACTAATCCCCAAGGAGAAAAAAAATACTTCGCTGCAGCATTCCCAAGCGCCTGTGGCAAAACAAATCTTGCTATGCTTCGCTCTACTCTTCCAGGCTGGGAAGTCAAAACAGTGGGTGATGATATCGCTTGGATGCGTTTCGATGATGATGGAAGATTGTACGCGATCAATCCTGAATTCGGTTTCTTTGGAGTCGCACCGGGAACCTCCTTCCAGACAAATCCTAGCGCCATGGAAACAATCCGTAAAAACACAATTTTTACAAATGTGGGCTTAACAGATGAGTGTGATGTGTGGTGGGAAGGAATGTCAAAAACGCCTCCAAAACACCTTATCAACTGGTTAGACCACTCTTGGACTCCAACAGAAACAGAAAAAGCGGCACATCCAAATGCACGATTTACAGCGCCAATTGATCAATGTCCTGTTCTAGATGAAGCGTGGAATGATCCAAAAGGCGTTCCTATCTCGGCAATTCTTTTTGGAGGACGTCGTTCTTCCGCTGTTCCATTAATCTATGAGACGTTCGATTGGCAGCATGGAACATTTATCGGAGCCAGCGTTTCTTCTGAAACAACGGCAGCTGCAGCCGGTGAAGTGGGAAAATTGCGGCATGATCCTTTTGCGATGCTTCCCTTTTGTGGATACAATATGGGAGATTATTTCGGACATTGGTTAAAAATGGGAGAAAGGAAAAAAAGCAAGCATCTGCCACGCATTTACTACGTCAACTGGTTCAGAAAAAATGCGCAAGGAGAATTTCTTTGGCCAGGTTTTGGAGAAAATGTGCGTGTATTGAAATGGATTTTCGAGAGATGTTCAGGGATTGAGCATGCGAAAAAAACGGCAATCGGCTATGTTCCGGAAAAACAAGCTTTGGATTTAAGCGGTATGTCATTGAGACCTCAAGCAATTGAGGAACTATTTCACATTGATAAAGAGGGGTGGTTGAAAGATATTGAGTCGCTCTCCAACTTTTTTGCAATGTTTGGAAATCGCCTTCCAGATGGCATCAAAACCGAGTTACAAGACCTTAAAACAAGATTAAATAAATAGTAAACAGTAAACAGTAAACGGTAAACAGTAGAACATTTTTTTTGTGGAGCATGAAGTGTATGTTTGTGCATGCATTTCTACTGCTTACCGTTTACTGTTTACTGTTTACTTTTTTGTGGTGAAACATGCATGACCCTTTGAGACGACTGACGAAGTTTTTAATGATAAGCGGAATTCTAAATATCCTGCTTGTCGTTGCTTTTTTTTATTGGTATGTGAAGGAATCTCCCCCAAGACCCTATTTTGAATTGAAACCTGCCGGACAAGATGAACAACTACAACCTATTGCTATAAGTGAAAACGGTAACCAACTTATACATCAGCTAAAAAAACTTTCTTTCGAACAATTGCTAGCTAAACTTTCTGATCTACAGCTTGTTGAAAACGGCTATTCTCAAAGAGACTTTGCATTGGGATCTCTTGTTACTTTTCACTACTTCGACATCCATCGTGCTTTACAGGGTAATCTTGCACCTTCACACGCAAGAAAAATCATTTATGGAAAAAATAAACAAGGCAGCCACGTATACATTGTCGTTTATCCTGAATTGTCTGAAGAACAGTATCAAACCATCGTACAATTTGCTCATTCCGAAAAATGGCCCCTCACAACAAAAGGCCTGTTTCAGCTCATTCGAAAACAAAGCGATATAACTGATCCTTCGCTAACTCTCACTTTTTTTCAAACACCAGAGTTCCTTACTGTTGAAACACTTTTCAATCGTTCCGGAGCCAGCGTTGACAAAAACAGCCTCCTCAATGTACTGAAAGAGGGAACCTGGCAAATGCTAAGTACTTTTTCAGAACAGCAAAAAATAGCTCAAGACCTGTCACCAACAAGAAGACAGCGTTTTCTTTTAGATTACATTAAAAGAAATTCTAAAGCGGCTGCTTATCTTTTTCTAAAAACAGATGGAGCCTTTGCAGCAAAAAAATTGGATAACTCCGATGTTTCTGTCATCTTGAATCTGTTGGATCACAAAAGTCTTGAAGCGGAAAAATTTGCTATGATGTTATTGATTAGTCCGCGAAATGATCACGTATGGCAATTGGCCGCACAAAAGCTTTATGAATTTGCCGGCGAACCTTTGCCTCAAAGCAACTTACATCACGCTGCATTAGCGCGCTTCTTGCGTTTACCAACAAAAAATATCCCAGCTCAAACCACTGTGAAAAGGGAATTACAGCCTTCAAACATAGCTATGAATCGAAGTATCGCCGTCATGGGCAATCATCGCATCTATGTTGTGCAAGAGGGTGATTCGTTATGGAAAATTGCTCGCCGCTTCAAAATCGACACAGAAAAATTAAAAGATTATAACAAGCTTAAAAATGATTTTCTCAAACCCGGTTCCACCCTCAAAATACCAGCGAAGTAAAATCTGAAATCTGAAATCTGAAAAAACAACGCTTCGCGACAAACAACGGCAATATGAAATTTTTTTTTTGCTTTTTTTCAGATTTCATATTTCAGATTTCAGATTTTATTCCGCTGGGTCGTGTCCGCCAGGATGCCAAGGATGGCACTTACAGATACGCTTGAGGGCTAAAAATGTGCCTTTAAGGACACCATAGGCAGAAATAGCGTCCATAGCATATTGTGAACAGGTTGGAGTGAACCTGCAAACAGATCCCAACAATGGACTAATGGTAAAACGATAGCAGCGAAGCAGAAAGATAAAAATATGCTTCATAACCTGATTTTTGGGTTTATTTCATTAAATTCAGGTTACAATATTCTGAACACATCATTAAGCAATGTCACGACCACTTCGATGACGATTAAGCCAATGATGATCCACTCTAAACGACTAGAGTGTTGATGATTAAGCTCTGTCCCCAACACCTCAAATAGCTCGTGGATGACTTCTAGGCGCTGATTCAGCACATGAACTCTCTTTTCAATATCAAGGTAAATCGCTGTCATTCTATACAGCGGTTCTAGCTCAGGATAGTCCCAAAACAGCTCCGGTGTATCCAAAACGTTAACATGCAGTGTGATCGAACTGCGCTCCAAAAACAGTTCTCCCATTTTGCGACGAATTTCTCTGCGTGAAAGTGGGATTTTTCCTCGTCGTGCCAAATCCTCCGGCAAATATTGCATGTGGTTGAACGTTTTTTGCACAGCCACCTCAAAGGCCCCAAGTTTCACAGACTGTGCTATGCCGTGCGATATCGCGAGTTTTGTTAAAATGTCTTGATTAGGCAATACAATTTCATCTTCGACAATTTTCGGAGTCGTATTGGCATCATAAATGTATGTGAATTCGTCGGTCTCAATTTCATCATATCTTTGATATTCAAAAGGTTTTACCTCTTCCAAATATCTCAAAGTGGCTTCCTTATTCATATTCCAGCAAACCATAACGCCATAAGAAAAGAAGAAAACATCTCCTGTACCAGCGTTTAAAGGCACTTCAATATGAATAACATCTTTAAAAGAAGTGATTTTGAATCGAGAACGTAAAGACTCAAATAAAGGTTTTATTTGATAAGACGTTGACGTGCAATAGGCGATACAATCCATAAAAATCTCGTTAATTAGGTATTTCGCATAAAGAATGGGTTGCGGAAGAAGGGACTTGAACCCTTACGAGGTTTCCCTCACTACCACCTCAAAGTAGCGCGTATACCATTCCGCCACTTCCGCAAAAATTGAGAAATGGCGATTTTATCTCCAACATCCCTATATTCGCAAGGGGAAAGTAGAAGAAGATTTTCACCACAAAGACACAAAGATCACAAAGAGAAAAGAAACAAGGAAGGCATGATCGCCTTCGGCGGCAAGAATGAACAAATGAATTATCCTGCCAGCGAAGCCGATCCTGCCTTCCTTGTTAATATTTCTTTTTTCTTTGTGATCTTTGTGTCTTTGTGGTGAATATTTATTGTTTTATGTATTCTTGCAACCCATATGCCGAAAGAAGAATTGAAAGAAGTGCCCATCGAAAAAATAGCGTTGAATCCGCATCAGCCACGCAACGATTTCATCGATGCCGAAATTGAAGAACTCGCTGAATCCATAAAAAAAGTAGGACTCCTTCACCCACCTCTTGTGCGTTCTAATGGTTCTCACTACGAATTAATTTCTGGCGAACGTCGCCTACGCGCCTATAAGCTCGCAGGATTTACGACCATTCCCGTCGTTGTTGTCCCAGAACAGTATCAGTATTCGGCGCAGGCGGCTCTTATCGAAAATATTCAACGTTCGGACTTAAATCCGATTGAAATCTCTCAAGCACTCAAAAAACTCATCGAACAGTACAGTTGGAGTCAGGAAAAACTTGCGGATCAGATTGGAAAAAAACGCTCTACTGTCGCGAATTATTTGCGTCTTTTATCTTTGGATCCAACCATTCAAAATGGCGTTCGCCAAGGGGCCATCACGATGGGCCATGCCAAGGCCATTCTAGCGATGAAAACCAATACAGAACAGCTTTCCCTCTACAAAAGGGTGGTCGAAAAAGAACTCACGGTCAGAGAAACAGAGCTAGCTGCCCTCAAAGAAACAAAGCCAAAAAAGCAGAAAATTTCGGTAAAAGAGGTCCATCTCCACCAACTAGAGGAAAAAATTCAAGAAAAATTAGGGACAAAAGTCACGATAAAGGGCAAAAACTCTAGAGGAAAAATCTGTATCGATTACTACAATTATGACGATTTAGATCGCATTTTGGCCTTTTTGGCGATTGATTTATCTCTATAGGAAATGGCAAAAGTGTTAAAATAAAATTATGGAGATGTTGCTTTTATGAGGTTGTTTTATGCCTATAACCATTGATAAATTAGATGTAAGCGTCAACGATGCATATGCCCGTCGCATTCAGGCGCGCTACGAGTTAAATCGTCAAATTCATATCGATGATGCTGCCTCGATACCACCACAAATTCAGATTCTTAACTCCTATGCGCAATTATCAGAATTGGACTTACTCCTTGGAGTAGTTCCTAATTTACCTGCATGGGCTTACTTTCAACCTCCGAAAAACTTTTTTAAAAAGCGAAAATCTCCTTTTTCTTTTGCACGTGTGTTGCCAAGCTTAAATTCTACTGACGAAGAAGAGGAAGAATTCCAGAATCTTGAAGATATTGTATGCAAAACTCCCGATGAAGAAATGGAGAAATCCATTATTAAAAATTGCTTCAAAGAAGTAAGTAAGATAAATAAGTGGCTTAGCTTTATTGTTGGCAGAGTCGGTCAGTTCTTACAAGGGTAATAGAAAAACATATGTCACGCATGAACTGGCTGGAAAAGCTGGGCTGGAATAACGAACAGATTGATGACTTGCAATACGTAGGTTTTGCCTATATCAGGCAAGGCAAATATGAGATCGCATTGCCCATTTTTGAAGCGCTATGCGTATTGAATCCGGAAGATGCGTATAATCCACAAACACTTGGAGCAATCTATTTGCAGCTAGGTCAGCCCAATAAGGCTTTAAAATGCTTTGACAGGGCATTAAAGTTGGATGCAGATCACTCTCCAACACTTCTTAATTTAGCAAAAACGTTCTTTATGCTTGGTCGTACAGATGAAGGATTGAAATTAGCCAACATCCTAAAAAACGAACCCAACGTATCTGTTTCCAGTACAGCCAAAGCCCTGATTTTGGCATACAGCTAATTCCAAAGTAAACAGTAAACAGTAAACGGTAAACAGTAGAAGAGTTAAGCAAGAATCTTCTACTGTTTACCGTTTACTGTTTACTGTTTACCTCTTTGGAAATTTCTTTTTGATCTTCTTTTCGCGTTCGGCAACCAGAATGTCTTTCAAGGAATTCACGACAAATTTCACCTGATCTGCCTCCAGACTATAGTACAAGGGCAATGTTAATGCTTGTGAATAGTACTTTTCCATCTCAGGAAAATAGGAAGTTAAATCTCCATTTTTGTTTGCAAAAAATGGATGTCGATACACGGGAATGTAGTGTACTTGCGTACCAATTCCCTTCTCTTTTAGGGCAGACACAACATGGGCTCTGGTAGTGTTGAAAGCGGCAAAATCAATCTGCACTACAAAAATATGAAACGCAGTATTTTCATCCTGCTCTTCAGAAAATAAACGCACATAAGGAAAATCGCGCAATAGTCTGCGATACTCCGTTATGAGCTCCCTACGCTTTGCAATAAATGAGTCTAATTTCTGAAATTGCGAAAGACCTAAAGCCGCTTGAAAATCAGTAAAATTGTAATTGCCTGACATCTCAACAACTTCGTAGTATCCCTCAAAACGCTCCTCTTCATCAGCAACTAACTTCTCAGGATTGCGCTGAATGCCGTTGTTTCTAAATAATCTCAAGCGATCGTTCAACTCAGAATCATTCGTCAATACCATTCCACCTTCGCCTGTCGTGATTGTTTTTGCCGGATGAAAACTAAAAATTGTCATGTGACTGTAATCGCAACACCCCACGCGTTTCCCATTTTTATACTTCGAGCCAAAAGCATGCGCAGCATCTTCAATGACAATAGCATCTGGATCGCAAATCGCTTTGTCTATTAATTCCATATCCACAGGAATACCAGAAAAATGCACCGGAACAATGATGGTGCGTCCTCTAGAACTGCGATATTCGCGCAAATAATATTGCACTTGCTCTAAATTCAAATTGCCAGTTTTTCGATCAATATCTACAAAAATTGGAGTAGCTCCTAGCTCCATTCCGGTTGACACTGAGGCAACAAAGGTATTAGGAGTTGTCAAAATGCGGTCTGCAGCATTAGTTTGAGCCGCCTGATAGGCTGCTAGCAACGCTGTAGAGCCACTATTAAAAGCAACAGCATATTTAGCGCCACAATAGTTCGCAATTTCCTCTTCAAATTCACTGACAGCAGACCCACGCGTAATGATTGGTGATTGCAATGCTGTACTGACAGCTTCCACATCTGCAGCATCAATAAACTGTTTGGCATAAGGCATGATCATAGTTGAACCCAAATTTTTTCACGATAATGAAGATTTAGTACTCGTGTGTCAAGTGATACGAAAAGTAAACAGTAAACAGTAAACGGTAAACAGTAGAAGTTTTTTGGCTTGGAGTCTTTAAGAAAGCGAAGCTATGGAACTGAAAATTTCTACTGTTTTCTGTTTACTGTATACTGTTTACTTTTTTTGCTGTGACTTGTTAAGATCGTGTCTTATGATAACTCCTGAACAATTCGATCATTACTTTTTTAAGGTTCAAGAACTTGCCTGTTGTGCGCTTGATCAACAGTCTCGCAACGCCCTTCTTGATTTTATTAAAAGAGAAAAAGATAAATGCCTCTCCTCTCCATACGGAGATTTCTTTGAAGGTGAATACGCATTCTACAGCGGGCAATACAAAAATGCTCTTAAGTATTACATTCAAGCGCAATCGATTCCTTACTTCAAATTGTTCTGCTACCGCGCTTCAGCATATGTGTCAAAAGGGGCAGACGACATTTCTAAAGCCGTGGAATTTGCAGAAAAGGCTCAGAGAGTGTTTCCTGATGACTATTCCACTCTCGTCATTCTTGAAGAGTTACTCACACAAGATGATCGCAATGATGCGGCTCAAGGAGTAAGAAACAAAATTCAAGACCTTGAAATTCGCTTTGGAGCACCCTTCACGAGTCCTAAAAAGCGCATGGAACTGATTGAAAACTTTAATCTCATGTTTGAAAACTCATCTTCAACGGCCTCAGAAGATTCTACTGAAATATTAAAACCGCAAGCGTTCACTCCAAATGGTCCCTTGGAATCCACTGTACAGCAAACTCTGATGCAAAATTTATACGCTTCAAACATCTCTCAGAGCGCTCCATTTGTTAGGAAAACTACATTTGAAGAGCAAAAGCCTTTGTTTGAACCACAAAAGCAAAAAGCTGAAGTGCCTTTTAAATTACCTGTAGAAACGATTTCATTACCAAAAAACAGTTCTGAAAATTCGCTAGCATCAAAAATTCGTGACTTTCATCAGCAACAGCAAAGCAAGTTAGATCATTACCTTGCCACATGGCAAACGCGTGCTCATGTCCCTGACAACTCTCTATTTTCACTTTTTGGATGGAATACGATTGAATGTCACCAGGACCACTCGTTTCTGCTTCCAAAGCCTTCTGGAGGCTATTTTGTGCGCTGGAATGGAAAAGGGATTGTCATCAATCCGGGAAGAAATTTTCTCACTTTCTTCCATCAGCAAGGCCTACACATTCGCGATATTCACTACGTCATTGTCACAAATGATAATCCTGATTCTTACGTAGACGTGTATGAAATATACCGACTTCTGTTCAGATTAAATCAAACTCATGCAGAGTTGCAGGTCGTCCACTACTACTTTGTTCCTAAAGTGTTTCAAGCGATCAATTCTGTGCTGAAATCGAATTTTAAGCAGGAACGCAACAATGTGCATGCTCTGGAATTATTCGTGGATTCTCCGAATATCGAACATACAGCATTGTCAGAAGAGATAAAACTGTCCTATTTTCCTTTATTGAAAAACTCTAAGGATCTTAATGGATCCCCTCTTGGTATACATCTAGAGTTGAAAACTCATGCAGATAGCGTTCATATCGGTTATGTCTCTGAAGCCCCATGGTCATCCGAATGGGTTAAGTATTTAGTTGGATGCAATGTTGTGATTGCAGGATTTGGTGAAACTAGCCTCGAAGATAGCATGCAGACGGGATATCATGAAAAGTCACTTGGATTTTTTGGCACACTTTCGTTACTGGAAGCATCGCAACCACAAGTATTGTTATGCAGTGAATTTAGTGGAAATGATGGGGATATTCGTCTTGAAGTGGTCAAGCTGCTCAGAGAAGAGATGAGAAAGAAGCAAATCGCTTCGGTGATTATGCCTGCAGATCCGTCTTTAGAGCTGGATTTACACACTTTGCGTGCTCCCTGCACAATCTCTAAAATGTCAGTCAATGTTGCCGATATGGCCATCACGCAGTCTGCTCAAGCCTTTGGCACCCTTCAATTTCTTTCACCTTATTGTTGTATTAGATAGTTAGATTTATCCTAAAAATTTCCTAAATACGCATGCCTCATTAAGTTTAACGCTATATCAAGCGTTTACCATTCGTGAACGTGAACGTGCCCGTTCCCGTGCCCGGAATTAATTTCATTCACAAACTCTTAATCTTGATCTTAATCATAATCTTAATCTTCTTTGTCTCTATCATTTTCTTATTGGTAAAGAACATCCAGGCAAAAGCAGGATTAAGATTATGATTAAGATCGAGATTAAGATTTAAAATCCGGGCACGGGAACGGGCACGTTCACGTTCACGAAAAGTCAAGGGTATTTTTTGTATAGAAGTTAGATTGAACAATGTCTGGGCTGGGTTTGACTCTCACTTTTTAAAAACCCATTTGCAATTTTTGTGTATTCTCTCTATTACTCATTGAGGTATGAACGACATCTATTTTGAAATTGATTGGCTTGCACTAACGCTAGCAGCAATTTTTCTTTTCACACTATTTCCGCTATGGCGTTTGAAACACACTTTTCCGCATCCACAGATTTCCTTTTCGCGTTTCAAAGAACTTTCACAAGCCAATCACGGCTGGCGTATCCGCTTTCTAGCACTGCCAAATGTCCTTATGTTTCTTTCTCTTTTTCTTTTTTTAATGGCATTTATCGACCCGCATTTTCAAATAAAAAGAACAGATGAAATGCCCTCCAACAACCCCAAAGAAGGAATAGCAATTTATCTCGTATTGGATCATTCCGGCTCCATGACTGAACCTGTAACAGCAGTCACACAAAAAGGATCTGCAGAAAAAGTTTCAAAAATGGACCTTATGAAGCAGTTTACTCAACAATTTGTCTTAAAACGCCAAAACGACCTTATAGGCCTTGTCAGCTTTGCCAGAACAGCTAATGTCCTCGTTCCCCTAACTCTTGATCATGCATCAATCTTGAAAAAATTAGAGACAATTCAAGTAGAAAAAAATAAAGAAAATGACGGCACAGCCATTGGCTATGCCATTTTTAAAACCTCTAACCTCATTGCTGCCACAACACATTATGCCCAAGAACTCTCCGCATCAGAAATCCCTGCTTACGAGATTAAAAGTTCTATCATCATCTTAGTCACTGATGGATTCCAAGCCCCAAACCCATTAGATAAAGATAAACAGAAACGTAACATCAGCTTAATTGAAGCTGCAGAATATGCCAAAAAGCAAAATATCAAATTGTATATCATCAATGTCGAACCCAGTTTCTCATCCAGCGAATTTGGACCGCACCGCCGTCTGATGCAACGCACTGCAGCATTAACAGGCGGACAGTTTTACATGATTGGCTCAGATAATAGCTTGGACAATATTTTTGCAGATATTAACAAACTAGAAAAAAGTTTTCTTCCCACGAATTTTCAAAACCTTTCCAAAGACAAACAACCGCATCGCTACAAACGTATCTCGTTATATCCTTATTTAATTGCGTTAGGAATGTTCTGTTTATTTTCATCAATCGTGCTCAAGAGTACACTGATGAGGCAAATTCCATGAGCAATCAAAACCTTCGTTATCTCCATCCTGAAGCTGCATATGCATTAATTTTTGCTCTGATTATATTTTTCTTGTTTCGCTTTCTTCTTCATTATCGCAGAGAACAAATCTCACATTTTGCTCCCAAACATGTATTGGAATCATTACTAATTTCTCGTTCATTTTTTATTTTTTTCATCACGATGCTTTGCATCTGTTTAGCATGGATCTGTCTAACCCTCGCATTAATGCAACCGATAAGCTATGGACGTTATCCCGCAGAACTTGCTCAAAAAAGGCCTGAAGCAGCACCACAGGAACAAACGCTTATAAAAAGAGCACCAGAAAATGTCATTTTTTTGCTTGATGCTTCCGCTTCAATGACAGCAAAAGATGAAGGAAAAAGTTTGACCCGATTTGAAATTGCTAAGGAAATTATCGATTCCACAATCAGCAAATTGTCTGGAGAAAACGTCTCCTTGCATACGTTTACATCGGAAACAACACAATTATCTCCGTTAACTTTAGATTATCTATTCCTTCGTTTGATGTTGCGTCAAGCACAAATCAATGAAGGCGGTGCCGCAGGAACCGATCTTGGAAATGCCTTTACAGCCATGCAAAACGATTATTTTGCCACACCGGACTCTGTGTTAAAATATTTAGTTGTTTTAACTGATGGAGAAGATACACACCTAGAAGCATTATCTCCACCAGATCGAAAAGGAGCGGAAGAAAAAATCCTAAGTGTTTTTAAAGAAGCAGAGAAGCATCGTTTGCGTGTTATCACTGTTGGCATAGGGTCTAAACAAGGAGCAGTGGTTCCAGGAATACAGTACGAAGGGAAATCAGTTGTGTCAATTTTGAATGAACCTCTTTTAAAACAGATCAGTCAAGTGGGAAGAGGCGACTATTTTAATGCTGAGGAATTTACTCCGACAGATATCGCAAACAAGCTTACAGCATTGCTACAACAGGAAAATAAAGGAAAAGAAGAAAAGGTTAAAAGTGAAAAATCTGCTGAAGATGAGAACTTCTTAATTCATGATCTGTATTATCAGTTTCCGTTAGGAATCGCCATTTTATTGCTTTCCTTTGCCATGGTATTGCCTGAAACATCAAAAAAAGTAGTCAGTAGAAATTCCTAAACCTACGCGAAGCGTTTGGAGTGCGCAAGGAAGCTTTCACATACCACACACCTTATGCCACTCAATCGTTTTGTCGCGAAGCGTTTGGAGTCCACAAGAGTCGTCGCATAACAATGGTTAACCATCAGGCCATAAGTAAAAAAATGGTTTGTGAACACAAAGAAACCCCTGAAAGGGGTTTTTTAATTGTAGCCCAGGGTTCACAATGCCCTGAAAGGGCATTAGTTAACCCTGGGATAACATATGAATGGCATAGTACCCCCGAAGTGGGGTACTTCAATGAAAGCAATAACAAACAATTGAAGCCCCCACTTCGGGGGTGCAACCACTTTTTGAATCTTTCCCAGGGTTAACTAATGCCCTTTCAGGGCATTGTGAACCCTGGGCTACAACTGAAAAACTCCTTTCAGGGGTTTGCTTCGCGCATTAAAACGCCTTGTCAGATATGTCTAGTGGGGTGTCAAAGCGCAAGTGCCTTGCGCATTCCAAACGCTTCGCGCTAGCGTGGATCGCACAGTGTAATCAGCTCTGTCCATAATTGGTGACGCCACTTTTCCAAAATGTTTGCTCCACCAATGATGTCAACCTTATAGGTCACGATGCCTTCTTTGTCGATGTACTCTTCATCCGTTAAACTATACTCAAAACATCCTTTAGACTTGTATATCGACACGTATTTTTCTATCTCTTGCCGATTTCCAAAACGCACTTTCATGGCCATATGCAAATCTGAATAACTCAAATACTCTTCAGGCAAACTCCACTCCACCAATATGCGTTGACCTATTCTAGGTTGATTCAACAATGGATCCGGCGTGCCAATATGATAACTCGCCAGATTTTCTCGACTTAAATAATCAGACTGCACAGATAATCTCTGACGATTACATCCTGCTAACAACAGACTCAAAACGCTAAAATAAAAAAAATAAGCTTTGCTCATAAATAATCTCATTAATGTGCAAAACTTATACCTTGTTTGTGACTTTTGCTCTATAGCGAATCATCTAAAGGAGGCGGAGGAGGCGGGATAGAATCCCTTCGTTGAAGGATCTTGTTTATGTCATCACGGAAATTAGCTCTTATACTTTGCAAATTTCTTTCCAATCTGGCAGCAACAGCTTTTGTTTCTTCTGTGAGATCATTTTCATCTGAGGCAGGCCTTGCTGGTGATGGTTTTCCATGACTCAGCACTTCGTCGATGGCATCATAAACATCAGAAGACAAGTCAGCATCATGTGCATCGACAGATTCTCCTCTATTCACGATTACTTTTGAGGCATCTTGCGTTTGTAGTCCAAGTCCTACTCGCATGTTTAAACCGTTTAAGTCTGCCTGTAACTTATTAATTTCATTATAGCGATTTGTTAAATCTCCATATCCTTCCAGCATGTTGAGAGTCTTTTGAGCAGTAATATTTTCTGTTGTTACGCCTTTTAAAAGAAATTGAAAGTGTTGTTTGCTTAATTCATCGAAAAAGGTAGCATCGTAAGTTTCGTCCATTTCATTAAGAATGTCAGCTAGATATTCCAGCTGGTCATTTATGTCTGTACTTTTACATGCCCTTAACTTTTCGTTGAGGATAGACATCACTGAATCAGGATTTGCAGGATTTATCTTTGATGCAAACTCTTTAAGTGTTTTTGCTTTGAAAGCCGCATTTGTCACTTGTGAGATGCATTCCTGATAGACTTTAGTCTTCTTAAATTGTTTGTCATTCCATGTTATGTCTACGCATCGTTTTTTCCAAACGTCCAATTCCTTTTTAAGCTCTGCTTTTTTAAGTTTTAATTCCAAATCAATTTCCAAAGCCCGATTTTCAATTTCCTCAATTCTTGTTAAAAACTTATCTTGAGCAGCAACTTCGCCACTTCCAAAAACTCTATCTTTAACCGACAGTGGGGTGTCCAAATCTTTTGCTGACTTAATAACGATTAATCTGTTCTCTTGTTGCAACCTGTCAATTTTTTTACTGTTTTCGAATTCTATGCCCGATGTGATGTGTAAAAGATCAGTCCCAAAACTAGTAATGCCTCCAGTGAAATGATAACCCACTGAACGCAAGTTAACTCCAGTCCTATCTAAAATTATGCGCACTCCATCTAAAGTAGGTCTATCAGAGGCATTTGCCGCAATGAGTCCTCCTAAAGAATGCCCATGGATCACTATCGATTGATTACATTCAGAAGGCTCAACTCCTTTTTCTTGCAAATGTTTCTGTGCAAATTGCACCACCCTTTCGCAATCATCTACAGAATTCTTTTCTGTAGGTATACCATCGCTGTCAAGGCATCCACGACGATTATACATCAAAACAGTGTAGCCTTTTTCTAAATAATTGGAAGCGGCATCTGTTTTTTTTTGATAACAATCTTGCTGTCCATGTTGCAAAATGACTATTCCCTTTGATGGCAAATTCTTAGGCTCTAACAAATAGCCATCAAGGTTTTGTGTGACACCATCTTTTTCACCAAACGGAATTTTAATAGATATGCCAGAAGAATGATTTGTATCTTTTTCCCTCCACTCCGTGAATGTACTGTTTAGCGCTTCTTTGTTTCCCGGCGCATTGATTCCCTTGACATCCCAATGATGCACTCCGCTTGTAAATACTGCCATTCTACCGACTTGATCAAAATTGAGAAAAAAGGCTGGAGCAAAAGTCGTAACAGCTCTGAGAGCGTTTAGCGCATACCACGCCCCGGAGCGATAATCAATGACCTTCCTATCCACGAGCCCGCGAATGGCATCGGAAAAAAGTTTGTCCACTTTTAATGCAAGTTGGGCTAATCCAAATAAATGGGTCACTGTATGTGTCAATGCTGCTCCGAAGAGGACTGGAACAGTAATGAGGCCTTTGATGAAACGTAAAGCAGTGATTCCCCATTGAGAAAGTGATTTGGGTGAAGCTGATAATTCAGCAAATGCTTCTTTAATGTCTCTAAAGACAATTTGTGCCCAACGTTCAATCGGAGCAAACGATTGCGTGCAATGTGTTTTGAATTTTTCCCATAAGCTTTCCTCTTTCTCAAGAGGGATTGGAATAGCAATTTCAGACCCTGTTTCAACGGAAATCGGTATTAAGGGTACAAGCTCTCTTGAAGAGGACGGTACAGGTTCAGACATAAAAACACCTCTATCAGATACTTATATATCTATTTTAACATGTACGCCTTGAAACTTAAACTAATTTTTTTATTGAAATGTATAAACCCTAGGACTAATGTGACGATTTAGAGAAGCTTTATATGAACTATATCGCAGGCCTTCAGCCTGCAAATGTTCTTTACACAGTACCTAGGGCGATGCCCTAGGCTTTTATATTTCAGGCCTTTGGCCTGAAGAAAAACAGTTTGGCATAAACATATGACAGGTCGAGCGTTTGAGAAAATAGTGTAGATGAACATAAATCAGGCCTTTGGCCTGAAGAAAAACAGTTTGGCATAAACATATGACAGGTCGAGTATTTGGGAAAATTGTGTCGATGAACATAAATCAGGCCAAAGGCCTGAAATATGATAGCCTAGGGCATCGCCCTAGGTGGACTGTAGATAGAAAATGCAGGCTGAAGGCCTGCAATATATAGGAAATTTGATACTGAAAGTGGACGACGATGACGATAAAAAAAAAGCCGCAATACAGGTTGGCGTCTTTATGACAATACCGTTTGTATTGGCTTTACCTCCTATTGTGGGATGGTTTATTGGAAAATGGATCGATGAAAAACTAGGGACAGATCCCTATGTGATGTATTTTTTGCTTATTTTAGGCCTTATAGCAGGGTTTAGAGAAATGCTTAGGATTGTCAAGAGGTACGGAAATGGAACTTAACTGGATTCGAAAAACAGTAAAATTTGTCTTCTTTGTGGCTTCATGCTGTTTTTTGGTGGGAACGCTATTTTTTGATCTTTCTATAGGCCTTAGTCTCCTTTTTGGAGCCCTTTGGGGATGTGTGAATCTCCTTCTAATAGAAAAGACCGCTAACAGCATTTTTACCAAAAAAAGCTATCTTAAATTTTTCCTGCTTGTCAATTTAAAATTCCCGTTTCTATACTATCTAGGATACCTTTTTCTGAAACATGACTATTTTTCGATTATTGCAATTGGAGTCGGATTTTCGCTAACGACAATAGGGATTTTCTTTACTCCTATCCTGCATTTTTTAATCAAAAAAAACACACTTTTTGCGATCGCATTGCTCTCTTCTATGCAGCTGCAAGCATCGCTTGAAGGGGAAGTTTCTGAAGTACCAAGCTTTATTACATTCATTTACAAAGCCTTTCATGATGCCCCCTGGGCAAAGTTTTTGCGAGAATGGGACACTTTGTTCTTTTCCTTTCTGGTTGCCACGCTTTTGTCGCTATTTTTTTATTTTGGTACGCGCAAAGCAACATTGATTCCATCAGGTTTACAAAACTTTCTCGAATGGGTGGCGGAAAACTTACGCTATTTCGTATTGGATATTCTAGGACCAGCTGGAGAGCGCTACGTGCCGTTCCTTGGAACGATTTTTATTTATATCTTGTGCATGAACTGGATGGTGCTTGTGCCTTTTATGAAGTCACCCACATCGAATATCAACATCACTGCAGCATTAGCGATTTGCGTTTTCTGCCTTGTGCAATATCTAAACATCAGAAATTATGGAATTTTAGGCTTTCTATACCATCTAGCAGGATCTCCAAAAAGCGTCATCCAATGGGTTATGGTCCCCCTCATGCTACCCATAGAGATGCTCACACAACTCACACGCCCCTTGACATTAGCTTTGCGTCTCTTCGGTAACGTTGTGGGAGAAGACATTTTGATTGGAGCCTTTGCGCTGTTTGGAATCAGTTTTTTCATCAATTACAACTATCCGATATTTTTACCCTTGCAAATTCCGTTTATGTTTCTAGCGCTATTGACAGGGCTAATGCAAGCATTAGTGTTCTCGTTACTAAGCACAATTTATATACTTCTCTCCATTCCAATTGGAGAAGATGCCCATTAAAAAAAGAAAAGGAAAAGGGGTCAGACGTGGAATCGTGGAAATCTAACAAGAAAGAAAAAAAAAGGGAAAAGATTTTTAGATTTCCACGATTCCACGTCTGACCCCTTTTTAAAAGGAGAAAATCAAATGGATTTAGGATATGCCATGGCGGCATCGCCGATAGGCGTGGGTTTAGCGGCATTAGGTTCAGGAATAGGTCTTGGACTAGCCGTTGCAGGTGCGCTTGAAGCAATGGGACGTCAACCTGAAGCTTCAGGAAAGATTATGACCAATATGATTATTGGTGCTGCGTTGATTGAGGCATTAACAATTTATGCATTGATTGTATTTTTCATTCTTCTTGGAAAATCGTAGGGACATCCATGCGTATTGAGATTGGACAAATCATCACACAAATCATTTCGTTCCTTGTGATGCTTTGGGTGTTAAAGAGATATGCGTGGAAGCCCTTACTGAACATTTTGGATGAACGAAAACAGAAAATCAAAGATGAGTTTGCAGCAATAGAACAGCAGAAAAAAGAGAGCGAAGAGCTCAACAATAAATATAAAACACAAATGAGAGAGATCGACCTGGTTGCTAAAAATAAAATGGATGAGATTGTATCAGAAGCTGAGCGTGTTGGAAAAGAAATCGAGAAGAAAGCCGACATACAGGCCCATGCCATCATTGCTAAAGCCCAGGCGGATTTACAAAATGAAGTGTTGAAGGCAAAGATGCAACTGAAGACAGAATTGGTCAATATTACTTTGGCGGCAACACAAAAAATGCTTCAAACACATCTCAGCGATGAGAAACAGAAAGAGATGATCATGGAATTCGTGGAACAGCTGGAGTCGAAATGAGAACGAATGACATCCCTTACAGATATGCTAAAGCCCTGTTTTATTTATCTTCCTCTCATGATGAGCTAAAACAATGGCTGCAGAAACTTCAAGAGCTCATCTTCATTATTTTTGATCATGACAAAATAAAAAGCTTTTTTTTGTCTCCACAAGTAGAGAAACAGGAAAAAGAAAAAATTTTATCAAAAGCATTAAAAGATAAAACAGAGAAAAAATTTCTCGATTTCCTTTCTCTGCTTATTCTTAACGACAGATTCTCCTATTTACCGGAAATTGCCAAGATATTTAAAAAACTGGTCGAACATACTTTAGGAATACTTGAAGGAAGCTTAATCACTCCTAAAACCTTAGATAAAGCCACATTCGAACGTCTAAAACTCGATTTGGAAAAAATTTATAGAAAGAAAGTGTATCTACAAGAGAAATCAGATCCAACACTTATTGGTGGAGGCATTCTGATGTTTGGTAACCGCATTATCGACTTCAGCATCAAAAACAAACTGGAACGCCTCAAGCGTGCTTTATTAAAAGGTTAAATAACCACAAAGGCACAAAGAACACAAAGATAAAAGAAAAATAACAAGGAAGGCATTATCAGCTTCGCCGGTAGGATAACTTATTTGAGCATTTTCATGCCGCCGAAGGCGATCTTGTTTTCCCATGTTTTTAATTTTTTCTTTTTTCTTTGTGCTCTTTGTGTCTTCGTGGTGAAAAAAGGATAACAAATGCAATTAAAACCGGAAGAAGTCACCTGGGCAATCGAAGAAGAAATCAAACACTTCGATTCCAAGATTTCGCTTGAATCAGTGGGTTATATCATCCATCTCGGTGATGGTATCGCTCGCGTGTGGGGACTTGACGAAGCCATGATGTCAGAACTTGTCGAATTCTCCAATGGCACCATGGGCATTATTTTAAACCTTGAGGAACATAGCGTAGGTGTCGTTTTACTTGGTTCAGAACAGGGCCTCAAAGAACACGACATCGTAAAGCGCACAGGAAAAATTTGCTCCGTCCCTGCCGGAGAATCTCTTCTAGGACGCGTTGTCAACCCTCTTGGTGTTCCCATCGATGGCAAAGGGCCAATCATCACCAAAGAGTTTCGCAACATCGAACATGGTGCTCCAAGCGTTGTCGAACGAAAACCGGTTAATGAGCCTCTACAAACAGGTGTCAAGGCTATCGATTCGATGATCCCTATTGGACGCGGACAGCGCGAATTGCTAATTGGAGATAGAGAAACAGGAAAGACGACAATCATTCTGGACACGATCATCAATCAGAAAAATAAAAACATGCACTGCTTTTATGTTGCTATCGGACAGAAAGCGTCAACGATATCTCGCATTGTCTCGACTCTAGAAGCCCACGGTGCGATGGAATATACAACCGTCGTTGCTGCAACCGCTTCCGACCCAGCTCCATTACTTTATATTGCCCCCTATTCAGCCACAGCCATGGCAGAATACTTTATGTATAGCGGTAGACATGCTGTTTGTTTTTACGATGACCTCTCAAAGCATGCACAAGCCTATCGTCAGCTATCATTATTGCTGAGAAGGCCACCAGGACGCGAAGCGTACCCCGGAGACATCTTCTATTTGCATTCGCGATTGCTAGAACGTTCTGCTAAATTGAATGATAGAAACGGAGGCGGCTCTCTTACAGGCATTCCTGTCATTGAAACGCAAGCTGGAGACGTCACAACTTACATTCCAACTAACGTCATTTCTATCACCGATGGACAAATCTATCTTGAAGCTGACCTATTCCATGCTGGAGTCCGTCCGGCTATCAACGTGGGGATTTCTGCTTCACGCGTAGGTGGAAAGGCACAAACTAAAGCCATGAAAAAAGTCGCGGGTAGTCTGAGGCTCGATCTTGCACAGTATCGCGAACTTGCTGCATTTACGCAATTTGGATCTGAACTGGATGAAAGAACGCTGGCACAGTTGAAACGCGGAGAAGTCATGGTGGAAATTTTGAAGCAGGAAAAATTCAAACCCGTTGCGCTTCAAAACCAGGTGATGATCATTTTTGCCGGTACTGAAGGGTATCTTGATGACATTCCACTGCCGCTGATTAAGAAGTTCGAAGAAGAATTTTTACGTCATATGGATGTCACACACCATGATCTCGTTAAAAAGATTTCAGAAACGAAAGATTTGGACAAAAACACTATTGAACACCTTAAAGAAGCGATAAAAAAATTCAAGGATGAATTCAAACTGATACATAACTTATGAGCGCGCTTAAAGATATTCGCAGACGGCTTCGTTCTGTTGAAAACATAAAAAAGATTACGGATGCGATGGAAAAAATCGCATTTGTGCAGCTGCGAAAAGCACAATTGAACGCGGAACAGCCTCGACCCTATGTCCTGAAATTGCGTGAACTCGTAGAGAAATTGAGAGCAGCAGAAGCAACACACCCATGGCTTGAAGAAAGGCATGTAAAAAAAACAGGCGTGATCATCATCTCTTCAGACAAAGGTCTGTCAGGAGCCTACAACACGAACATCTTTGAGGTTGCAGATAATTTTCTAAAGAATTACGTTCCGGAACAGGTGGAACTTCTGCTTTTCGGTCGTAAAGCTTATAGCCATTACAAAAAAAGAAAGTGGCCGATTCGTTTTAACTTCAACAATTGGAGCGGCAAAATTTCTAAAGCGGAAGTGAGTAAATTTACGCATCAGCTTTTAGAATGGTTTTCCGTCGGTGATCTCGATGAAATTTGGCTGATTTATACCAACTTCATTTCAATCGTGAATAAGAAGATCGTCGTAGAAAAGTTTATGGATGTGCCGGAAAAAAAAGATAACAGAATGAGAAATCTCAATTATATCTATGAACCCGATGCAGACGCCATTTTAGCTGAACTATTGCCCAAATATTCTGTGATGCATATCCAGTCCGCATTGAATGAAGCGTATGCCTCTGAACTTGCTTCACGAGTTCTTGCAATGCAAATTGCAAGTAAAAATTCCGACGATCTAATAGACAATCTTACACTGGTAAGAAACAGAGTACGACAAGAATCGATAACAAAAGAGATGCTTGAGATTTCAGCAGTACAGAGTTAAAAATAGAAGGGACGAAAGTGATGTAAGGGACGAAAGGGACATAAGGGATAGGAATAGTGCCTTTTTGTCCCTTACGTCCCTTTCGTCCCTTACGTCACTTTCAATGAAGGTGTATCCATGGAAGGAAAGATTACGCAAATCATTGGCCCAACGTTGGATATTGAATTTCCTCCTGACCAACTGCCGAATATTCTTAATGCCATCAAAGTGGTCGACAAAGAAAAAGGGATCGATGTCACCGCCGAAGTCTCAATGCAACTTGGTGACAATAAAGTCAGATGCATCGCTTTGTCTTCCACCGAAGGCCTCGTCAGAGGCATGAAAGCCATCGACACTAGGGCTCCAATTACAATTCCCGTCGGAGACCAAACTCTAGGAAGAATTTTGAACATTTTGGGCAAACCGATTGACTATATGCTCGGAGAACCCAGCGAGAATATCAAGCCCATAGATACTTCTGGACCCACTTCCCCGATTCACAAACCTGCTCCATCATACGAAGAGCAAGAAACAAAAGTCTCCATCTTTGAAACTGGCATCAAAGTCATCGACCTGATCTGCCCCTTCCCAAAAGGAGGAAAAGTCGGACTCTTTGGCGGTGCCGGGGTCGGAAAATCTGTCATCGTTATGGAACTGATCCGCAATATTGCTGCTGAACATGGCGGATATTCCGTTTTTTGTGGAGTCGGAGAACGTACGCGTGAAGGAAATGACTTGTGGCTCGAGATGAAAGAATCTGGAGTTCTCTCCAAAACATGTTTGGTGTTTGGACAGATGAATGAACCCCCTGGAGCACGTCTGAGAGTGGGTTTGACGGGTTTGACGATTGCCGAGTATTTTCGCGACAAAGAGCATCAAGACGTTCTTCTATTCATCGACAACATCTTCAGATTCATCCAAGCAGGATCTGAAGTGTCTGCCTTGCTTGGCAGAATGCCATCTGCAGTGGGTTATCAGCCAACATTAGCAACGGAAATCGGAATGCTGCAAGAACGCATCACTTCCACAAAAAATGGCTCTATAACATCAGTACAGGCCATTTATGTCCCTGCAGACGACTACACAGACCCTGCGCCTGCAAGCCTGTTTGCTCACTTAGATGCTGCGACAACGCTATCACGACAAATTGCCGAGATGGGCATCTACCCTGCTGTAGACCCATTGACGTCAACATCGCGAATTTTAGATCCCTCAATCTTAGGCGAAGAACATTATCACGTTGCTCACCAAGTGCAAAAAATTCTCCAACGCTACAAAGACCTGCAAGACATCATCGCCATTTTGGGAATCGAAGAGTTGTCAGATGAAGATAAATTGATTGTCAGTCGTGCTAGAAAAATCCGCAATTTTTTGTCACAACCGTTTTTCGTTGCGGAAACATTTACAGGACGTCCCGGAAAATTTGTAAAACGCGAAGATACAATTAAGGGCTTCAAAATGATCGTGGATGGAGAAATGGACGAAATTCCTGAACAAGCTTTTTACATGGTTGGCGACATCCAAGAGGTCTTCGCCAAAGCCGAAGAGCTACAAAAATAGAAGTCAGAAGTCGGAAGGGCGTTGTTGTACAAATAATTTTGTATTGCTTGTGTTGACCTCAAGCTGTTTTTGTTAACTCTAAATTTATCGCAAAGGCGCAAAGGTTCGCAAAGACGCGAAGAAGAACAAAGTAAAAAAGATTACTTATAGAGAAGTCAGAGTATTTTGAAGCTGTCTTTCTTTTGACTTTAATTTTTTTTCTTTGCGCCTTTGCGCAATCTTTGCGTCTTTGCGATAAATTTAGAGTTTACGGAAATAATTTGTGGTTTATCAAAATCATAACAATTTATTCCGACTTCTGACTTCTGACTTCTATTTTTACTTTGTGAAACAAAGGAAATAAATGTACCACCTATTTGTTGCAACGCCTGACAAAGTCTACTTCGATGACGACGTCATCTCCCTCATCGCTCCAGGTACCGTCGGTTCCTTCGAAATTTTATCCCACCACGCTCCCTTCATCTCCTCCCTAAAAAAAGGCCCTCTCACCATCACAGACAAAAATCATCGCCGCTTCACCTGGAATATCACGGGCGGCTTCTTCGAAATGTCTGATAATAAAGCCACTCTCCTCGCAGACTCTGTTCAAGAGTAGAAATAAAAAAATATTTATTAATAAATAGATTAAGTAGATAATAAGATTATATAGTTATTTCCTTAACTAATTTAATTAAGGAGTGTTTATGAGCGTTACTAACAATCCAAGTCCTGACATGAAAGTCACTGCGGCAGGCTCACCTACTACGGGAGTAACACCGTCAACGACAGTAGCCACTGGTAATCCCCCACCCAACCTTAACCAGGCAACTTCTGCTACAAATGCCAAAGCTAATGCGACAGCATTCTCAAAAGATCCGAATACTTCCACGAGTCTTAATAAAGTAGACGCTGCGGACCCTTGGTCAATTACAATGCAGGGAGCCCTTGATATGATTAGTCAAGGCACCAAAGACAAGGGTTCTATAAGCGGTTGGTTTACACAAGCATTCGGTAAAATCCTTTTTTCCATTGCGAACGCTTGGACCCAAAGAGACTACACAACAGAAAAACAGGATACTATACGAAAAGCAGAGGATGATAGAAATACAAAGATCAAAAACGAGTGGTTAAAGGAAAATCCAGAAACAGGAAGTGTTTCAACACCATTGAGTGGTCGAAACGCTTGCCAACCATATCAAATAAAGGGGATTTTAAAGATCCTTGAGAAAGAAACCGATGCCCAAGATATACACTCGATTACAGAAAAACTATATAGAAAAACAGACGACGAAGATGACGAAGAATACGTTCAACCAGATCTAATAGACGCAGATGTCTGGTCCACTCGTGTCACCCTTGCAAAAATGGTTAGAGAAGGAACGATAGACATGGAAGTAGGTCCTGATGGTCATCATAAATTCCGCGCCCACAACAAGTGAAAAGGCTACTTTATTGAAGTACCCCACTTCGAGACAATTGCATAACTGCCAATAAATTGCTTTAAATAAATCAGGGTCATGATTGCGCGAAGCAAACCCCTTTCAAGGGTTTCGTTGTGTTCACAAACCCTTTTTTACCTTTGACCTGATGAATAACAATCGATATTTGATGGATATAAGAGGCGAAGACTTTTGGAGGCTCCAAACGCTTGGCGCCACGCTGGCTATTTGACATTAATTCAAAATTTGACAAAAGTACGCGTTTGATTAAACGTGGAGAACGCATGCCTTCAGGATCACGACTACTTTTGTTTGTCTGTTGCTTAATAACCTTTCAAACCTCACTGTCAGCCAAAATCAAAACGGATTATATCGTTGTAGGCGTGGGTACAGCCGGAGCTGTCGTTGCCAAAAGATTGAGCGATGACAAAAAAAATCATGTCGTTGCTCTTCACATTGGCCCCAATCTTACCGACGACCCCATAATTTCATTATCCGCAAATGCTGTTGTCACGGTCCCTGCAGCCCTTGTTGGACCTCCGCTTTATCAAAGCGGCGAAACCATTCCACAGCCTAATGCCGATGACAACCAGCTTCTATGGGCCATGGCTCTGCCTTTTGGCGGCGCTTCTTCAATCAACGCCGGAATCTATTGCCGAAATACCAATCAGAATGCTGCCCAATGGGAAGCCATAGCGGGTCCACTCTGGTCTGTGAACCGCATTTTGCAAGTTTATAAAGATCTGGAAAAATATCGAGGAACGACAACAAATCCTTCTGCACGTGGCTTCAATGGTCCTTTAAAAGTGCTCCAAGACCCAACTCCATCGCTAATCGCACAGAAGTTTACTCAAGCAATGGTCACAGGCATAGGAACTCCTTTTGTCGTCGACTACAATGACCCCAATACACCCATCGGAGCCTCCTCACAGGTGCAGGCAACGCATAAAGGACCTGACGGAGTCTTCCGCGTGAGCAGCATCACAGCCTTTTTGAATGATCAAGTGATGAATCCCAATGGACATGGAGTGAAAGGAAGAAACCTGCAAGTACTCTTTAATGCAACTGCTCTGAGAACAATCTGGAAGGGCAATAAAGCGGTTGGCGTAGAATTTCTACAAAATGGCGTAATACAACGCATCTATGCCAAAAAAGGCATCGTAGTCTGTGCAGGACTGAAAAGCAGTTTCTTCCTTTTGCATTCAGGCGTAGGTCCAAAGGCACTTTTGCAACAGTTTGGCATCCCTGTAATTTTCGATAATCCTAATGTCGGACAAGGCCTTGCCGACCAGCCTGCTGTGAGAACACTGTGGACAGCTAATCCCGATGATTTGCCGGATAATTTCAATTTTCTCATTACGCCTTTAGGATGGTTCCCAGCACCCGGAGGCGATCCCACAATCAGAGAACTGCGCTTTGCCTGCATTAGTGTGACTCCTGGCCTTACTATCGGCACATTTGATCTTTGTCAGCCACGTAGTCGTGGAAGCGTTTCGATTAATAGTTCGGATCCCCTTGCACCTCCAGTTATCGACTTGGGAATATTTAATAATCCCGCAGACTTTAACTTGTTTGTGGCAGGGTTTCAAACCTATATTCAACAGATCAATACTGCTATTCAAGGCATTGATTCGGATTACGAACTGATTTTTCCTGATCAAGCCACACTCGCCAATCCCGTGCTTTTAGGAGATTTTATTAGAGAAAATGTTGCCTCTAATGAGCACTTCCAAAGCCATTGTCGCATGGCACCTCTGGATCAAGGTGGCGTCGTAGATAGCACAGGGAAGGTGTATGGGGTTAGAAATTTGTACGTCGCTGATGACTCGATAGTGCCCTTGTGCATGGATGGTAGCCCGATGGCTTCAGCATACCTCATCGGAGCAAACGTCGCCCAAATCATTCTCGACCAAAATAAGTAGACAGCTTTGCTTGGAAATGTCTGATTAAACGCAAAGACGCTAAGACGCTAAGACGCAAAGACGCAAAGAAAAAGAAAAGAAATTAAAAATGCGTTAATAGCACTTCTTTAATATTTTTCTTCTTATTTTTTTTCTTTGCGCCTTTGCGTCTTAGCGCCTTTGCGTTTTTTTTTAGAGTTTACAGAAACAACTTAGGCTGCGTTTTTGGCGGGGATTTTCCACGGCTGTGGCTCTGAATCCATTTTTGGAGCCTCTTGCTGCTCTGACACTAGGGTGTTGAACTGTTTTCCAAGAGAACGCACAGCAAACAGCCACAACACAATAACCACCCCAAGAATCGCTGCCACATAAGGCGCGCTTGCGCTCACCGTTGTGAAAATCATCAGCAATCCTTGATGCATAATCGCACCTCCCGACTTGCCCACACGTGATCCTACGCCATCAATTGCGGCTTTTCCTTTTAGCTTACACTCATGACTAAGGGGAATAAATGCCATCTCTTTTGTCGAATCGAAAACAGAATATTTTGATGCTTTACTTAAACAGTTTTGTGCTGTTCCAAAGAATACCGCAACCGTCAATGGAGTCGTTCCAGCTACAGCTAGGAAGGTCATTGTCCACTCTTTGAAAAAGAGGAATGTAAAAAATCCGCCGCACGTCACAGCCATCAACAATGGTGTAATCATCGCAGTGCGTGTCCATCCCAACTTTTCAATGATCTTCGCCATAAAGAGGGCTGTCAAAGTTGCTAGGATGCCAATTATCGAAGTCATGTTATTCATAAACACGTTATATTGGCTTGCAGAGGGATATAAACGCACAAGCTGATCTTTCCAAACTACCTCTGACATATGAATCACAAGGTTATATCCGATCACCAACATCGCGATGCAGGTGAGGTATTTAGAATCGGATAAGTAAGCGATACTCTCTTTAACAGAAAGGCTACCTTTCTTCTGAACAGCTTTTTTTGAATAATGAAACTCATCAAAACAGGGATCGGTCAACACATTGCGGCTCATCCAAGAGAAAATTCCCATCGTGGCAAACCCGCCTAAGATCACAACAGAAACAAGAATCGCTAACGTTTGCCCCCACATATCACTGCCAAAGGGCAGATTGGGATTGTAATATCCTGCTAACAAATTCGCAAATTGGCCCGAAATAATTGCCGCACAGCTAGCACCAACACCGAGAACTCCGTAGAAACGACGCGCCTCCGCTACCTTTGTGACTTCATTAGCAAAGCCCCAAAACAACACAGCCAGAATGCTTGTGCTCCATAGCTCGCTCATCACATAAAATCCGGTAAACGTCCAGTTGCAACACATCGCAATAAGCCCCTTGAAGCCTCCTGGAAGCGTTTGTCGCAAGGATGCAGCCAATTCAGTCGGGTGCAACACATCACGCAGCGGATAGAGCACAAAGGCAAAAAGAGCAAAAAATGAGAGAAATAATCCAATCATGATGTAGAAAACGCGTTCCTGACTGTAGCGATTGGATAGATTGGTGAATAATAGCGTTAGGATGACCGCTGTAGGAAGCATGACCCACACTTTGATAAAGGGGATCACTTCTGCTCCGGAAGTCGTCACGACCAGAGAGTCCTTCATATTGCGGAGAATGCTGTAGTTGAAGCAGATGAAAAAGAGCATAAAAAGCATAGGCAGGAGCTTACGCAATTCATGACGATGAATTGGCCAGAATAATGCACGAATAGGACCAAATTCTTGATCTAATGTCTTTGGCATGCAATTCCTTTGCAAAGAAAGAATTATACCAAAAATCGGAATTCTTGAAAACTCTTAAGAAACCAACAAAAAAAGGCAAAAAAAGGGACCAAAAAGACCTCAAGGACCTAAAGGACAAAAATGATTATGCCTATAATCGCCCCATCAGTTGTGGCAATGGAGCGAAAACCCCTGAAAGGGGTTTTTCAATTGTAGCCCAGGGTTCACATTGCCCTGAAAGGGCAATAGTTAACCCTGGGAAAAGTATAAATAATATTTGTACCCCTGAAAGGGGTACTTCAATTTCATCTGATGAAGTACCCCTTTCAGGGGTACATTGTTCTTTTCAAGCTTACCCAGGGTTAAAATGCCCCTGCAGGGCATTGTGAACGCTAGGCTAGGGCTACAATTGAATAACTCCCTTCGGGAGTTCGCTTCGCGAAAAATAGGTCTTTTGTCGCTTTCGTCCCTGAGGTCCCTTTCGTCCCTTAGCCAAAAGAAAGCAGAGCAGAGTCACTCAGACATTTGACTCCACTACATAGATACATTTTATCTTCATCAGGAAACAGAATATTCAATGAAAGATGTTCTCCGGCATTATTTATCGTTAATCGCCTTTGAGAAAGTTTCGGTGGCCACACCGTGTTGTCCGCTAATGCTCTTAAATCAGCATCGCTATATCTTGGTTGAGAAAATAATATCCATCTAAAAGTTTCTATGAATCCGGGAAAGAATTCCGTCTCAGTTTTTCTATTCGTTCCCCTCTCATTATCTTGCGTGTACTGACCATGTAGCAAATTCACAGAGAATTTCTTCTCTGTTCGTGCATATCTTTCTAATAGATAAAGATAATGGCTGTAATAGATGCCTTGAATGCGAGCAAGCAAGCTCGGTGGGTGATATACTTGGTCAAGAGAATCACAAATCAATGTGTTGGTTTCGTTGATTCTCATGCCTCTAAAAATCAATTCATCGTTACCAATCAATCTAACATCAAAAAACTTCGTATAATCTTCCGTTATCGCATAATCAAAAATGAGATTCCAATGATCATCACTAAGTAGACTTCTTCTCTCTCCAATGCTGCGATTCCACCCATCAACGTACCTGTCATAAGGTTCCCAAGCTCTTTTATAAGCCTCTCTCACATCGAGAATGACTTTTTTTAGCTTCATTCTTTTTCCGATATTTTCAGGTTTTAAAGCAGCCTCAAAAGTATCTGTAAAGGCATCTATTGCTTTATTGCGATCATCTCTATTATTTCTTTTGACATGAGTATCGAATAATAAGCCAAGCCGATTATTTGAACCGCTTCCCACATACAAATGCGCTGCTCTTATCACGAAAATCTGATGATCAAAATATGTCGGTTGCCGCACAACAATATTCATCAACGATGAGATCACAGCATCAACTATTCTCTTTCCCTTATTTCTGCTGCACTCTTTGCGCAATCCGTCTAAAACAAGAAGAGCCGCCTGACACTGCGTGAACCAAGCCATCCTTTGTCCTTCTACAGAAGGTATCGACGCCATTTTCACTACAGAATTTGCTGTTGTCATGTGTGTCCTATTTCTACTGTATACTGTTTACTGTGTACTGTTTACTATTTTAGATCGCTTGCTGTTCTTGAAGCTGAGGATTGATGGCAACGATAGAAGCGCCTTCAGGCTCTACTGAGGAAGGCAATTTCTCACCTTTGGTGATTTCAGCAAACTGCTTTCCTAAAAGTCGCGTTGCTGCCATCCAAATGATAATCGTGGAGAGAAGAAATCCAGCCACGTAAGGGGCACTGGCTGTGATGGTAGAAAATGTCACGAGCAAGGTTTGATGGATTACGGAGCCACCCGACTTTCCTAAGCGCGAACACACGCCGTCGATTCCTGCCTTGCCTTTGATCTTACATTCCGAACTGAGCGGCACAAAAGCCATCTCTTTCGTCGCATCAAAAACAGTGTATTTTGCTGCTCTGCTCAAGATGTTTTGTGCGGAACCAAAGAACACCACAATCGCCAAAGGCGTCGCACCTAATAGTGGCAACGTCGTCGCAGACAAACTTGATTTTAAGAAGAAAAATCCGAAAAATCCGATGCTAGTTAGCAGCAATATTGTCGGTGCTAGCATAGCTGTGAAGGTCCATCCAAACTTTCTTACCGCATTTCCTGAAATGAACATTGCAGTCGTCGTTGCCAAGATGCCCGTAAAGATTGTGACTTGACTCATGTACCAGTTGTAATCATTCGGATTGGGATATAACTCTTTGACCTGATGCTTCCACACCACTTCCACAAGGTTAATCACGAGATTATACGCCACCACAATAACGGCAATGCTCAGAAGATAGCGAGAACGCAACAGATAATTAAACGTATCGCGCATGGATAAACGACTGGATTTTTCCTGATTATCAATCGAATAATTCACCTTATCGACAACCATCTGAGAATGCATCCAACGGAACAAACACATCGCCAAGATTCCGCTCGCAAGAATCAGCAACGTCAGTAAAATTAACGATTGCTCCCAAGCGTCTTCTCCAAATGGCAAACTGGTATGGTAGACATTCGTGCAAAGAAGGGATGACGCCAATCCGGCAGCGACACCAGAGATATTCGCACCGATGCCAAACAATCCGTAAAACCGTTTCGCTTCATTGATCCGTGTTACTTGATTAGCAAAACCCCAAAAGAGCATCGACAAGATGATATTACTCCACAACTCAGACATCACATAGAATGTTGTAAAAGTCCAATTGCGGAACATCGCAACAAGTCCTTTAAAACCTAGTGGCAGCACGGTTTCCAATCCATCTGCTGTCGCATTAGGATGCAGTGTGTCGCGTAAAGGATAAAGCACAAATGTAAAGACAAAGAAGTAGAGAAGAAACAGAGACATCATGACGTAGAAAACTGTTTCTCTTACAAGTCGATTGGATAAGCGAGTAAAAAGGTAAGTTAAAAGAAGCGCACCTGGGAACATGACCCAAACTTTGATAAACGGAATGACTTCAGCGCCGGAAGATTTAGCTGTGACAACGAGAGTATCTTTTAGTGTTCGCAAAACGTTGTAATCAAAGGTGATCAGAAAAAAAATCAGTAACATCGGAATGAGTTTCTTTAACTCATGACCGTGAACAGGCCAGAAAAAGGCCCGCCAGCTACTAAACTCTTGATCCTTAGACTGCAACTCTGCCATACATAACCTTATGTTGATGGTTTTGACACATATAGGCTGCAATAAGAACTAAGAAATCTCTTTGAAAAAATGAAAAAACGCACTGTTTTCTGAGGTGCAGGTTGAGAGATGTGAATCTACCTACTTGAAACATACGCCACTTTTTTGTGTGTTTGGACCTTAATTTATACCATATTTTGTGATATCCCCGCAAGACGTATTTCTATTAATTTCGTGAACGAACCCATTTCCATACCTCGCCCAGATTTCCCTTCCAAACCATTTCTTAAACAAACTTCCGAACCAAAACAATCTTTCTCCCAATCGTGAACGAGCCCGAGCCCGTGCCCGTGCCCGGATTTCCTTCCAAACCATGTCCTAAACAAATTTCCGAACCCAAATGAGCCTTCTCCCATTCGTGAACGTGAACGTGCCCGTTCCCGTGCCCGGATTAATATTTATTAAAAGTTTTTCTCAGCTCGCAACTCTTACTCAATCAACGCTTAAAAAAATCCGGGAACGGGCACGGGCACGTTCACGTTCACGATTTTTTGTCAGTTAATGGCTTAATCCCCGACAAATTTCCATATTCAAGAAGTTTTAGAGACGCCCTGCCACCCAGCTAATCTAAACAAACTTCCGAACCCAATAAGCCTCTCCCATTCGTGAACGTGAACGTGCCCGTTCCCGTGCCCGGATTAATATTTATTAAAAGTTTTTCTCAGCTCGAAACTCTCACTCAATCAACGTTTAAAAAAATCCGGGAACGGGCACGGGCACGTTCACGTTCACGATTTCTTGTCGGTTAGCGCTTCAATTCCCGGCAAACTTCCGTATTCAAGATATTCCAACGACGCCCCACCACCCGTCGAAATGTGAGTCATCTTATCCGCGACACCTGCTGCCTGCACAGCCGCAACAGACTCTCCACCACCAATAATAGTCACCGCATTCGACTCAGCCAAAGCATGAGCAATCGCATTTGTTCCTTCAGCAAAACGTTTTACTTCGAAAACGCCTAAAGGACCGTTCCAGAATATTGTAGAGGCCTTTTGCAACTCATTCTTAAACAGTTCAATTGTTTTAGGACCTATGTCGACCCCTTGATACCCATTTGGAACTCCTTCTTTCGTTGTTACAATTGCCGTTTTAGCACTATCCTCGAGTCGATCTGCAATTACAAGGTCGACTGGTAACAGAAGTTTACTTTTTTCATTTCCATCAAGAATCTCTTGTGCTTGCTCTAAGCACTCATCTTCATGAATCGAATCTCCAATAGAAATTCCTTGCGCCTTAAAAAAAGTAAAAGCCATCCCTCCACCAATGAGTAAACGATCAACCTTTTGAAGCAACGATTGAATTACGCCAAGTTTTGATGAGATTTTGGCTCCGCCAATAATTGCGTAAAATGGACGTTGAGGGTTCTCAATCAGCTGTCCCAATACTTTCATCTCTTTTTCCATTAAAAAACCGGCAACAGCACGATCGGGAAAGTAACGAGCAACGGTGACGGTTGACGAATGTGCCCTGTGAGCTGTACCAAAAGCATCATTAACATAAATATCTCCCAACTCTGCAAGCTGTTTCGCAAACGAAGGATCTGTCTCGGGTTTTTCTTCAGCGGGATAAAAACGCAGATTTTCTAAAAGAAGGATTTCTCCAGATTGCAAATTCTTGACAAGAGTTTTTACATCGCTTCCAATGCAGTCTGGAGCCATTGTTACAGACTTGTGCAATAATTCAGATAAACGCTTGGCGCAGGGTTTGAGAGAATATTTCGGATCACGCACACCTTTTGGACGACCTAAATGGCTCATCAAAATGACAGAACCACCCTTATCCAAAATATACTGTAGAGAAGGTAATGACGCCTTGATACGTGTGTCGTCACTAATTTTTCCGTCTTTGTCTAATGGAACATTGTAATCGACACGCATTAACACTTTTTTATTTTTGAGGTCGACATCCTTAAGCGTTAATTTTTTCATATTTTAAATGGACCTGATTAGGTAATTACAAAAGTATTTTCGTTACTTACCAATGCAATTTTCGTCAGAAAAAAGTTTTTTTCTGAAGATTTTTCAATTCTAGACTTACAATAAATTGCGCAAAGCGAACTCCCGAAGGGAGTTATTCAATTGTAGCCCAGGGTTCGCAATGCCCTGAAAGGGCATAGCTAACCCTGGGAAAAGAATAAATAAAACATGTACCCCTGAAAGGGGTACTTCAAAATCTTAAATTGAAGTACCCCTTTCAGGGGTACATGTTTTTGCACCATCTTACCCAGGGTTAACATGCCCTTGCGGGCATTGTGAACCCTGGGCTACAACTGAAAAACCCCTTTCAGGGGTTTGCTACGCGAACATTCTACCGTTTACTGTTTACATTTTCTCACCAGCCACGAGAATTAAATAATTCTTCTTTGCGAATGCTTTGAAGCTCTAAGCCCAACAAAGGATCTAGCAATCCCATCGAAATGCGACCAAGGATCACCGGATCACGATGATAAGCAACCGCCTCTACAATAGCCCTAACACGGATTTGTGCATCATCGAATTTAAAGACCTCAGAACCGATGAATATGCTGTCCGCTCCAAGCTGCATCAACAATGCCGCATCAGCTGGAGTCACAATGCCTCCTGCAGCAAAATTCGGAACAGGCAATTTTCCCGTCTCAGCTATCTCCTCAACAAGATGGTACGGAGCCCCTAATCGTTTTGATTCCACCATCAACTCTGCATGATCCATTTTGGACAACTGATTAACACCTCGATTGATAGAACGCATCTGACGAACAGCATTGGCAATACTGTTTGAACCAGGATCACACTTTGTACGAATCATTGCAGCACCTTCGCCGATTCTTCTTAATGCTTCACCAAGGTCTTTGCAGCCACACACGAAAGGGATTCGAAAGTTCTGTTTATCGATATAAAACTCTTCATCAGATGGAGTTAAAAGTTCGCTTTCATCAATGAAGTCGATGAATAATGATTCTAAAATTTGTGCTTCAACAAAATGTCCAATGCGACATTTTGCCACGACAGGAATAGAAACGGACTCTTGAATTTTTTGGATGATTTCAGGATGCGACATCCGCGAAATACCGCCCTCAGCATGGATGTCAGCTGGATTTTTTTCTAAGGCTACGACAGCAACAGCTCCGGATTCTTCAGCAATTTGCGCTTGCTCTGGAGTCATCACATCAATGATGACGCCTCCTTTAAGCATTTCTGCAAGTCCAACTTTAACTTCAAACGAAGCTTTATCGATCGAGATCAGTGATTTTTTTTTCATTAAGAAAATCCCCTAAAATAAAAAAGGCGTCTATGCCCTTTTTATATAAGGAGAATCAATATTACGAAAGAAAAAAGTAGACAGGAAACACGCTAGAAGTAGAAAGTGGAAATCCATTTGAAGACAAATAAGGAGAAGATGATGAAAAAGTTGAACACATTATTATGTTTTGTCTACCTCTTCCCAGCACTTTATTTTTTTCACTGCTTTGGGCAAGAGGATATCAACCAAGCCAGCCAGATGCTAGTCGTTCTTACACCTTCATGGGACACGCATCAAGGTTTTTTAAATTTATATGAACGCGATGCAAGCAACAGGTGGAATTCGATTGGAGATCCCATTCCCGTTGTTGTGGGAAGAAAAGGATTAGGATGGGGAATCGGGAAACATCAACTGACTGATCTTTCTGGACCTGTAAAAGCAGAAGGCGATGGGAAAGCTCCGGCAGGGATTTTTTCACTTGGAACAGCATTTGGTTTTGCATCACCTAAAGAGATTTTTCCACCCTTAAAAATGGATTATATGCCTTTAAACAAGGATATAGAGGCTGTTGATGATGTTGCATCAAATTATTACAACTGCATCGTAGATAATAAAACGATTCAGAATAAAGACTGGAAAAGCTCTGAAAAAATGGCAGAACAGCCTCTCTATAAATTGGGATTCGCTGTCAACCACAACTTTCCAAATCCCGAAAAAGGAGCCGGCTCAGCAATCTTTTTTCACATCTGGGAAGGAGCTGATGTTGGCACTTCAGGGTGCACAGCTATGAATGAAGCGCATTTAGTCAAAGTTCTTTCGTGGCTCGATAAAAGCAAAAATCCTGTTCTCATACAGTTGACAATGCCAATGTATCAGAAGTTAAAAATGGATTGGCAATTGCCTTAATCGCATGACAGCATCGATTGACACTCCACAGTACGTAAGAGCGCATCAAAATTATCTGTTTCAGACTGTTGTAGAAGCAGTGAAAGCTTCTGATGAAGTTTCCGCGCTTATGGTCATTCACAGACGCGATCCAGATAGAATGCGTTTCTGTTGCTGCTGTCTTTACATAGATCCTGAGAATAAAAACTCACGAAAAGCTCATGGACAATTGATGAAAAGGATCATTCACCCTTTTCCGCGTAATCATCTCATCAAAATTCATGAATTAATAAATAATAATCGTGAAGAAATCATCAACCAGATAGAGATACGTAGCTGGAAAAGAATGCGCAACATTCTCGTTATACTCACAATCATTCTATTTGTTTGTGCATGTTTCGTGGCAAAAAATGGTGATGAGAATCAAAATACTGTCGACAGAATTTATAAACGTGTTGCTTTGCCAATTATTGCTTTAGCATCGCTCTCGATGATTTTTAGTCCTTCATCATCCGATGCACTATTGGGAATAAAACGTTTACAAGCAGTTGTGAAGCACTCTGCTTTTAACGCAGAAGGCAAGCTTACTTTGCAGCAATGGTTTGATCTGTATGTTGCCAATTGCGATAAAACACCTCCAAAAATACTTGACGACACGAAAACGAAGTGATCAAGATACAACCCAAACAAACTTCCGAACTAAATAAACGATCTCCCTTTCGTGAACGTGCCCGTGCCCGTGCTCGGATTATAACTGTTGATTTAGTCACAGTTCCCAACGACGTTGTTGCACAAATCATTTTTTATTGTCTAGAATGTTGCATTAGCCCGTAGGGCGTTTGATTTTAGCCCACAGTGACCGAAGGGAACTGTGGGTATGCTAAGTTAAACGTTTGAGCCCTTTAGGGCGACTGATTTTCCTGTTTTCAGTCGCCCTACGGGCTCAAATGTTTTTATCAATCTACCCACAGTTCCCTTCGGTCACTGTGGGCTAAAATCAGACGCCCTACGGGCTTAGCTACATTTATTTATGCAACATTGCCGTTCCGAACTTAGAAAACTATATTATGAATATTAATCCGGGTACGGGCACATATGCATTAAGCTAAGCAATCAAAGTGAATCCATAAAAGCTTTCCGATCCCTATTAGTCATTACATTCGTGAACGAGCCCGAGCCCGTGCCCGAGCCCGGATTACAAATATGACAATGTTTTTTTAGTTCGGAAAGTTGTGTATGCTGTATTTTTAAAAACAAAGCCGGGCTCGGGCTCGTTCACGAAAGTATTGGTTTACAAAGGTTCGGAAACTAACTTAGATATGTGAATATAAATGCTTACAACTGCCCGAAAGGGTTGTTGGCTTGAGAAAATAAATTACCTTGTTTACGTTTTTTAATTTCAGTGCGCAATGTAAACAAAAGATCGCCATCAAAATCTTGTCGCACCGCCCACAAAAGATAATGCAAAGGAATATCTTTCATTAATCTTCCTTTGTGGGGACCCAATGGCATTACTTTAAACAGTATCGGATGTGACAACGTTTCAAAAATATCTTCCGTGGTTTTATAAAATTTTGCCAAACGTTTAAACACTTCCATATTTACAATCACATCGCTCATTGCCCTGTGAGCCCCTTCAGGCTGAATATTAAAATGCTTTCTTAACTGCTCTAAAGAGTTAACAGGGCTCTCACCATAGCGCCTCGCCATCCTTAACGTATCCAGCTGTTTGTTGTTCTTTAATGTACAAGGAATGCCATGCCTCTCTGCAGCATTGATGAGCAACTGAATATCAAAACCTATTCCATGACCGACAATAATATCTCCACCAATCAACTCTAAGATCTCAGGAAGAATTTCCTTAATCTTGGGTTTGTCACGAATCATATCGTCTGTAATGTGGTGGAATACAATTGAAGACTCGGGAATCGGACATTCAGGATTGATCAACGCATCAAATTCTGCTAACACAGATGTAGTCGTAAACTTCACGGCAGCAACTTCAATGACGCGATCTTGAACAGCATCGAGACCTGTGGTCTCGCAATCAACACAGACAAAAGTTGTTTTATCTACTGCTGGCATGTTGTCTCATCTCTAATAGCGTCTAGAAGCATTTTTATTAATTCTTTACGACCAATATTTTCTGTCGCAGAATAATGGACGAAGTGCAAATTCATACAATGAAAACCCTTAAGAATTTTACTTGTATTAGCATTCTTCTCATTGCGGGTTACTTTATCCACCTTAGTCAAGACAAGAATAATCGCCTTATCATGTGACGCCATCCACTCCATTAATCTCTGATCTTCTTCATTTGGCACACGCCGAATATCAAACAAAAAAAGGATCAATTTTAACGAATCACGCTGCGCTAAATAATTTTCAATCATCGGCTGCCATTGCTTACGCACGTGCTGCGGAGCTTCTGCGTAACCATATCCAGGCAAATCCACAAAGGCCAATTGATCATTGAGAGTAAAAAAATTGATCCCTTGAGTTTTACCTGGCATCGAGGAGGTTTTTACAAGATTTTTCCGCAAAAAAAGGTGATTCAACAAACTGGATTTCCCCACGTTAGAGCGCCCTACAACAGCAATTTCAGGTAAAACATGCCCTGAGACATCTTTTAACACAGGGAAATCTTTAGGTTGTATTGCCGTCTTGATAAATTTGGCATTTTTAAATACGTACGCAACCATCGTTACTTTATTGTTATCTTTCTGGAATTTTGATTCAGATGCTCAATTTCTATCTTAATGCAATCTTTCGGAAGAAGTTCCGCAATGCGCTCAGACCATTCTAGACAGGCAATGCCCCCTGCAAACAGTAACTCATCAAAACCCATTGAGAGAAACTCGTCCGCATTTTTTAAACGATAAAGGTCAAAATGGTAGACAGGGATTTTGCCTTCGTACTGATTTAAATAGACGAAAGTTGGGCTGTTAACATGATGTGAGATCCCTTGAGCCGCAACAATGCCTTTAATAAATGTGGTCTTGCCAGCCCCTAAGTTACCAAAAAAACAGACAATGTTATTCGGTACTAAAGTTTTTCCAAACTTCTCTCCAAAAGCCAACGTTTCTTCCTCTGAATGTGTAATCATAAAAAATCTGAAATATGAAATATGAAATCTGAAAAAAAGACAAACGCTTAGCAAAGAAAAACGCTAAGGATTTTCAGATTTCAGATTTCTACTGAATACTGTTTACTTTTTGTTCTATTCTAACCATTGCTCTACGTGAGGCATGAACTCATCGAATTCTGCTAAAGCTTCAACAAAGTTTGTGACTCTCTCTTCAGCTAATTGCTTTTGAATAAAACTGAGGAAATGCGGTTCGATTTCATACGCATTTTGATTTTGAACTTCCACTAAAGACAAACGCTTGAGATAATTTTGACGGAAATCTCTGCTAACACCTTCTTTGCTATTAAACAATTTTCCGCTTAACACCGATGTGTAAACCACTTTTGAAATCGGTTCTTTGTGCTTCACTTGGCCAATATATCCTTTTATCACTTCAGGATCTTCAGAAACAAAAAATCGTTTCACAGGCAATCCACCAACACGTTCTTTATTTTCTGGACACTTCGACACCCAATTGTAAATAGCATCTTGTGGATTCGGATGCGTATTGTCCGCAAACACTTTTCCACAAAAAGGACAGATATACACTTTCTTAGTTTGATCGTTAACGACAGGAGTGTGGAATCCAATTTTGATTTCCGTTTCATGCCACAAATTACCAGACTTTTCCAAAGCCGCTGCTGCTTCATCAGCATTTTGATAGATGATTTTATCTCGTGAAAAAAGGACCGGTTGAAGATTAAACTTTCTTTCGATAAAAAAGAGATATGTGTTGACGAGTTCCGCATTACGATTTTTTTTCAAAAACTCTTCTAAGGCACCCTTAAGCTCTTGTGTAATAACCTCTTTTGCCATGCTAAACCTCAACAAAAAATGATGGTAAATTTAAATAACAGATTATAAGAATACTCTGGGATAGTAATATAAATCAAGGAAGGATTACGGAAAAAATGTTAGAAATCAGAGAGATCTCAGTCCCCGGCTACAAAAAAGTGATCGAAGCAAAAGATCGCGCAGTCAACCTCCATGGATTTATCGCCATTCACGACACCACCCTTGGCCCAGCATTAGGCGGAACACGTTTTTACCCCTACAAGCAGCCTGAAGAGGCATTGACAGATGTTTTGCGACTAGCAAAAAGTATGACCTATAAATCAGCACTCGCTGAAGATGGACTGGGCGGTGGCAAAAGTGTCATCATGGGAAATCCACACAAAGATAAAACAGAAAAGCTTTTACTCTCATTTGCGGAAGCAATCAACACCTTAAAAGGAGATTACATCGCCGCAGAAGATGTCGGAACCTGTACAGAAGACATGGAAATTTTGCGAAAAAAAACTCAGTTCGTCGTGGCACTGCCTTCAGAAAAAAGTAGCGGCGATCCTAGTCGATTCACGGCGTGGGGAGTGTTTAGGGGCATTCAAGCCGTTGCGATGAAATTGTGGGGCTCCACGTCTTTAAAAGGAAAAAAAGTTCTGATTCAAGGCCTTGGACATGTTGGCAGCAAACTAGCAAACATGCTTTTTTGGGAAGGAGCAGAGTTAATTCTCAGCGATATTGATGAGAAATTAATGCACGATCAAGCGCTCCTCTACGGAGCAGAAACGGTCGATTATCATGATGTTTATAAGCAGAAATGCGATATTTTTGCTCCCTGTGCGATGGGAAGCAGCATCAACGATGAGACCGTAAAGTTATTGAAGTGTAAAGCGGTGGCAGGGGCTGCTAATAATCAGTTGCAAAGAGAAGAAAATGGCCTGATGCTTATGCAGAAGGGCATATTGTATGCTCCGGATTATTTGATCAATTCCGGAGGCATCATTAATGTTGCTACAGAATTGGAACCGAACGGATATGACCCCAAAATCGCGCGTGAGAAGATCGACCATATCTACGAGCGGTTGTTAGCACTATTTGAGCTTTCAGAAAAACAGAAGAAGCCGCCAAATCAAGTTGCCAACGAGATTGCAGAGCACAATTTAAAAATGAAAATTGGCGCACGAAAAGTCCCAGTTAAATTTAAATAGCGCGAAGCATCATCAGGCCGAAGTAAAAAAAGATTTGTGAAACAAAGAAACCCCTGAAAGGGGTTTTTTAATTGTAGCCCAGGGTTCACAATGCCCTGAAAGGGCATTAGTTAACCCTGGGGTAAAATAGGGATGATATAGTACCCCCGAAGTGGGGTACTTCAATAATTGAAGCACCCCGCTTCGAGACAATTGCAGAAGTGTTTTCGTTACTTACCAATTAAAAAATCGCCAAAAAAAAGTTTTTTTCTGCGAAGTTTTCAATTCTAGACCACTATAAATTGCGCGAAGCGAACTCCCGAAGGGAGTTATTCAACTGTAGCCCAGGGTTCACAATGCCCTGTAAGGGCATTAGTTAACCCTGGGAACATTTTAAATGGCATATGTACCCCTGAAAGGGGTACTTCAAGGCATATAAAATTGAAGTACCCCTTTCAGGGGTACATGTTTTCTGCGATTACACCCAGGGTTAACAATGCCCTTTCAGGGCACT
>Ga0206902_10018_pt1 | contig 48776 bp, 44 predicted proteins | sample Alteio_BWOrgHeat_44_FD_153242 | JGI IMG/M metagenome (GOLD analysis project Ga0206902, IMG submission 153242) | Enriched cells from forest soil in Barre Woods Harvard Forest LTER site, Petersham, Massachusetts, United States -... | ecosystem: Environmental > Terrestrial > Soil > Temperate forest >... | reverse complement strand
CAAATCTTGTGTCTAAAGAAATAGAATAACCGAACTTCACTCTGAAATAAAAAATGCACATAACATTTTATGAATAAATCGAGCGTTATTCACTGTTTTTTACTAAATTTATAATTAAATTATATTTAAATAATATTGACTTATAAATTATTCGATTCTAACATAAAGAATAACGTTCTTATTATAAACCTTATAATACCCTTCATTCCCATGCTGACTAAAACCCTTAAATACAAAAAACCTGCCCTCCATCCCTATTACAAGCCTGCCAAGAAAAAGACCCATAATGATTCTAATGGTATCAACAATGAGCTTCTCTCCTCAGAAAAAACACCCCTTAAACTCTACCTCAAAGAAATCAGTAAATATCCTCTCATTACTATTCAAGAAGAAATTGACCTAGCAAAAAAAATTAAAAGAGGGAATGCAGCAGCCAGGCTTAAAATGATTAATTCTAACCTGCGTCTTGTCGTTAAAATTGCACAGGACTACAATCATTTCGGTCTCCCTCTCATGGACCTCATTAGCGAAGGGAATATCGGCCTTATCAAGGCTGTTGAACGTTTTGATCCAAAAAAAGGGGGTAAGCTCTCTACCTATGCCGCTTGGTGGATTAAACAATCGATCAAACGAGCTCTCGCTAACCAAAGTAAAACCATACGCCTGCCTGTTCATTTAGTTGAAAAAATCTCCAACCTCAAAAAAACCGCTACTCTCCTTCAAGAAAAACTTAAAAGAGAGCCCAGTAACGACGAAATCGCTAAAGAACTCTCTTTGCCAACTGAACATGTTGCCCATCTTCTTTCTGTTTCCGTCCAACCCGCTTCACTGGATTCCTCTATCGGCGAAGACCAGTCCAATACCCTTGGCGACATCATAGGCGATGAACACACTCCCACTCCCTCTGAAAAATTTCACAATCTCTACGCCATAAAAGACATTCAAAATATCGTTAAAAGCTTGGATGAACGAGAATCCAAAATTATTTCCATGCGCTTCGGTCTCTTTGATCAACCCGCTAAAACACTCGAAGAAATCGGCTCTAAACTCAATTTAACCCGCGAACGTGTCCGTCAGCTTCAAAATTCTATCCTCAAACAACTTCGCAATCGTTTAATTGAAAATGAACGTTTCCAACTCGGTAGAAGAAATCAAACAAAAGCGATTAACAGCTGTCCGTATGAAAGTTTTAAAAGACTTTCATGAAAATGTCGTCAAAAAAAAATTAAACAACCGTTTCGTTAAAACTCAACAAAAACACCTCAAAAGCCCAAAGAAAACACCTTCTACCCCCTCTAAAAAACAGCAAAGACAAGCAAAAAAGCCTTAGCATTTTTCAAGCTAATTTAATTTTTAAATCCTCTTTTTTTAGAGGAATTTTTTTATTAAAAAATAATAACAAATTTTTGTTGACCAGTAACAAATAACCTTTTGTAATAAGGCTTACAAAAAATTATGAAAATAATCCAATCTATACAAAATATACCAATTATCGAAAGAAAACAACCTCTCCTAAGATTTAATGAAGATGAGCTTAAAGTCTTCATTCTGGATAACATTTTTCAAAATAACCCAAATGAGTGGATAGATGAATATCCACAATTCCAAATAGAAGTTTTAAGTAACCACTTAACTAACACTGTTGAAGTTGTGGTCTACCAGCAGCCCTAATTTTTTATAATACATGAATTAATAATATAAATCTGTTAGCATTATAACATAGTCATAATAATCAAAGTCTAGAGAAATAAAAGGCCCGGAACTAAAAATTCCGGGTTCTTTGTTTTTTTGCTAATCAGTTATGAAAAACAGTTGCGCCGCTTTTTCTTGCATCCCAACATCTTGCTATAAATCAAGTATAATTATTCTCCACCAAAAACTATTTCTCCTTCGCCATTTATTTGCTTGATTTCAATCCTAGTAAATTTCATATTTCTCCTACAACGCCTAAAGCAGTTAACTATTTTGGTATATTATGAAATTTAAAATCAACCGAGATCATTTCGTTAATGGGCTTCAAAAAGTCCAAAATATTGTAGGTTCCCGAACATCGATGCCTATACTCAACACAGTTTTGATCAAAGCTGAATCAGATCATATTAGCCTGACCACCTTTAATTTAGATGTGGGTATTAGCTGTCAAATCCAAGCAAGCATTCAAGAAATGGGTATGATAACCCTTCCTGTACGCAAATTAGTATCGATTGTAAAATCTTTACCAAGCCTCGAAGTCGAAGTAGACGTCTCTGCATCTAATCAAGCCAAAATCGCTTCCGGTGGTTCCTTCTTTAGAATCATGGGTATGAACCAAGAAGAATTTCCGCCTTTACCTTCTTTCCCGGATAAACAAGGATTAACTATCCCTCAAGACACTTTATTAAAAATGATAAAAAGTGTCTCCTATGCACAGTCAGTTGACGAGAATCGTTATATACTGAACGGCATTTACTTCCTCGCTCACGAAAATGAACTCACTCTAGTCGCTACCGATGGCCGCCGTCTCAGCGTCATCACTCAAGATTTACCAGAAAAAATCACAGAATCATTTTCTTTCATTCTGCCAGCTAAAACTGCAAATGAGCTAGAAAGACTTCTATCACAAGAAGAACAAATTCGCATCTCCTTCAACGGCCGTCAAGTAGCTTTTCATGTCAGCTATGCTAAAAACCAAGAATCCTCGGGACAAATAGGCTCCCTCTACTTAGTTTCAAAAATAGTTGAAGGCAATTATCCCAATTATCAACAAGTTATTCCCAAAATGACTGCCCACCGTATAAAATTGGATAGAGAATTACTTCTAGAATCCATTAGCCGCGCAGCCATCGTCACCTCAGAAAAAAATAACTCTGTTAAAATTAAAATTGCTAATAATCGTTTAGAAATTTTTAGCTCTAGTCCAGATCTTGGAGAATCCCACGAATCCATGGCCATCGCACACGAAGGCCCACATGTAGAACTAGCCTTCAATCCACAATTTTTGATTGATCCCCTGCGCGCTGTCGTTAAAGATGAAATCTTTTTTGAATTTACTGATGAACTTAGCCCAGGGCTCTTAAAAACAATGGATAAATTTCAGTGTGTTATTATGCCATTGCGTCTAGGTTAAAAACTATGTTCGTCAATGTATTATTAATTAGCGGGTTTCTAGCCACTATTTTGTTATCATTTCTTTCAACAAGTATTGCCTTCCCCCTGCTAAATATTATCAACAGATGGTTAAAAAGAGTTTTCCTAAGTACCGCACTTGCTATTTTCGTGAACTTTCTAGAAATTTTTTATGCTAAACCCATCTGGCTGCTCTCCTTTCTTATTCTCCTTGTTATGCTCCTTCTCGAAAGCATCTATCTGTGGTTCAATATCCGCCTTCTAAGCTACAGTACAATGCCACTTTTTCCCCGTTTTTTTAATGATCATCAGAGCCTCTTATGGCATCAAGTTTTGATCCCCACTAATATCCAAGAATGGTTAAAAAAACATAGCTTTAAGCACGAGCAAAACCTTAAATCAGAATCCTTGGCTGGCGTTTTAATCCGTTCAGCTGTTTATCATGAATCTACCCATAAAATTCGTCTTCAAATCCTCCTCATCCCTTCACTCTTAGGTAAATTGAAAACATTTTACATTTTTTCTTCCTACTTTGAATCTGACACCCTAGTTATCACTGACAACATCCAATTACCCTTCGGAGGCTTTTGCCCGCCAACATGGCATGTATCTAGATGCCCACTTATTTTTTCTATTGATCATCTCTTTAAGTCCCATAACAAAAAAATTCAAAAAATGGATCAATCCTATATCCCCTGGGAAAACCCACCTCTTGAGGATATTAACCGCCAACAACACTTCCTTGAGAGTGAAAGCATTAACGCTGGTTTCCTTTTTCCAATTCATTTACAAGAAGAATATGGCCGCATTAGCTGGGAAGGCCGCTACTTCCTTTGGAAAGATATCTTTTTGCTGAAATATTTTGGACTCTCTTTGATTAAGTGACTTTCTCTCTATCTAGACAATCACAGAAGGAATCAATAAGTCTGTTTTTCTTATTTAAGAATCTTCAAGTCTACCAATTGTTTTATGTCTTCATTAAAACTTTTAGTACAACTGATTTGGATAGCATGTAATTGACCTTCGATCTCAAATTCAAGTAATTGTCCATGCTTTATTGTATCTAGATCAATGCTGTAAACAACCTGGTTGCCGCTCAATATGTTTAATTTTCCTTCAAAAGCGGAAGTACTGCCTACATAGACATATCCTGCTTGATCAGATATATTTTGGAAAATGGTTTCCTTTAAAACAACTTGGCCACTCAAGGGAACATTGCCCATGTTACTTTCTTTAAAGAAAACTTCTGTCATTTTTTCAACTTTGCTAAAGGAAATCCCTAACGTCTCATGCTTTTTAATATCAATTTCAGCATGATGATTCTTTTCTTCAGCAATATCATAATCTATCAAAACGACACCTTCCAACATTTGCTCAAGACGGACTTTTACAGTTATTGTATATTTTGTGTTGTTAGCAACGTACTCAATCTTTTGGGGCTGATCTAGTACCTTTTTAAGGTTGATTCTAAAAATCTCTTGAGATAACTGCCCCCTAAACGATGCCATCAGCACAAGTTCTGTACTTTTATCAGCGCGGCCTAGAAATTGATAAATATCAAAATTAGGATATTCATTTTTAAGGACTTCATTTTCTCCTTCTATACATAACGTAGAAGCTTGATTAATAAGTTCAAATCGAAAATTTTCTTTAAAAAGAATATTTAGAGACATCTCTGAAGGAGCTACAAAAACAGGTTTTCCCGCTTTGACCTCCACTTCCGGTTTAATTTTGTAGCCAAGATCTTTTAATATAGCGATCTCATATTTACTCCAATAGCGACTGTTTTTAGTAATCAGAAGGACATCAGGATTCATCATGGATCCACATGTCCTTTCATCTCTATCTGACAGGTGTATCAAATCTCCAAATAAAGGTATAGGACCTACAGTCCTAGAATAAGGTCCTGAAAAATAAAGTTTAGAGTAAAAAGATTCGTATTTACAAGCTTCGGATTCTTCCATTATAAATAAATATCTACCCTGCTCATCGGTTAAGAATTGATCATACTTATTATATAGATTGCCATATTTTTTTCGCCATGAATCCTTATCTGAATCTTCTATCCAGTAATTACATAAATACTCTCGGGCAAAGCTAAAACGAGAACTAAATCCCAACCCATGGGTGACTTCATGCTTAATGATCACAGGGATCTTATCAAGTGGCAGTTCATCCAACTGAGCAATATACATTTTTATTGTTCCGTCGGGGTTTTCTTCAGTACTAAGAACATTATTAATAATTTTTCTATTAATCCATGCCTCATTTACAGTATCTTTGACTAATCCACCACGACCGTGAAAAGAAGCAACAGTAGAGCCTTTCTTTTCATACTCCGTTTCTAGGGCTATCTTAATAACTGCATCATGATCTAACCAACTGCCCAATTCTTCAAGAGCTTCTTCGAAAGCTTTTTTATATTGAGGTCGAGTATGAATACCGGTTCCTGGCGCATCTTTATAGTCGATAGCAAATTGGACGTTAGCACTTAAATTAAAAGCGAAACTTAAGGATAAAAGGGTAATTTTTATTAATTTCATAATAATTTATACTCAACTTATTTTAAACAATATTAAATAATAGTCAATACAAAAACTCATCATCAAAACCCACCAATTAAAATAGTATTTTCCTATTCTGACAGACACTCATTACTCAAAAATAGGTCTGCGATCTTTTTTTAACAAAACAGCCCTGACAGATAGTTTCTACTCCACCTTCCGCAATTGAATTGTATCAATCGACTTCCTGCTAACCAGTATGTTTGTTAGGACAATTAAATAATCATTTTCTATAACATACTGACGCTCTTTCAATAATTTCACCGCTTCCTCAATTGTTTGATTCCTATCTTTGAAAAATTTAATATAAAATGGTTCCACTCCCCATAAAAGCCTAAGTTGTACCGAAAGTAGATGATCATCCGTAAAAACATACAAAGGACACCGTGTAGGTCGCAGTGATGATAACTTTTGAATCGATTCTCCTCGCCGAGTGAACACCATAATTCCCGTATTCCCAATTTCCTGTGCTAAAACAACTGCAGACCTAAGCATCTTATTCTTGCCCGATAAAATCAAGGGGCCTTCATTATGCTTCGCTGGTATAATCGATTCCACATGAGCAACAACTTTCTTAATCGTTTCTACACACTGCACAGGATATTTCCCAACACTCGTTTCACCAGAGAGCATCACAGCATCCGTTTGCTCGTAAATAGCTTGAGCAACATCCGAAACTTCAGCCCTGGTCGGTACTGGCGCATACGTCATCGATTCTAGTAAGTGCGTTGCTACAATAACCGGCTTCCCATATAAAATACATTTCTCAACCGTCATCTTCTGAATAATTGGAATCTGCTCAAAGGGACACTCCACCCCTAAGTCTCCTCTTGCCACCATAACACCATCCGATGCTTCTATAATAGCATCCAAATTTTTAAGCCCGCACTGATCCTCAATCTTGGCAATTACCCGAGCATTGGAATTACAGTCTTTTAAATACTGCTTCAACTCTTCAATATCCTTTGCTTCCCGAACAAATGATAAGGCAAAAAAGGCCATGCCATTTTTAGCTCCAATTTTAATATGCTCCTTATCTTGCTCCGTTAGCGCTGGTAAATTGACCCTAATCCCAGGAAGATTAATGTGCCGTTTACTCCCTAATTTACCTCCAATAACTACTTCCGTCCGTATATAATCAGGTTTTTTTTCTAAAACTTTGAGGTGAACCAGTCCACTATCGACTAAAATTACATCCCCCTCTTTCACAGCCTCTGTCATTTCAGGATAATTAACAGAAATACTACGAACGCCCCCTTTAGATTCACCATTACCACGCATCATGATATCTAGCTTTTCGCCAACCATTAACTCCCACACCCCTTCAATTTTTGATGTTCTAATCTCAGGGCCTTTAACATCCATCATAAGCGCAATGTCCTTCCCAACTCGCTCCCCAACTTTTTTAACTCGCTCAGCCATTTGTTCACACCACTCATTAGTCGCATGAGCCATATTTAACCGGCAAATATCAGCGCCACTTCGAATAAGTTCCTCAAGGACTTCTTCGCTTTCAGTCGCTGGACCTAAAGTAAAAATTATCTTAGTATGCCTATACTGTGTTTTCATTTGGAGGGAAGGAAATAATAAATGCTGATGCTAATTAATCCATTTGGCAATAGTTTTTAAGAGGAACATTATTATATTCGGGATCTATAATTTCTATGCTAAAAGGATTGTTAGCAAAAAGCAAGGGCTGGAATTTTTCTCTTACCTTAGCAACACTGTTACAATCTTTGCTTAAATGGACCAAAAAGACTTGCTTCCAAGCCACCTCTCCTCTCACAGAAGTAATAAAATTGAAGGCCGCTTCATTGGACAAATGTCCATGTCGGCTTTTAATTCGCTGCTTCACAGACCATGGCCGTTCAGAATCCTCTTCTAACATTTTCTCATCATAATTACTCTCAATCACTAATGTTTCCACCGTCTTTATCCGTTCTTGCACAAGCCCTGATACATACCCCAAATCCGTAACCCATGCTACACTCTTTAAAGGTGACTGTGCAGCCTCACTCAAATCCTTAAAGATATACCCAACAGGGTCATAGGCATCATGGGGAATAGAAAACGATGTTACCTCTAAGTCTCTGTAAATAAACGTCCTACCCGTTTCGAAAATCTGCCATTTTACTGAACGATCCAATTTCTTTTGTAAATGCTCTGCAGTATCTTTATTAGAAAAAAATGTTACTTGTGCGAATCGAGAAAGCCCTCTCAATCCAGCCGTATGATCCCCATGTTCATGCGTAAAAAAAACAGCGTCTATTGAATCCAATTCCTCATCAATTTCTTGTAATAGTGATCCTAATTTTTTAGCTGAAAACCCAGCATCAATAAGCGCTTTTGCTTGAGGCGTTCGAATAATAGCTGCATTTCCAGCGCTACTGCTTCCTAGAATCTGAAACTTCATAATTTTGCTGATTGTGGTTTATTTACTAAAGATTACTTTCAAATTACTCCACCTATTTCTTCTAAACAAACCATAACGCATTCATATTCAGTAACTTTTCATAGACATTTTACTCACGAAATTCAGCCCTCTGATCGTAGACCTGAGAACTACTCAATTTCCTTGTTTCCCATATCCTTAGCATAGGGTGACAGTTAACATAAAAATAACCGCCTCCTATTTTATCTTGCCTATCTGCTTATAATTAAGTATTCTATTTACGTAGAGAGCGAGCATTCGCTGTGTTCTTTGAGCATAGAGGAAAGTCCGGACACCAAGGGCAGGATTCCTTATGAAAATAAGGGCATTTGGGGTCAATCCCAAAATGACGGATAGTGTCACAGAAAATATACCGCCTTTTTTTACACCATTTAATGGGTAGAAAGGTAAGGGTGAAAAGGTGGGGTAAAAGCCCACCGCTCTGGGAGGTAACTGCTAGAGGCTTTGAAAAACCCAATCCGGTGCAAGGCAAAATAGGAAACCGTTGAGCGGCCCGCTGTTTTAGGTTTCGGGTATGCCGCACTTCGCAAGAAGATTAAAGTTTATACTTTAATAGACAAATGAATGCATTTCTTTTAAAGGAAAACAGAATCCGGCTTATAGCTCTCTATATCACTTTTTGCTCATTTCATCCCTGAAGTTTTAACAAAAAAAGCTTGACCAAATCCTTAAAAAAGACCTACATTAGTTCGAAAAAAGGGATAAAAGATGGCAAATTTAAAAGCTTCAAAAAAAGATATTAAAAAGGCATTAAAACGCCAGGAACGTAATCGCTCGGTACTCAGCACGTTAAGAACTTTACAGAAAAAAGTACTCAAGTTGGCTAAGGAAAATTCTCCAGCAGAACTGAAAAAAGCGGCTCAAGAATTATCTTCTAAATTGGATAAAGCTGTTAAAACTTCCGTTATCCATCAAAATAAAGCCAATAGGCACAAATCAGCTATAGCAAAATACATTTTTACAACTAGTTAATCAATTTTCTCCTCCCATCCATCCCAAGCCCCCAGCTATCTATGATACTGGGGGCTCTTCCATTCAAAACATAACTTGAAATGAATTCTATAGGACTTTTCTTAGGCTCTGATATCCCCATGCGATTAGGCGTTATTTTCCACAGTCCAGATCTCATTGCCTTCAATAAACCCTCTAAAATAGCTATCGATACCCATCCTTTTTATCCTCAGCATACCAACATCATCCAAGCCCTCAAACAATCATCCACACTTCAAAAACAAGAACTACAACAATATTCCATTAAAAATCCACAACACATTTACTTTATTGAGCCCGACATAAGCGGCGTTGCCCTCATTAGCCTCAATAAAGAAACTACAGAAAAAACACGCAATCTCTTTGGTTCCAGTCAATTTCATTTCACATTTCTTCTCTTAGCCATTGATACCACACCCGAGCAACCTTCTACACGCATATGTAACCTTCCCCTATCCCCTTCTGAGCAAAAACAGCAAATGATTACCTCCCATAAATTCGGCAAACAAGCTCAAACCACTTTTCACCTCCTTGAATCTCTTGGCCGCTATAACCTCTGGTCTGCCCATACCTCCTACCCTCGCATCGATCAAATTAGGGTCCACGCCAGTGAGGTCGGCTTGCGCATAGCCGGAGAACAAAAATACTACCAAGAAAACTTCGTTTACCTCTCTTATTTGAAAAAAGAAGATTATAAACCCACCAAAAGTACTCAATCCTTCGGAGAAAAACCCCTTTATGAAGCGCTAGCCCTTCATCTTCATAAAGTCTCTTGGAAAGACGGCGACAAATCTTATGAAATAACAGCCCCTTTACCTCAAAAATTTCAAGTTCTCCTTAAAAAACTAGGGGCGGCCAATTTGCAGGCTTTTGGAAATAGTCATGTTAACTCTCTCAATTTTTAATCTGCAAGATACAAAATTCTTGAACAATTATCACACTGTGGAATTACTTCAGCGCATTTTTTAACCGCACTTACAACTTCATTGGAGACTGTTAAATGGCACCCCGTACACCGGTGCCCTTCAAGTACCACAACAAAAGGTCCCTTTTTTAATTGACGCGCTACTTGGTCATATTTACTTAAAAGCGCAGCAGGTATTTCCAAGCGAACCTTTTCACAAACTTCCCTTAATTCTAATAACTTTTCTTCTAACCCTTTTACCTGCCCCTTTAAAGATTGTATTCTCTTCTCTAAATCCTGAATAGCATTTTTAGTCTGCTCACTTTCTACCATGTTTTTCTTCCGCTGCTCATCTATCGCCATTAGTAAATTTAATTCCTCATCTTCTAAACCCCCTACCCGCCTTGTACTCCCTGCAATTTGCATATTCAGGGCATCATACTCTTCATTTTTTTTGACATCCATCTGTTGAGTTTTAAATTTGACGATCTTTTCTTCTTCAGCCTTCAATTCATTATCCATCCGCTTACGTTCTACCTCCATATGCTGGAGGGCTTCTAGCCGCTTTTTGTCCTCCTCTTTTAGTGCAGACATCTTGGCCTCAACATGACGAATGTCTTCTGGTATCTGCTTTAAAATCGCTTCCGTTTGCCGCTTTTCTAAATCCCGTTCTTGTAATTTCAATAAACCCTTTACTTTTAATTCCACATACTTAGATTGCTTCACAACCCGAAAAATGAAAATAACAAAATTAGGTTTTTTTGAAATTACCTAAAAATCCCGTTCCTACAATAATTATCACCTGACTCACAATAAACGCTAACAATACCCAGAACCCCTTTTCCATAAATCCGTACGAATGCAAACCTACCCCTAGCATGTTAGTCCCAAACCACGACCAACTCGTCACCACATTGCCAAATACCGCCATCAACATAAATCCTCTTTCGTATACCAACTTTCCCCATTTTGCGTGTAACATGATTGCACACCATAATACAATGATAAGAGCACCGTTCTCCTTAGGATCCCATCCCCAAAAGCGCCCCCAACTTTGGTCCGCCCAAATACCACCCAGCATCGTTCCAACAAAACTAAATAAAATCGAAAAACACGTCGTCCCATACACCATCGAATGCAACGTCTCTCTTTTCGATTTTCCCACATTAAACCATAATCCCAAACAATAAATAATCGCTAATATTCCACCCAAAAACATTCCTGAATAGCCCATCGTAATCACAATCACATGCGTTGATAACCAAAAGTTAGAATCCAACACTGCACGAATCACCCCCAATTGATCTTCCCCACTCAGTCCCAAATTATGGGCAATAATGAGCGTAGCAAAACCTAAAATGGCTGCTACTGCTGTTCCTAAACCATGTTTTGCTAGACGCTCTAATAAAAGCCCTATTAAAACACCCACCCAACCTATAAAAATCGCTGAAGCATATAAATTCGTCACAGGAGGTCTACCTTGAAGATACATCCTGCTCCCTAAACCAAAACTATGTACTACAAATCCTACTATCAAGACCCAATAGGCAGCTCTTTGTAAATTCCATGAAGGCACAAGCCAACTAATGGCTACAAGAATAAAAGATAAAAGATAAATAACAGTACTCACATAAAAAGGTTCAAGTTGATCAAAAAATACTTCGAATTTAAGCTTTTTCCACTGAGCTTTATTACCTATAGCGTCTTGTATAACCTTAATCATTGCATTGAAAGTTGTTATATTGCCCTCTCTAAAAGATGTAACCAATCTTGCATAGTCTACTACAACTGGATTCAGTTTGCCCGTTTCCATAACATTCAATAAAGCAAAACCTGCATTACCCCATTTATCCTGCCTCTCTATAGGTGGTATCACTGCAAAATAAACATTGTTACTTATCCACCCATATTTATCCCCCAAATCAAAGAACCCTTGAAAAACTTCTTGATCTACTTTTTCACCCGATACCCATTTTCTGAGTGCCTCTCTCGCTGGCTGAATACTCACTAGCCAATTCGCATATTCTAATTCCAACTCTGATAATTCCGATGGCTTCGTACCTGTATGGAGTAAATTCAATAATTGACTATAAATATCCAGTGCGTTGTACAAACAGCCAAGCTGGTTCTGGAACACGCTGCGCAAAGCAGTTTCCGCAGGGATTTTTTTCCGCTCTTCCTCAATCGCCGGAATGTGTGCCTTCAATTCATTAAATGAAAAATATTTCCTTCCATCCGCCTTAACACCCATCAAGGACAATACTTCTGCATTATCGATACGAAAAATTGGATACTGCGCAGCAAGTTCTGGCTGCATTGTAAGATGCATGAGCCATCCAATGGCTGCTAGTTTTTGCTTCCCCTCTGGCAAATACACCATTTGTCTACCACTAATCAGCATTAAGCTATTACGTGCCAAGCTTTCCATTGGCAATATCCTTCCATTCACTTGAACCGGTAGCTCAGTAAACCCTGCCACATCCAATTTTGTTAAATATCGAGTCGGCAAAATACGATACCCCACCCAGCCCATAACCATTATCACTATAAGGAAGGGTAAATACCTTTTAAAAAGCATGATTCAACTTCTCCTTTTTCCTTCTAACATACACATATAGTTGAACACAGAAATGCACAACAAGTCCAACCCCCGTTAGCCATACCCCAACATATGGTACAAACCAGACAGAGTTTTTCACAACCTGCAACATGGATGACGTTTCCTCTGGTCCAAAGTTAGCCTGATAAAAGGTATATCCTTCATATCGCAACGGATGATTCATGTAAATGAGCACATTTCTATCTGTCTTTGCTTGCTCATTTAGTATACGCACTTCACTAGAAAAGCTTTTTGGTATTTCAGATCCTGGGTATTTTTCATACTTAAAATCAATGAGCTCTAAATAAAACAGAAAATACTGCCGTTCAGGTCGTAAAGCTATTTCATATTGGTGATTGCCTGCATCCAATCGCTGAGGCGGAAATCGCTCATCTTCTGACACCAACCACGTCCCTAAAACTTCCCCTCGATGCTTCAGCGTTACATAAGCAGCTGCTTCACTATCCTCATTCGACTTGTATGTTTTAGCTTTAGGAAATACCACTAAATCTACCTTACTACCCGATCCTTGCGTAGCTTTAGCAATCCCGCCCTGTGGGTAATCTATCCTCCTAACTATGACTGCATTTTCATAATAATCATCCATTAAAACCTCTATCCCTAATGCAGGAAGAGAAATTACCTTATCCTTTTTCAATAAATTTTCAGGAATGCTCCAAACTGTATCATAGTTTGGATCTGTTTTATCAATGATCACCAATTCATTCTTCCGAATATTCTTAGCAAAATTCACACGCTTACCTTCGGGTAACCACATTTGAAATTCTTCCTGAAAGTATCCAATTAAATACCCACCTACCAGTAATACAACTATTCCCACATGAATCAAAGCAATGCCTATTTTTTTCCAGCTCAGTACAAAATATTTAAAATGTGCACAAATAAGATTCAGAAGCAACAACGCCCCCAATAACCCACCGCTCAGCAAAGGAATTATTAAATGCTTTAAAAAATTCCCACCCGGCCATTCGGTTGGGTAACTCCAAAAAGCAATTAGGCTTTGAAAGTATTTTTTTTGAACCTCATAAATTCCATAATTGACTTGATCCAACGTCCCAAAAAAAACCAATAGAAGCGCTGCCATCAGTAACACAACCGTCAGCTTAATTGAGCTGAATGCATTTAACAATTTATGCATCATTTATTTGGTGAATTTAACAGACTCAAGAAATTTCAAAAAGTTTTCTTTTTCTTTTTTTACAAGCGCCGCATCTCCCATCATTTTGAAAAACCATGACTGCCCATCTCGCTCTAATATGGCTCCATAGATAGACTTTTGGGCCGAACCCTCTATATCAATTAACTTTGCTGTACGTCCATCGACTTCAGTAGTTGCAAGTGACTTCATAAAATCGGCATCCACTGGCCCCAACCCCACTTGCTGACGCCACCGGTTAATATTCGCTAGCTCACCACCCACATTTCCTTGAAACCCAATAACTGTGATTTCAACAGAACGTCCTTCTCTATCCTTTACTTGAAAATTCCCTTTCTTCAAAGCATCGCTAGGCAAAACCGCCCATCCAACAGGAGCCACCCAATTGGGCGCTACAATAGTATTGGTTTCCGCTTCTGCTTCGAGAGAACGGCCCACACTCTGCTGCATAAGCCTACTAGCCTCACTTTGAACCACATTTATTTTTAATTCCTCTTTAGGGATCTGATAACTGGTTACCTTATCTCCTTTCTTGCAAGAACCGCAAAACAAGAGTACTGCCGTTACTAACCCACTTATAAAAAATTGCATCATACACAAGAGATTGCTGGGCAGTTGGAAGGGCGTCAAGGTCAGAAAATTGTGAGATTTTTCCCAATAAACACAGCCATCCTCCAGCCAAACGCCCTTAAGCGCCAGGGCTACTTATTAAATCTAAACAAGACAACATCCCCATCCTGAAAAACATAGTCCTTCCCTTCCAGGCGATATTTCCCAGCCTCTTTTGCCGCTTGAATACTTCCCGCTTTCATTAGATCATCGTAAGAAACGACTTCGGCTTTGATAAAACCTTTTTCAAAATCCGTATGAATGACACCCGCGCATTCCGGAGCCTTCATACCTTTTCTAAATGTCCATGCACGCACCTCTTTTTCTCCTGCTGTAAAGTAACTGGCTAATCCTAAAAGATTGTACGTTGCTCGAATCAATCCAGAAACACCACTATCTTTCACCCCTAATTCCTTCAAAAACTGCCTGGCTTCTTCCCTAGAAAGATCGATGAGTTCGGATTCCACCTTCGCACTGATTACACAACTATCCGCGCCGTGGTGCTTCTTAACAAACTCTTTAACTTTCTGTACATATTGATTATCTCCACCCGCTAACAAATCATTTTCTCCAACATTGCAAGCATAGATGATTGGCTTAATAGTCAAAAGCCCGAACTGCTTAGCCCTAAACATCTCATCTTCTGTTAAATCGAGCGTAATCGCCGGTTTACTTTCATTTAAATGCTTTAATATTCGTTCCAATACAGCAACATTCACTGCTGCTTCCTTATCGTGGCTCTTCACCTTCTTTTGGTTTTTATCGATTTGACCTTGCACGGACTCCATGTCTGCCAAAATAAGCTCCGTATTGATCACCTCTATGTCACGAATCGGATCTACTGTCTCCAAACTATGCAAAATATCATCGTCTTCAAAACACCGTACCACGTGGATAATCGCATCTACTGTCCGTATATTGCTCAAAAACTTATTGCCCAAGCCCTCTCCTTGGCTAGCACCTTTAATGAGCCCCGCAATATCGACAATTTCTATAGCCGCTGGGATAATAACTTTTGTGTTTGCAATCTGCTGGAGCGGTTCTAACCGTTCATCTGGCACTTCGACTATTCCCACATTAGGTTCCTTTGTGCAAAAAGGATAATTAGCGGCCTCTGCCTTCCGCGTCCGCGTCAGTGCATTAAATAACGTACTCTTCCCTACATTGGGTAATCCTACTATTCCAGCTTGTAACATATCCTTAGAGAATGTTGCAGAATCTAGGCAGCGTCAAGGTTGGAAAATGGATCTACGCTTGCGCGTCAAAAAATATCCCGTAGTTTATTGATTTCTCTCAAGAATTCCACTAGCATTCCTCCTTAATGAAATACATTTTTATAACAGGCGGCGTTGTATCATCCCTTGGAAAAGGTCTGACAGCTGGCGCCCTTGGTGCCCTCCTAGAAGCTAAAGGTCTCACTATAAGACTCCAAAAATTTGACCCCTATCTCAACGTCGACCCCGGGACTATGAATCCTTTCCAACATGGTGAAGTCTACGTCCTCAATGATGGGGCAGAAACTGACTTAGACCTGGGTCACTATGAACGCTTTACTAATGTCCAGCTCACTCGCTTTAATAACCTAACCTCCGGCCAAATTTATGAAACCGTCCTTCAAAAAGAACGTCGCGGTGATTATCTTGGCAAAACCGTACAGGTTATCCCCCACGTCACCAACGAAATTAAAGACCGCATTCGTGCAATTGGTAATGGCATCGATCTCCTTATTACTGAGATAGGCGGCACCATTGGGGATATCGAAGGCCTTCCTTTCCTAGAAGCCTTGCGTCAATTTGTTTCAGAAGTCGGCAGAAACAATGTCCTCTTTATTCATTTAACACTTCTTCCCTTTTTAAAAGCTGCCGGTGAACTCAAAACCAAACCTTCTCAACAAAGCGTTGCTAAATTACGAGAAATCGGCATCCAGCCCGATATCCTCATCTGTAGAACAGAGGTTTCCATGACGCCTGATATCCGCCAAAAACTCAGCCTCTTTTGCAACGTTCCCGAAAAAGCCGTCATCGAAGAAAAAGACGTTGAATATTCAATCTACGAACTTCCCGTTAATCTCCACCGAGAAAAATTAGATGAGCTCGTCGTCTCCATGCTTGGAATCAAAGCTAAAAAAACAAACATGGCTCCATGGGAAGCTGTGCTCGAAAGAATTAAAAAACCCAAAAATACCGTCAAAATCGCTGTCGTCGGCAAATACATCGAACTTCAAGATGCTTATAAGTCTGTTTATGAATCCCTCACACATGGCGGCATCGCTAATAACGCCAAAATCGAAAAAATAATGATCGATGCCGAAGATATTGAAAAACATCGAGCTGAAAAATATTTAAAAAATGTTCATGGCATCGTTGTTCCCGGAGGCTTCGGTTTGCGTGGCACAGAAGGCATGATCTTAACCGCTCAATATGCGAGGGAAAAAAAGATTCCTTACTTCGGACTGTGCCTCGGTATGCAGGTAGCCGTCATCGAATTTGCAAGAAATATTCTTAAATTAAAAGGTGCTGGTAGTACGGAGTTTGACCCTAAACCAGCTCACCCTGTTATCGACATCATGGAAGATCAAAAAGCAATCACTCAAAAAGGAGCCTCCATGCGCTTAGGAGCCTGTAAATGTAACTTAAAGAAAGGGACCCGTTCCCAAAAAGCCTATGGCAAATCTTCCGTGTCAGAACGTCACCGCCATCGCTACGAATTTAATAACAAATACCTTACAGCCATCGAAGCAAAGGGTATGGTCGTTGCCGGTATCAACCCTGATAGAAATTTAGTTGAAATCATGGAACTTAAAGACCATCCATGGTTCATAGGTGTTCAATTTCATCCTGAACTCCAATCAAAACCCCTCCATCCCCACCCTCTCTTCTCATCCTTCATTGAAGCCGTATTAAAACACACTACCCATAAGTAAAATAGCGATGATGCTCTATAATCCAGAAAAATTACTTCTCATTACGGGACCTTGCTCTTTAGAAAACAAAGCTGTTTGCAATGCAGTAGCTACTTGCCTCTTCGAACTCAAACAAACTTACCCTGAGCTCAATATCATCTTTAAAGGTTCCTTTGATAAAGCCAATAGAACTTCTATTACCAGCCAAAGAGGCCCTGGCTTATCGACAGGTATCGAACTTTTGCAATTCATCAAAGACGAATACGGTTTCCCGGTTGTTACAGACATCCATACTGCCGAACAAGCTGAAGTCGTAGGAAAAGTATGCGATGTCATTCAAATTCCCGCTTTTTTATGCAGACAAACTGACCTGTTACTCGCAGCTTCTAAAACCAAAAAAACTGTTTTTGTAAAAAAAGGACAATTCCTATCTCCACACGAAATGAATTACGTTGTCACTAAACTTGCTGAATCCAATGCTAAAGAAATTTGGCAAGGAGAACGTGGAACTTTTTTTGGCTACAATAATCTTGTAGTCGATATGCGCTCTTTCGCCGTTATGAAGGCAAATGGCCACCCTACTATTTTTGACGCCACTCACAGCGTCCAAGAACCCGGCAATGCCTCTGGCCAAAGTGGCGGCAGAAGAGAATTTGTGCTTCCACTTATTTGTGCAGCTTTAGGCGCAGGCGCTGATGGACTTTTTATCGAAGCTCACCCCAATCCAGAAAAAGCCATCTCAGATGCTGCTTCTCAAGTTCCCTTAAGTGAATTCCCTCGCATTGTTGAGAAAGCCCTCCAATACTGGAAGGTACGGCATTCCACTCTATCACTTGTATCTATTTAAGGAATATTCTAGGCATAGCAGAAACGATGACTACCTCTCATTTTAATCTGTTTTCGAGATAAGAACGGAAATATTTTAGTTAAACTAAAGGTCATAATTCATTTAATGTCAGTAAGATTTACAATCACACAATTGTTCTCTTGAAAGTAATCATTCTCGCCCTTTCTATAAACGCTATCTTATCCAGCTATTATAAAGGGCAAGAGATCCCCCATCCTGTGTATTTACGAAAAAGCTTTGCTTTTTCGTAAATACACAGGATAAGTAAGGGGTTGGGAGCCGCTGCTCCCAAGGGGGTTTCAGGGCGGCAGTCCTGATTTTTTTATCCCGAACTCAGGTTATACAGACCCTTGGCCAAAGTACTCTTGACAATTAAACCCACCATTTCCTCCAATAGGTACATAAGTGCCATCAGATGTTAACATCACTGCTTGAGTGACATCCATCAAATAAGGTTCCACAAGATGTGCTATTAAATGTTGCCGCAGCTTCATATCTTCAATTGGAAATAATCCCTCGATCCGCCTCACAAAATTCCTTTCCATCCAGTCAGCGCTACCAATATAGAGTTCAGGCTCGCCTCCATTTTCAAAATAATAAAACCGACTATGTTCCAAATACTGTCCCAAAATACTCCGCACCTTAATATTTTCACTCAAGCCCTTTACCCCAGGCGCCAAACAACAAATTCCTCTCACAATTAGATCTATTTTAACGCCAGCTTGAGATGCTCTGTACAGGTTTTCAATAATCGATTTATCTGAAAGGCTATTCATCTTAGCAATAATACGCGCAGGCTTTTTATTAATTGCGTTATCTATTTCTCTTTGAATTTTCTTTTGAATCATCTCAAAATAATTAAAAGGCGCTACCATTAGCTTTGAAAATTGAGGATGGAGCGAATGTCCCGTAATCGAATTAAAAAGCTGAACAACATCGTTCGTGATAGCTTCATCTGCTGTAAATAAACTGATATCTGTGTATGTTCTTGCTGTCTTTGGATTATAATTCCCAGTACTGAGGTGAACGTACTGCTTTAACCCCTCAGGCTCTTTGCGAATCACTAAACAACACTTACAATGCGTTTTTATATGGGCAAATCCATAAACAACACTAGCGCCAGCATCTTCCAGTTGACGGGCTAATGCAATATTTCTAGCCTCATCAAACCTAGCTTTAAGCTCCACAAGAACCGTCACCTGCTTTCCATTGAGCGCTGCTTCTTTCAGCGTCTCAACAATAGGGGATCCATCATTCGTTCGATACACTGTTTGCTTAATTGCCAAAACCTGTGGGTCCTTTGCTGCTTGCTGAATAAAATCTATAACCGGTGTAAAAGAATCATAAGGATGGTGTAAAAGAATATCTTTTCGGCGAATAATATAAAATATATCCGGCTCCTCTTTGAAAATCTTTGGCACGTGCGGAGTGTATAAAGGAAATTTTAAATCCTTCCTGTCCGTTATATCATAAACACTCAGTAACCGCATTAAATTAAGAGGACCATCAATAAGGTACGCGTCTTCTACATTTAAATTATGTACTTCTAAAAGTGTTTTCAGAAGGTGCTCAGGAACTCCTTTGCAAATTTCTAACCGAACAGCTACTCCTTTTTGTAAGTTGTATAACTCTTCTTCTATTTTTTCCAATAAATTTTCAACTTCCTCTTCATTAATATACAAATCGCTATTACGTGTTATTCTGAATTCCCACGCTCCTTTCACCACTTTCTCCGGGAAAAGCCTCCAAGCATATTCTTTTAATATATCACTTAAAAAAATATAAGCTATCTCAGATGAATTTTCTGTAGGCAATGTCACCAATCTTGGCAAAACTCTCGGCACAGGTATAATCGCCATTAAAGCGCCATTATTTTTAGAATCGGCCCCCTCTAATTCAACTAAAAGATTCAGTCCTTTATTAAGAACTTGTAAAAATGGCTGACTCATATCTATCGCGATAGGCGTGAGTACTGGAAAAATTTCTTTATTAAAATAACTTTCTAACCACTCTTTTTCCTCCTGATTGAGTTCTTTATTAGTTTTAAAAAAAACTCCATTTTTTTTAAGTACAGGAACAATCTCCTCTCTCCAACAAACATATTGATCATTCACCAACTTAGTCACACGCTCACGAATCAACTGCAGTTGCTCCTTCGTAGTTAATCCATCTATACTTTTTTCGCTAACCCCTCCCAATACCTGCTCCATAAGGCCCGCCATCCTAATCTCAAAAAACTCATCCAGGTTAGAACTCACAAAAGCTAAATACCTCAGCCGTTCCAAAAGCGGATATTTATAGGATCTTGCTTGGTTAAGCACTCGCTCATTAAAATTTAGCCAGCTCAGTTCCCGATTAAAAAAAATGGGGTCTGTTTTTTCATCTGTCATTACATCCACCTCCTTGAAGTTAATTCTTCACCAAAATAAAGCTTTGCACATAGTTCAACAAGTCGGCCCTCGTGCAAAATTCGCTTGGATGAGAGGAGTGCCGTAGCAGCACAGCAATCCTCCACCAAAATAGTTTGCGCAGCAGTTTTCACAAAAACAAATAAACACGCAATTACTAAGGCATAGCAAATTAAACAACTAAGGTTTTGTTTAAACGTGTTTGGATGAGAGGAGTGGTAGGCGCATCGGAGCGCAGAATCCGAGCGTATACACATACGTGAGGATTTGAGCACCGAAGCAACGCCCCAATCCTCCATCCAAACACGTTTAAACAAAACCCTATAGGAGGATGTTATCATTGAGGCGTATATTATCACACCAAATTGAAATCGTCAGCAGCGACTTCCCCGTCTGAATTACAGGCATCGGCGTCAGCGTTTCAGCATCCACAATCGCCACATAATTAATCCGAATCTTGAGCTGTTTAGAGAGTATCTGCGTTACTTCCGCCACAATACGCTCAACACTCCTTGTCCCATTTTCCACCATCTGTTTCGCTTTTACCATCGATTCATAGACCTTAATTACTTGCGCGCGCTGGGTTTTATCTAAACGTTGATTAGTGGCGCTGCATGCAAGCCCATCTGACTCCCTGACGGTCGGAACAATCACTATATCAACCGGCATGTGCAGGTCCTTCACCACTTTTCTGATAAGACACGTTTGCTGTACGTCTTTTTGCCCTAGGATCAAAAAATCAGGCCGAATGATATTCAAAAAGATCGTTATAACCGTCGCAAATCCCCGAAAAAAGAGCGGCCTTATAGGTCCCCCTAACTGCTTGCTCACTAATTCTTCCTGAACATAGGTTGAATAATCAACCGGATACATTGCATTCACCTGTGGCGTAAACACAATATCCACCCCTTCCGTTCCACACAATTTTAAATCGTTTTCTAAATTGCTCGGATAATTAATAAGGTCGTCATTCGGAGTAAATTGGGCAGGATTAAGAAAAATTGAAACCACCGTAACATCCGCATATTTATTTGAAGCTTCAATTTGTCGAACATGCCCTGCATGGAGCGCCCCCATTGTTGGAACAAATCCAATTGCCTTGCGTTGCAATTGCAAAACAGTCGCCCTTTTATGCATCTCCGGAATAACTTCGATAACTTCCATTGCGCTTCGCGTTTTTAATTGATGTGGACTACACTATACCAAGCTGGTATAAACCTACTTTTAAGTATTCTCAATTAAAACCTGCATACAATCCAAAAAATGAACGCTACCGGATTTAAATTTGCCAAAATGAGTGATGTTATCAAGCAATCTCAACTCAAAAATCCTAATAAAATTATCCTTAATATGGGTAGAGGCGAACCTGCCGATCCTCCCCATCCGAGTATCATTGAAGCCCTAAAAAAACAGTTAGATGACCCCTCCTGCCACCGCTACACTGATAATGATACTACCGACTTCCTTGCAGCAGCAGCCACTTACCTACAAAATTTGTACCATGTCTCTTTAGATCCCTCTACCGAAATCATTCATGCAATCGGCATTAAATCAGCCCTTTCGATTCTGCCCAAATGCTTTTTCGAACCCGGCAAAGGTGATATCGCCCTCACAACATTTCCAGGCTACGATATTTTTTCTCATCATGCTCGTTTCCTTGGCGCCGAAGTTGTTGAGCTTATTCTTAAAGAAGACAATAGATTCCTTCCCGATTTAGCATCCCTTAGCCCAGAAATCCTCAAAAAAATCAAAGCCCTTCTCCTTAACTATCCCAATAACCCTACTGGTAAAATGCCTCCTAAAGATTTCTATGAAGAGACTGTTCATTGGGCAACAAAGCACAACATCTCAATTATCCACGACGCTTCCTACGGTCCATTAGTCTACAATCATCCCCCCTTCTCTATTTTCCAAATAAAGGGCGCCAAAGATATCGCTGTCGAACTCCATTCCCTTTCCAAAACCCATAATATGCCTGGCTGGCGGATTGGCTTTGTCTGCGGCAATCCCCATATCATTAAAACTTACAGCATTTTCAAAAACTTTGCTGACTCTGGTCAGTTCCTTCCCATCCAAAAAGCTGCCGCAACCGCTTTAAACAATTTATCGATCCCCATAGAATCTAAAGAAAAATACAGTCGCCGCCTCGATGAATTAGTTATCCTTTTAAATTCACTCGGCTTCCAAGCCAAAAAACCAGACGGTACTTTCTATCTTTACCTCCCTGCTCCTACACAGGTTGAGTATAATAACTGCACCTATGAATTTTCAACCGCCGAAGCTTTTAGCCTATGGCTCATTGAGCATTTATCGATTGTTACCATCCCCTGGGATGAAGTGATCCCGCATATTAGGTTCTCCGTTACTTTTAAGACCTTCGATGATAAGCTATTTTTTGAGGAGTTGAAGAATCGACTAGGAAGAGTGAAGTTTCGATTTAGTCAAGAAGCACATCTTCCAATGGTGGTTGAGGGATTTGATACCAAATACTAGATTTTTTGGGCTTAAATGTGAATCCTTCTGAAGGATTGTCTGATAAATCTAACTCGAGAACATGCTTATATACCATTTTTTTTGAATTAACATCTTCAGTTTCTGATGCATAATTTTTGCTTTCTCTAAAAAGAGCTATCTTAGATGGGCTTGTTTTAAAGGAAGCAGTTAAATGAAATCTGCCTAATGCATCTCGTGTAAAAACTTTTTTATATTCTCTTTCCTCCTGTCCTATTAGATAGAATATTCCTTCATCCTCACTTTTTACATAAAATGGAGATTTTTTTAATCTCTCTAAATCTGTGTCTAAAACCGATTCTGAAGACATTATTTTGGTAATACCCTCAGACCCAGCTTCGAAAGGAATACCGTCTAAGGCCTGGTTTCCCCAAAGAGTGAATTGATACAACCGCTCTGCCGCTTCTTTGTTCTTAAGGTCTTTTGGAGAGCTGTACGTTATAGAAAAATTCTCTTCTACAATTGGAATCATGTTTTCTTCATTTTCCCTCTTTTTGTCATATCCAAAAAATTCCAACATCTCCTCGTAGCTTTTTTTCCTCTCCTCTTCGTTTCTAAAATATAAAGTTTTAGGTTCTTTCTCACCGTATCGTTGTAGCTGAAACGTTGATCTCTTCTCATCTTTAACAAAGTTTTTACTAATTTCAAAGCTTTGGCCAAAAATAATCTCCTGTGTTGTCTCTTGCTGCTCCTTATTGGCTTCAAGCTTCAGACTTTGCAAAAATTGCGCATTCTCTTCTTTACTCTTGAAAATCATTTGCTTCAACCCACTAGTCTCTAAAGCGCTCTGCAAATTATTCATTAATTTTTCATCAGGTTCTTTCGCTGTAGTTTCTTCCAATTCACTTCCCAATTGTAACGCCACTTCGTCTTTTAAAATAGTGTTCAACAAAACTAAGCTGTAGTTGATTAAATCTTTAACTTTTGAATCGCCTGGTTCTTTTGCTAAGTTTTCCAAAGCTTTATCAAAACCTTTAGCGTTCAACGTCTCCAAATTCGATTTCATCCTCAATAATTGTTCATTATTGAGTTTTTCCAATCCCATTTTGGATCGAATCTTTTCATCAAAAGGTAGCTGCCTTGTTTGTTCTTTTCTTTCTTCAAATATCTCACGTATTTCCCAGCCTGTCACTATACCACTCAAATCATTAAAAACATCTACTGGATTCACCCTAGCCGCTGTTAAAGCTTTTAGACCTTTAATATTTTCCACCTGTATGCCAGTATTCAAACTAAAAACTCGTTCGAAGAGATTTTTAAAGTGATATCCTAATTTATCTGCCCATGATGGCATCTTTTTCCACTCTCCATAGGCCTTCGGCCCAGATGACTTCCCCACTTCTACTTTTTTACCCGATAATGTGTGTGAGCCTTTCTCAATGGGCGGCTGAGTCCTCTGTCCAAAAACTTTTTTAAAGGCATTAAGCATACTACTTGTAATATACCCATAATTTCCTCATAATCAAAATGGCGGCGCATTTTTATCTAAAAGCTTGCAATAGACCCCTTTCCATGAAAATATTATAGCCTTCCTGCCCGGATGGCGGAATCGGCAGACGCGGTGGACTCAAAATCCACTTCTAGCAATAGAGTGAGGGTTCGACCCCCTCTCTGGGCACCATTCAAAGTCGGGTCGTAGCGCAGCCTGGTAGCGCACTTGCATGGGGTGCAAGGGGTCGAGAGTTCGAATCTCTCCGGCCCGACCATTTTTTCAGGCTTTCCACAATACATTTCCTTTACATAATCCTCATGAAAACATTACGAAAGAATGTACAACTTCCCAATGAACAAACTTCAGGCGTTTTGCAGAAAAGCAGAAAAGGGAAACACCTAAAAAAACTTAAAAACCAAACATGCCTTCTTCAAAGATCTTAAATTAGGCAAAAACTTGAAGTGAATTTCCCACTTCATCCACATAACTAATTTTGAATCTTTCTTCTCTTTTTCTCTTGCTAAACAATTAATTTTTTCTTGACTCTTTATACCATGAGGTTGTTTGACTCCTTTAAACTCTCTTCCATTGCAAAAAAATTCCTAATGGCCTTCTCAGGACTAATCCTCGTCGGATTCGTCTTCGTCCACATGCTAGGAAATTTAAACATGTTTGTGGGCGCTGATTCCATGAACACCTACGCTCATTTTCTCCAAAACCTCCCTTTTCACCTTTTGTGGATTAATCGATTCGCCCTCCTAGGCGCCACTTTCATTCACGTTTGGATGGCTATTTTGCTTACTCTCGAAAACCGCCGCGCTCATCCAACCAATTACGCTGTCAAAACCCGTATGGGCAGTACACTCGCTTCCAAAACTATGGGCGTTAGCGGCTCCATTATATTAATTTTCATTTTCTTTCACATCGCTGATTTCACCCTCAGGATCATCTTCCCCGAATATCAAAGCGATTACTTTTACACTCAATTAAACGGCGTCACTGTCTATAACGTCTATGCTATGATCATCGCCAGCTTCTCTAAAGTCTGGGTCTCTTTATTTTATATCATAGCCATGGCTTTTCTATGCATGCATCTCTCACACGGCGTCTCCAGCATGTTTCAAACAGTTGGCTTAAGGAACAGTAAATGGAAAAATCGTATCGATAGCTTCGCGCTCGCCTATGGCTGGATCATCTTCCTCGGCTTCATCTCCGTTCCTGTGTGTGTTCTCCTTTCTAAATTTAAAATCATTCACGTCTTCCCAAATCTTTCAGTGCTCCTAACCAACTTTTAACTACCTTCAACCAATACCCATGAAGTTAAATGCCAATATTCCCGAAGGTCCCATCGAAAAAAAATGGGACAAACATAAGTTTAACATGAAGTTGGTTAATCCCGCCAATCGGCGTAAATATAAACTTATCGTCGTTGGAACGGGCCTTGCTGGGGCTTCTGCCGCTGCAACTCTTGCAGAACAGGGGTACTCCATCGATTGCTTTTGCTTTCAAGATAGCCCGCGGCGTGCCCATTCTATAGCCGCTCAAGGTGGCATTAATGCCGCTAAAAATTATCCTAATGACGGTGATAGCGTCTACAGATTATTTTACGACACCATTAAAGGGGGTGACTTCCGAGCTCGCGAAGCTAACGTTTACCGCCTTGCTCAGCTCAGCCTCAATATCATCGATCAATGTGTTGCTCAAGGTGTTCCTTTTGCAAGGGAATACAGCGGCTACCTTGATAACCGCTCCTTCGGCGGCGCTCAACTCTCGCGTACTTTTTACGCCCGTGGCCAAACCGGTCAACAACTCCTCCTGGGGGCCTACTCCGCTTTAAGCCGTCAAATTGGACTCGGTAAAGTAAACATGCACAGTCGCTATGAGATGCTCGATCTTGTCATCGTTAATGGCCACGCCAAAGGCATCATCACTCGTAATCTCGTAAATGGCGCCATCGAACGTTGGTCCGCTGATGCTGTTATCCTTGCAACCGGCGGCTACGGCAATGCCTTTTATCTTTCAACCAATGCTCAGAATTGTAACGTAACTGCCATTTTTAGAGCCTACAAACGAGGAGCCGCCTTTGCCAATCCCTGCTACACTCAAATCCATCCAACTTGCATTCCTCAAGAAGGCGATGAACAAAGCAAGCTCACCCTCATGAGCGAATCCCTCCGCAATGACGGCCGCGTTTGGGTCCCAAAAATAAAAGAAGTCTGTCAAAAAGATCCTATTCTTATCCCTGAAACTGACCGTGACTATATTCTCGAACGCAAATACCCTAGCTTCGGTAACCTTGCTCCAAGAGACATCGCTTCCCGCGCCGCTAAAGAAGCCTGCGATAAAGGGTTTGGCGTTGGCCATAATGGCAGAGGAGTTTACCTTGATTTTTCAGACTCTATTAAACGCTTAGGTAGAAACATCATCGAAGAGCGCTACGGCAACCTCTTTGATATGTATGCACGTATAACAGGTGAAAATGCCTATGAACGCCCCATGCGCATCTATCCAGCCATACACTACACTATGGGGGGGCTTTGGGTTGACTATAACCTCATGAGCAATATCCCCGGCCTCTTCGTCTTGGGTGAAGCCAATTTTTCCGATCACGGCGCTAATCGCCTCGGCGCAAGCGCCCTCATGCAAGGCCTCTCCGATGGCTACTTTATTGCTCCAGCCACCGTTCCTAATTACCTTGCTGAGGTCGGTCCACATGCCCCTTCCACGAACGACACAGCCTTCGTTGAAGCCGAAAATGATGTCACAGCAACCATCAACCGCCTCCTTTCTATTAAGGGCAACCGCTCTCCTCGCTCCTTCCATATGGAGTTAGGTAAAATTCTTTGGGAAAACTGTGGAATGGCTCGCTCAGAAAAAAGCCTTAAAAACGCTATTGGCCTTATTCATCAATTAAAAGAACAGTTTTGGAACAACCTCCACGTTACTAGTACCAATGACTCTTTTAATCAAGAACTTGAACGCGCTGGCCGTGTTGCCGACTTCCTCGATTTCGGTATCCTTATGTGCCAAGATGCTCTCCATCGTAACGAATCCTGCGGCGGCCATTTTCGTGAAGAATACCAAACTCCCGATGGCGAGGCCAAACGCAATGATGAAGACTTCGCTTACGTCGCAGCCTGGGAATATGCTGGCCCTCAAAAAGATCCTATTCTTAATAAAGAACCCCTTGTTTACTCAGAAGTCCAATTTGCAACCCGTAGCTATAAATAACTATCATGAAACTGCACTTAAAAATCTGGCGCCAACAAAATAACAATGAGCCTGGTTACTTCGAAGACCACCCTATGGACAACGTCTCTGAAGATCTCTCTTTTCTCGAAATGCTCGATCTCTTAAACGAATCCCTTATTAACCAAAACAAAGACCCCATCGCCTTTGATCATGATTGTCGCGAAGGCATCTGTGGCGCCTGCAGCTTAACGATTAATGGACGCCCCCATGGTCCAGAAAAAGCCACCACCGTCTGTCAACTTCACATGCGCTGCTTTAAAGATGGCGACACCCTTATCATTGAGCCTTGGCGCGCTAAACCGTTCCCCGTTATTAAAGATCTGGTGGTTGACCGCAGTGCATTTGATAAAATTATTCAATCTGGCGGTTTCATTAGCGTTAAAACAGGCAACGCTCCCGAAGCCAATCAAGTCCTTATTCCTAAACATGTGGCCGATAAAGCTATGGACGCCGCTGAATGTATTGGCTGCGGCGCTTGCGTTGCTGCTTGCAAAAATGGTTCTGCGATGCTTTTTGTTGCTGCTAAAGTTTCCCATATGAATCTCTTACCTCAAGGTCAGCCGGAAAAAGACCAGCGCGTCCTCAATATGGTTGCGACGATGGACGAAGCTGGCTTTGGCAATTGTAGCAATTACGGTGCTTGCTCAGCCGTATGTCCTAAGGAAATTCCTCTTGATTTTATTGCCAAGCTTAACCGTGATTATGCTACTGCTTCTATTAAGAATTTCTTTTCAGCTTAATTTCTTAGAACCTGAATCTTAAACCAAATTCCAAGCTTGATACCAAAGGTGCTTTATGCTCAGAAAGTGCAATTGTGCCATTGTTAATGAAGCGGCTCTTCTCTTTTGTGGTTCCCCATAACCGATACCCAGCTATGGCATCTATATTGCAGGCAATCGTGTAAGCAAAACCTACCATTATTTGGTAAGCAAAGCGGACATTCTCTAGCTTATAAGAAGGGGTAGTGCCTTCTGCTGGTCCTTCCATTAGTCTTTTTTTTCCAACTGTTGATCGTTTCACTACACGAGTACAAGGGCAGTCGCATTGAAATGTTGAATCGGTACAACAGCTCTCACATGGCACAATCACGCCGTCTATATCGCATTGTGGACAGGCAAAACACGGATTACCACAATCATTAGGTACGCCCACTGAAAAAGGATCAGCGATGAATTGGACCCAGGCAGCTCCTATGCCGCCCCCTATATAAAGTTCCAAACAGTCACAAATACAAAAATCATAAAACGTATTTGCCATTAAAGAAAAGGAACGATAATGAAAATGTGCGCTTACTCGATTACTTCCCGCAATCGGATCATTGAACATCATACCTTTGCCTTCGTTATTTCGAAAATAACCTTCAACTTCAAACCGCCAACATTTTGTAATACCTATCCCCACAGCACCTGCAACTCCATAACCAACATGATAATCTGTGTCCAAACTCTGGGTAGCAATCGTTGAAATATTTGCTTGTTGAATCTCCATATCACGGTGCCATGTCACTGCCCCTAATCCAGTAACATAATAATGGTCAGGGCGCCAATATGCATTAACAGTTTGAGTAAAATTACTTAACGCAAGCAAACTTAGAAAAAATGACGACGCTTTTTTCATTTTCATAGGTTAGGTTAATTACAAGTAATTCTCAGGAAAAATACATATGATAGGCAAGCTTATTTTATTTCAGACTTCTCTATGTTCGAAGTCCGAAGACATCACAAACTGTTTTCCAAGCGCTCGTGTAAATGATGCTTCTACTATCGCTTCGAGAACTGGAACCGCTTCCGTGCCCCAGGTTGACCAGCTTTCTTCCGCTCTTTCTTTCGTGGATCACGTTTCAGTAAACCTGCTTGCTTGAGCGGTACCCTTAAATCAGGATCCATCTTCTGTAAAGCGCGTGCAATGCCAAGCGATACCGCCCCCGCTTGCCCATTGATTCCTCCCCCTTGCACCTTCGCTCGAACATCGATCTTGTCCCTTAAATCTACCGTGGCAAGGGGCAATACTGCCGTTTGCGCTAATATTTCCGTCGGACAATATTCGCTAAAATCACGATCATTAATGACGATATTCCCAGAGCCTGGTTTAATACGGACACGGGCGCTAGCCGTCTTGCGCCGCCCCGTCCCTAAAAATTCTTCGATTACTTGCTGTTGTTTTTTAGCGCTCATATAAAATCTTAATTATTAAAATTAACAGGAATTGGCGACTGTGCCTCATGTGTATGTTCGCTCCCGCGGAAAATCCTTAGTTTCTTCATCATATGCCGTGATAAATTATTCTTCGGCAACATCCCCTTTACCGCATGTTCAATAATAAATTCAGGCCGCTTCTCCTGCATGCGTTTATAAGGTACATATTTCTCATTTCCTCTAAATCCAGAGAAAAACATGTACTCTTTCTGCTCTTCTTTCTTCCCAGATACCTCCACCTTCTCGGCATTGATGACAATCACAAAGTCACCACTATCAATGTGCGGTGTGTAAATCGGCTTATTGCGCCCCCTTAGTAAGTTTGCTATAAAAACAGCCAATTTGCCCAAAGTCTTACCAGCCGCATCTACTATGTACCATTTTCGCTCGATATCGTGTTTTGCCAATGTCGTCTTCATATAAATTAAGAAGTAAAAATCCTCTTTTTTTATAGCAATGTCAATAATATTTTCAGTAAGTTTTTATGCATTGACATGGATTCACAAATAAGAAATACATATAATCACTATGCTAAAAAATATTCTAACAACTACTGTATTGATTATCGCGTCTAATTTAACACTGAGCGCTGATAAAGCCAGCTCAGCTTCCGAAGGAAAATACCTTGAAGCTTATGGCTGGATCATCGGTACTCAATCAGGGTTAACTCAACTTGGCCTCTCCTCAGAAGAAGTAAAATCTATTCTTTCAGGCATTCAAAACGCCGCTACCGGCCAAAAATCTTCTGTTAATTTACAGGAAATCAATACCGGCCTCCAAGAATTCCTTCAACGAAGAGCCCTAGCCTATCAAGAAAAGCGCCAAAAAGAGCTAGCATCCGAAGGTGCACAGAATAGGAAAGACGGAGCCTCTTTCTTTGCTAAACTAGAAAAAGATAAAAATATGAAAAAATCCAAATCTGGCCTCTTCTATGAAATTCTATCCCTTGGAGACGCCAACAATAAGCCATCTGAGAACTCCGTCGTTAAAATCGATTACGTCGGTACTCTTACAAACGGTAATGAATTTGATAGTTCAAAAGCAAGAGGCGAACCAGCTACTTTTAGCTTAGGAAAAGTCATCCCAGGCTTTAAAGAAGGCCTCCAACTTGTCGGTAAAGGCGGCAAAATTAAGCTTTATATTCCAGCCGATCTCGCCTATGGCGACCAAGATATCCCTAGCATCCCTCCAGGATCTACGCTCATTTTTGATGTCGATATGGTTGATGTCCTTTCTGCCGAAGAAAGCATGGAACAAGAACAACCCGCTAGCTAGAAGGGCGAAAATTGTTTAGCGCATATAAAAAGTGAAAATTTTAACAAATGCGCTCAAACTCTTCTATCTTCGTCGCTCTTTAGAAAGACCGCTGCACAACCCATTTTTAGCGGAGGATGTCTGTTGCCCCCTCGATGCGCAGGTTATCACATATTGCATGTAGCCTTCGATCTTCCGCTTCGGTATAACCTTTATGGTCTTCTCTCATTAAAATGGACTGTGCAGCGGTCTTTTTTAACGAAGCAAGCTTGAGAAAAAAGGTAAATATAGGCAAATCCGACTATTAGAGCAAACTATTTACCCCATTCTAATAAAGTTTGAAAATAAAAAAACCTCTTGGACTACCTCGAGGTTTTTTCAGTCTTTAAACTCTATCCTTTTAGATTATGCTTTTAGCATTCCTTGAAAATAATAATTTATGTTGCCAGTGATGTTCTTCTTCATTTCATCAGTTAAATTGTCATATACGAAGTAGAGCAGAACACTGCAGAGCACAATATACAGTGCAGCGAGTATTTTCTGGGTACGGACAGAAGCATTAAAGCACCCACAGAAACACACAGCATATATGAATAATTTTACCTTTTCGATGATATAACGCCCGAGTTGTATGATATAAGGCACAGCTAGAACAAGTAATAACACAGAAATACGGACTTTTATGTCTTCGCCAATATAAGGCTCAGCTACAATAAATGCTAGTAGAGCGCCGACATAGTATTTCAGCTTTTGATTATTTCTTTGCGTTTGCTCGAGGATAGCCTGTAGGCCTTGAGTATGGGCTATCTGTAAGCTGTTGTTTACAATTGTGGCTTGTTTACCGTCAAGCGCAGCCTGTAGGCCATTAGTACGGGCTATGGTTAAGCCACCGTTTCCAATTGTGGCTTGTTTACCGTCAAGCGTACCCTGTAGGTTATTAATATGGGCTATGTTTAAGCCACCGTTTCCAATTATGTCTTGTTTAGCGAAGAGCGCAGCCTGTAGATTTTGAATATGGGCTATGGTTAAGTCACCGTTTACAATTGTGGCTTGTTTACCGTTAAGCGCATTGTGTAGGTTATTGAGAGAAATCTCTAAGCCTTCAACATTTCGTAGCGGTAGATGCTCAATACCCTCTTGTAAGCTCTCAATATTATGGAACACTCGTGGCAATTGGTTGATATTCTCCAATCTTGATTCTGATCTTAGCCAACGATCCGTGTTGCCGGAAAGTTCCTCTATTCCCCTTAAGCTATTGAATATTCCTTGAATCCGGGATTGCATATCTAATAATCGCATGTTGATGTCGGCGGCCCTTTCTCCCACTGTCCCTCCCGATAGCAATTGAATACCCTCTTGTATTTGTCGAAGTTCGGCTGATAAGCCTTGAATATGTCTTAGCTGTAAACCATTATCTCCAATTATGGCTTGTTTAGTGGCAAGAGCATTTTGTAAACCTTGAATATGTCTTAGATGTAAACCATTATCTCCAATTGTGGTTTGTTTAGTGGCAAGAGCATTTTGAACTTGAGTGAGAGCATCTTGTAGGCCTTGAATATGTCTTAGCTGTAAACCATTATCTCCAATTATGGCTTGTTTACCGTCGAGAGCACTCTGTAAGTTGTCGAGAGCAGTCTGTAATCCGCTAATAACTGATATCTCTAAGCCGTCATCTTCAATTATGTCTTGTTTACTATTGAGAGCATCCTCTAATCCGCTAATAACTGACATCTCTAAGCCGTCATCTTCAATTATGTCTTGTTTACTATTGAGAGCATTCTCTAAGCCGTTAATAACTGACATATCTAAGCCGCCATCTTCAGTTATTATGTTTTGTTTATTATCGAGAATAGTCTGTAGGTCATGTATATGTGCTATGTTTAAGCTATCGTCTCCAATTGTGTCTTGTTTACCGATAAGCGCAGTTTCCACATTACCCATTTTTGCTTCAAGCGTAGCTACCCTGGTCCCTAATTTCACATTCATATTCTTTCTTTCTTTTAATGTTTAAAAATTTTATATTAATTAATTCCTAAATTTAAATTAAAATCTATAAATATCAAGTATTTTTTTTAATTTAGTGTCAGAATAATTTAAACGGACAATTTCTGATGATTTTAATAATAAAGAGTAAAGTAGTATTAGGTTGAGAGCCTGTTGTTGACTTAAAATCGTAGTTTGAATAGCCTGTACTAATCTATTTAAGTCATTCATTTGCCCTTGAATTTGATTTAAAACAATCTCAACGTTTCTGTTGTCCATAGGCACATATGGTACATCACTCTGAGGATAATAAGTCCTTGGACCTACTCCAAGCGTCTGTTGGCTTGACCGGCCGAAAATATTCATGCCCGATTGTTGATTAAATAATTGGGTCAAGGGTTGGTTCGAATCCACTGAAAAATTATTACTACGTGTTTGTAATGCTGGAATAAGGGAGTTCGGTGTTTGAGAAAGGAAGGAAAATCCAGATACATTAGATGGATCAGTTGCGTGAAATACTTGAGAATTCCTTGTTATGGATTGAGTATCATCTTCATATATATCAATTCTAGTATTGGTCACTAGGTTATGTGCTGTTGTTTGATTTTCATTATCGGCTGAAGTTGTATGTCCTGGGCTGTTATCTGTACTTAATGTCTGCTTTGGCGATGATGATTTCGGTAAATGAGTAACCGGCGGATTAGTTATATCCGTGTTTACTGCGGAAGGCTTCTCTGCTACTTTTTGAGAATTTTTTGATTGTTGTATCTTAGGTGGCAGACCACTTCTTCCCTTCACTTGTCCTGTGTTAGCCATAATATTTCTTTCTTTACTTAATTGCCGTTTTTGAAAAATTAATTTTCTTTCCAATCTTGGGTTGAGATCGATAAATATCAGACATTTTCTTCAAGGTTTTACTTTTTATTTATCATTTTAGACAGATCTTAACTGTTGATTCTGAGTTAATGTTATTAAATGTCAAATACTTTTTAAAACTATCTTTCTATTTGCCATTTTTAGATAGATTTCATTCTATAGTGCGTGTATCCAATCTTAGTTACAGGCGCTGCCGGCTTCATCGGGGCCAAAACTACTGAGTTTCTTCTCAAAAAAAACACATCCCCCGTTGTCGCTATTGATAACCTTAATGACTATTATTCTCCGGAGCTTAAAACCCACCGTCTTGAATCTTTGAAAAAATTTTCTCATTTTAAATTTTTTGAGGGCGATGTCGAAAATCTTTCCTTCCTTGAAGAATTATTTAAGCGCCACCCTTTTTCTATTGTCTATCACCTAGCCGCCAGGGCTGGCGTCCGTTACAGTGAGCAAAACCCGCATGTCTATTTCACAACCAATATAAACGGCACATTGAATCTCCTCGAATGTATGCGCCGTCATGGCACAGAAAAATTGATTCTCGCCTCCACTTCATCACTGTATGCCGGGCTTCCACTTCCTTTTACTGAAGATCTCCCCGTCAATACACCCATTTCCCCTTATGCCACTTCCAAAAAAGGCGCTGAATCCCTTGCTTTCACTTATCACCACTTATACAACATTGATGTCTCCATCCTTCGTTACTTTACCGTCTACGGACCCGCCGGTCGCCCAGACATGAGCCCTTACCGCTTCATTCAATGGATTGACCAAGGGCTCCCCATTCAACTTTATGGAGATTGATCTCAAAGCCGTGATTTCACTTACATTGATGACATCGCCCACGGGACTCTTCTTTCCGAAAGAAAACTAGGTTTTGAAGTCATTAATCTTGGTGGCGGGCAAAAGCCTTATCCAATTACTCACCTCATTCAATTAATTGAAGATACTCTTAAGAAAAAAGCAAAAATCGAATATCATTCGTTTGAAAAAACCGATCTACGCGCCACGTGGGCCGATATCTCCAAAGCTAGAAAAATCCTCAACTGGGAGCCCACTATCGGCCTCGAAGAAGGCATCCGCCGCTCCGTTCAGTGGTACCTCGAAAACAAACACTGGCTACCGAATATCTGATTTTTTACTGCACTCGGCGCTTAATTTTCATACCTATGTAATTTACATCATTTTTCACTTTTTTCATTGCATCAATGTGTACCATTTGATACACATATTTTATATGTCAAAAGAAGCAGCAGTACACACTCGAATCGAATCTTCCTTAAAAAAGAAAGCTGAATTGATTTTAAAAAAAGTAGGACTTTCGCCATCGCAGGCCATTGTCCTTTTTTACAATCAAATAACTTTAAAAAACGGAATACCCTTTCCTGTTAACATCCCTAATGAAGTTACTGAAGAAACTTTTAGAAAAACAGACCGGAATGAAGAACTATCAACTTATTCCAGCTTTGAGGAAATGCTTCAAGATCTAAAACTAAAAGAAAAAAAACGCTATCGTGTGTATAAAAAAGCAGCAAAGCGATCACTTTCAAGAATGCATTTTGCTAAAAAATGAAAACACTTCAAGTCGCTCATAAATTCAAAAAGGATCTGCAATTGATGGAAAAGCATGGTAAGCAATTGTCAAAAATAACGGCCGTACTTGATCTTTTAGTCCACGGAAAAAAATTGCCACCTACTTTGCGTGATCATTCTTTAAAAGGCAATTGGGTCGGCCGGCGTGAGTGCCATATTGAAAATGACTGGCTACTTATTTACAAGATTGATGAAAATACCATCACTTTTGAACGAACTGGCTCTCACAGTGACTTATTTCATTGTTAATAAACGTACTTTTTGCCCTATTCTCAGCGCAATCTTAAACTTAATTTATAGTTGCCCCAACCTAATCTTTTCGCTAAATTTTGGGTTAGAAAGCTCCCTTCAGTAGCGGAGCTTCTTTAGTCTACCCCACTTATGAAAGGACTTCTTTTCATTTTCTTACTAACCCTAAACATCCCTTTCATTTCCTATGCTAATAAAGACTGTTCTTTTGACCCATTGAAAACACAAAACTGCATCGACTCGCCTCCACCTCCCTTCTTACGGCATTGTTATAGTCAATGCCTTGAAAAAAACGAGCCCCTTTATATAGATGACTTTGTTAGCCTAGCCCTTTACTTTAACCCCGATACGCGCAATAGCTGGGCGAATGTAATGGCTTCAGCGGCTGGCCTCGGCAGCGCCCTCTCTAATTACTTTCCTCAAATCAATGCAGAGGCTGACTACACAGGCAGCTTTATTTTTAGTAGCATCAATTCTTCAACCTCAGCAGGGAGCGCCGCTTTATTGCCAGGTGTCTCTGGAAAAAGCGGCGCCCATGCAACAAATGTCCTAGATGCAGGCGCTACTTTAAGCTACCTTATATACGATTTTGGCGGACGAGAAGCCTCTGTAGCCGTCGCAAGATTCAGCCTAATAGCTTCTGATTGGACGTATAATTCAATCTTACAGACTACTATCTTCTCAACAGTCAGCGCCTATTACAATTACATTGCCTCAAAAGCCCTCGTAGTAGTAGCGGATGAAACGCTTGCCTCCACCAAAGCCAGCTTAGATGCCGCTAATCTTCGATACGAAGTAGGCAGCGCCCCATTATTAGATGTCCTTCAGGCGCAGACAGCTTATGCTCAAGCAAAACTTCAGAAGATTCAAGCCGAAGCTCAAGAAGCTATTAACAAAGGCACCCTCCTTAATACCATTGGTTTTGACGCTGATACGGACATCAATATCGGGGAAAAACCCATCGCCGTTAATGAAATCTATGACCCGTTTTCACTAAATGTTCACTCACTCATTGAATGCGCCAAAAACTATCGTCCCGATTTAACATCCTCTCAATATCAAGTAGCCAGTAAAAAGGCAGCCATTAAAGTCGCTGAAGCCAAGGATTGGCCCACTATTGCACTGAATAGCGGTTACCGATTTACACACCAACTATCAGGCTCACGTTTTACAGCAGGTAATCAATCAAGCGCTGTTCTAGAAGTATCCATAGCCCTACCAATATTCACTGGATTTAACAATTATTACCAAATCAAATTGGCAAAGGAAAACTATAATGCGCAAGTTGCTCTTTATAATAAGACATCCCTCGGTGTTTTCTTTGATTTATGGCAAGCCTATCAGAATTTTAAGGCCGCTTATCAGAGTGTCGTTACAACTGAAGAACTCCTTAAAACAGCGCAAGAAGCTGACCGAGTTGCCAGAGGACGTTATCAAGCGGGAGCTGGCAGCATACTTGACCTGCTGCTAGCACAGTCTCAACTCGCAAGCGCTCGCCAACAATATATTCAAGCAGAATATAGTTGGTTAACGGATAGAATGAATCTTATAAGAGCTCTCGGGCTTCTCACTCAACAAAGAACACAAGATGCACAAAGCGTCATCGCACGAAAACCATCCACATCCCTTCCAATCCCTAGAAAATGAAAAAAAATTATATCCTTTTTATCGCAATAGGCATCATTGCCATCATTGGCATAGGACTCTTTTTACTGAATGCCAACAGCAATAGCGCCAACAGCTCCAAATATAAAACACAGGCTATTGATAGAGGCGAAATCGTTCAAAGCGTATCAGCCAGTGGAACACTGAATCCTGTTACTTTAGTACAAGTCGGCACCCAAGTTTCAGGTACTATCAATAAACTTTATGTTGATTTCAACTCAAACGTAGTTCCAGGACAAAAACTCGCCGAAATTGACCCAATACTTTTAAAAGCCCAACTACTCCAAAGCGAAGGCGCATTAGATAGCGCACGCGCCAATGTAATACTGACTAAGGCTACCCTTGAAAGAACAAAAAAACTCAAAGAACAAAACTTCGTCGCACAAGCAGACGCTGACTCTGCACAAGCAGCCTATGATAGTGCTGTTGCCCAAGTTAAGATCGCACAAGGCAGAGTTGCTAACGATAAAGCAAATGTAGATTATGCCACTATAACCTCTCCAGTTGTCGGTACTATTGTTTCCCGTAATATTGATATAGGCCAAACGGTAGCCGCCAGCTTCCAAACACCCACTTTGTTCACAGTTGCTCTAGACTTAAAAAAAATGCAAATCATCGCTACTATTTCAGAAGCAGATATCGGCGTCCTCCACAATGACCAAAAAGTGGAATTTACAGTAGATGCTTACCGAGATAGACAGTTCATTGGAGTAGTCACCCAAATTAGATTAAATGCAACCATTATTCAAAATGTCGTTAACTACAACGTCGTTATAGACGTCAATAATGATGATGGAGCTCTCCTTCCAGGCATGACTGCTTTCGTCAATGTAATCGTAGCTAAAAAAACTAATATCTTAAGAATTCCAAATACAGCCCTTCAATTCAGGCCTTTACAGGTAGAAGCTACAGAACAAAAAGAACCCAATCAAAAAGGCGTCTACATTGAAAAAGGTGGAAAACTTCACCTCATTAAAATCAAAACTGGCATCACTGGTGACAAATTTACTGAACTTTTAAGTGGTGATTTAAAAGAGGGCGATAACGTAGTGGTGGAAGAAATATTGACTAAAGCCAAATCTTCATCCCTCAGTGCATTAAGAACCCCACGCTTTTAAGGCTATATGGATGAGCTTATTTCAGTACAAAACCTTTGTAAACAGTATGAAAGCGCTGGAGCATTGATCACCCCTGTCCTTAAAAATATCAATCTCTCAATTAATCCAGGTGAATTCGTTGCCATTATGGGACCATCAGGCTCTGGAAAATCCACTTTCATGAACATATTGGGATGCTTAGATATACCAACTTCCGGCAAATATCTCCTAAAAGGACAAGATGTAGAAGCCTTGAACAAAAACGAACTCGCCCACATCCGTAATACACTCCTTGGCTTCGTTTTTCAAAACTTCAATCTCTTACCACGTCGCGATGCTATTAGTAACGTAGCTTTGCCTCTCCTCTATGCAGGTGTCCCACGGGAAAAAAGACTAAAAACTGCTCAAGAAATGCTTCATAAAGTAGGCTTAGAAGGCCGAGGGGATGCTTTCTCTAACCAACTCTCTGGAGGGCAGCAACAACGTGTCGCAATCGCCAGAGCTATTGCTAATAACCCAAAGATAATCTTAGCAGATGAACCCACTGGTAATCTCGATACTGTTACTAGCACTGAGATTATGAAAATTTTTACTGACCTCAATGCACAATCGGCAATCACTATTGTACTCGTTACACATGAGTTTGATATCGCCAAATATGCTAAACGCCTTGTCCGTTTTAAAGACGGTGAAATCACTTACGATGGACCCGTTATAGAGGAGACTAAAGACCAACAAAACGTTCAACCATCATGAAAGATATTTTTTTAGAAGCATGGATTTCTATGGGCGCTAATAAGCTGCGCTCTTTTCTAACGACCCTTGGCATCATAATCGGTATTGGATCCGTTGTGTTAATGCTTGCCATTGGTCAAGGTTCAGAAACAGATATTAAGCAAACCATTGCCTCTATGGGCAGCAATCTTCTCGTTGTTCTATCCGGTTACACTTCTTTAGGCGGCATTCGATCTTCTACCGGAATTGCCCCAACTCTCAGCGTAAACGATGCTAAAGCTATAAGTGAGTTGTCAGAAGTTGCTACCGTAGCGCCCGGTTATCCAGGAACCGCACAAGTTATTTATGAAGCAAATAATTGGAGCACTTCCATCCTTGGGACTACTCCAGACTTTCTAATCGCCAGAGACTGGCCACTAATTTCAGGTCGCCCTTTCACAGAAAAAGATATGCGTTCAGCAACCTTAACTGCCCTCATAGGAGTCACCGTACAAGCCAATCTTTTTGGTAATGAACCTTCAGTTGGTAAAATAATTCGTATCATGAATATGCCTTTTGAAGTAATAGGCGTCCTTGCCCCAAAAGGTCAAACACTCGATGGACGTGACTCAGATGATGTTATCATGGTCCCACTCACAACTGCTCAGCGTAAAGTCTTTGGTACTTCTTACCCAGGAAGTGTCCGTTTCATGCTTGTTAAAATTAAATCCCCAGAAGCCATGGATGTCGCCCAAACCAAAATTAATCAATTATTACGCGAACGCCATAGAATTAAGCCTAAAGACGATAATGACTTCACTATTCGCAATCTAGCAGATGTAGCGCAAGGCGCTCAACTCACAGCCCACATTATGTCCCTTCTTCTTGGGTCTGTAGCTGCTATTTCACTGGTAGTCGGTGGTATTGGCATCATGAACATAATGCTTGTTTCCGTAACAGAACGCACTCGAGAAATTGGCATACGTAAAGCCATAGGCGCCCCAGAATACTCTATACTCATGCAGTTTTTCGGCGAAGCTATCATTATCTCAAGCATCGGAAGTATCATTGGCCTTATATTAGGAATTGGCGGATCCTTTATCGTCAAAGCTATATTTCATATCTCAGTAGAAGTCAGCATCTGGTCGATTTTTATATCACTCGCAGTTGCTATTTCAGTAGGACTCTTCTTTGGTTATTACCCCGCTCAAAAAGCTGCTAAACTCAATCCTATCGAGGCCTTACGTTACCAATGATAGATAGCTAACGGTTACAACGACTATTGTTCTACAAACAACAAAAAAGGCAGTCAAAAACTGCCTTTTCATCATTTATCTAATATCTAATTTAATTTAGAAAACTAATTGTAAACGTGCTCTGAAAATATTATTACAGCTCCTGCTGTTGTTATGTGGTGGAATACCTAACCCTGCCACTGACGTTGGCGTTCCAAATCCACCTGGGTCTAAAACGGCCTGTGGTTGACCTTGATAAGTTATTTGCTTTCCAAGACCACTGTGACGGTCCTTAAACCGGATAAACTCGTATCCAGCTGAAAACTTAACTGTACGATTCGCTATATAGTAATTAAACCCTATATACCAAGCGTTAGCTCTATTATAAAGATCTCCACCCGGTATAGTAATCCAATCTCCAGCATCATTACTAATATTTAAGTTAAATGTATCTGGCGCACATGGAACTACATTGGACATTCTTACACCACGGTAATCGGTGTCAAGATAGCTGCCACGGAACACTATCTCAAAACAATCATTCCACATATAAGTAGGAATAACATTTACACCGATCGGCTTAGCATCGGTTATACCATCAACAGCTCCATGCTCTACTTTAGAGCCTATAACTTCAGCTAAAAGACTCCAGCCATTCCAGTTAACTGTTATATAAGGGTTAACCGCCCATATTCCGCCTCTGTTCAGACTCCAAGGCTGAGGCGTATCATTAGCCCCAAAAACATTAAACTGGAGCGTATTTCCATTACCCTTTGGTTGATAACCAGCATTAACACCTAGCTCTATATCCATGCAATTGAACTCATTAAAATAATACAGGTTGCCGTAGATTCCTAGCTCGTTATCCCATGGATCAGAACATGCTTTTGTTCCTACATACCCATTAACAAGCGCCGCGCCATAGCCAAAATTGTTATACATACCATCTACGAATAGCCCTACATGCCGTTCACCAAAATCTAATGGCCCACCACTTGCTACTCCGGTAGAACTCGATGCGTTGGTTCCATTGAAAAATTCTGTCGCTACGCTTCGTTCGATTGTCTTTAGATCATAATCTTCTACGTTTTCTTCACGTACAAAGTTTACTTTCTTATACCCAGCACGGAAAAAATTTCCGGCACAGTATTTTTCAATATACGCTTTGTATAAACCAAAGATACCATGCTTGTAATCCGTGGTCATCGTTAGAGGTGCGTTTGGTGGAACAGTTCCAGCATCGCTATAGTTAATACCTCCTGCAGAACCAGAAAATGTTAGTTGTGTGATACCAGGGTTAGTAGCAAACGCATCGCCATTACTAGTGTAAACGTTTTGTGTATCTTTACCAGCAAAGTCTGTGACAATAACTCCTCGCCAGTTGTTACCAAGATCTGCTTCTACTCCAAAACGTACTCGGCGCATTAGGAAGTTATTCACTTCACTTGGATCTGCAATATTTGGTACACGATCATCCACAACTATGAATTGATAGTCGGTTTGGATAAGTCCACTAAAAATTATTTTCTTGGTTTCGCACCCTACAGCCCCGAACATTACCCCATAATTGTAAATGTCAGGAAGAACATCACATACACACTCTTGAGGGGGTATGGGACATCCTGGATAAATGACATCAACAGCGTAGTTGGCGCTCATTGCAGCCACACTCGCTAACGTCAATAAGAACTTCAAAGTTTTCTTTTTCACAAGTTTACTTTTGTTTTTTTGTCGGTTTCTATAAGTCGATTTTTGAAAAATAGCTAACGATTGCAAGATTATTCTCGATTTTTTTCCATACTACAGGATAAAAAATTGCTTATAGAGTCTATAATGAGTGAGCAAAGATTTAAAAAAAGAAACAACAAAGCACAGATGATAGAAAACAACAACAAAAGGCAGCCAGAGGCTGCCTTTTTATTGTTTGTAAACTCGCTAAATCAATTAGAACACTAATTGTAAACGTGCTCTAAAAATATGATTATAGGTCTTGTTGTTTTGAAACTGCTGTCCAGTTACTGATGACACTTTTGGCGTCGTAAATCCATCTGTACTTAAAGGAAATACTAATATACCCTTATAAATCAAGTTTTGGTAGGCGCCACTGTGACGGTCTTTGAAGCGGATAAACTCATAGCCTGCTGAGAACTTTACTGCACGGTTCATCATATAGTAATTAAACCCTACATACCAAGCATTGGCTTTGTTGTAGAGATCTCCGCAAGGTATAGCATCGAAATTACCCTCACCAACATTAATAGTTGCTAAGTCAAATGTATCAGGTGCGCATGGAACTACATTCGAGATTCTTACACCACGATAATCAGTGTCAAGGTAGCTAGCACGGAAGACTAGCTCAAAGCAATCATTCCACATGTACGTAGGAATAACGTTTAACCCTATAGGCTTGGCATCGGTTATACCATCAACAGCTCCATGCTGCACTTTAGCTCCTATAATTTCAGCTAAAAGACTCCAGCCATTCCAGTTAACCGTTATATAAGGATTAACTGCCCATATTGAGCCTCTCTTTAGGCCCCAAAGTGAAAAAGCATTAAATTGAAGTGCATCCCCATTTCCTTTTGGTTGAAAACCTCCATTAACGCCTATCTCTACATCCATGCAATTGAATTCATTCACGTAATAAAGATTACCATATATTCCTAGCTCATTATCCCATGGGTCAGAACATGCTTTTGCGCCTATATATCCATTCACAAGCGCTGCGCCATAACCAAAATTTTTATACATACCATCTACGAACAATCCTACGTGGCGTTCGCCAAAGTCTAATGGGCCACCACTAGTTACGTTCGAAGAACTCGACGCATTGGTTCCATTGAAGAACTCTGTTGCTATGCTTCGCTCAATCGTCTTTAGATCATAATCTTCGACGTTTTCTTCTCGAACAAAGTTAACTTTCTTATATCCCGCACGAAAGAAGTTACCAGCACAGTAGTATTCAATATATGCTTTGTATAAGCCAAAGATACCGTGCTTGTTATCTGTTGTCATCGTTAAAGGGCCGTTTGCTGGGTTAGCCAAAACAGGGGAGTTGTTAATACCTCCAGTACTAAAACTTCTACGATCACCATTGCTAGTGTATACGTTTTGTGTCTCTTTACCAGCAAAGTCTGTGACAATCACACCTCTCCAGTTGTTACCCAGATCAGCTTCTACCCCAAAACGCACACGACGCATAAGAAAGTTATTTACTTCACTTGGATCTGCAATATCTGGCACACGATCATCCACAACGATGAATTGATAATCGGTTTGGATAAGTCCACTAAAAATTATTTTCTTGGTTTCGCACCCTACAGTCCCGAACATTACCCCATAGTTGTAAATGTCAGGAAGAACATCGCACACACACTCTTGAGGAGGTATGGGACATCCTGGATAAATGACATCAACAGCGTAGTTGGCGCTCATTGCAGCCACACTTGCTAACGTCAATAAGAACTTCAAAGTTTTCTTTTTCACAAGTTTACTTTTGTTTTGTTTTTTGGTTGGTCTCTTTAAAGCGATTCTTGAAAAATAGCTAACGATTACAAGATTATTCTAAGTTTCCTCAAAAAATTTTACAAATGATTTTTATCGTTAATCCACGTAGCTATAAGCATAAGCTACATCAAAGTCCTTAGCCTTAATCGTCAACGTACCCCCCTCCGGCAATAAATACAGACCAGCATATGATTCCTTCGCAATCGAATGAAGATTCATGCAATACTCTTTTTGTAATTCTTTAAAAGCAATAGGTTCCTTGGAACCTGTCTCTACATAGTATTGTTTGCCGGCAATAGCAATCGTTTCCAAATTCTTACTAATGGCTATCTTTTGAGATTGCGTCCTCACATTCCGTATCGAAGGTAGCGCAACAAACGCTATCCCACTAATCAGTACAACAATAATCACTAATTCTTTTACCGAAAATCCATGGATAGATTTTAAATCTCTCATACTAGATACCCTCTTTTTAAATTATTTAACCCTGCGCATGTATTCGAGCAAATATCATTTTCCCCCCTGCAGAAGGTAATATGCTAATCACCTCTGCAGCTACAGTCTTTCCAATAAAATCAAAGGCTTCATTCACTACTACCATTGACCCATCCGATAAATAACCAACCCCTTGATGCGGTTCCTTACCAGCCTTAACCAAATCTACATCTAAATATTGCCCAACGGCAACTTCAGGATTTAATGCCTTCTTCAGCACATTAATATTCAAACATTCAATATTACTGCACTCCGCGAGTTTCGCTAAGTTATAGTCGGTCGTTAAAACCTTAGAATTCTGCGCCTTAGCCAGAAATACCACCTTCGCATTTACTTCCTGTCCCTCACTTAGTTCACTATCCAAAACCTTCATCTCAATATAACTCATGTTTTTCAACTTATTAAATGTCTCTACTCCTTTTCTTCCTTTAAGTTGCTTTTGCATGTCTTCGCTGTTCAAATTGGCATGCAATTCCTCTAAAACAAATTTGGGCACCAATAACATGTACGTAATAAATCGACTCTGGCATATCGTCGCTATCCTTCCATCAATCAAAGAACTTATATCTAATATCAAACTTTCACTTACACTTGACTGATTTGAAAACCGAACATACGGAATCACCATACTCAGCTCCTCTCGGTTCCTTAAAGCAATCATCGTACCCACATACATAAAAAACACATATAAGCACGATTTGATCGCAAATAAATCATGCTCCTCAAAAACTTTCACAAACGGAGATACTGTAATTAAATACGCCACCATCGCTCCTAAACCAAGTCCTATAACCACAGCCGATAGCCCCTTTAAAGAAAACCCCTCCAATAAGTAATCCAGCGCTACCGTAGATATTCCAAAAATAACACCCATCGCAAAAACAACCAATATTCCTTCTCGAGACAGGTCAGGATGGTTTATCCAATAAATACAACTGCCAGCAAAGCACAAAATAATAAATAAAATCCGTATAGACCATATTGTTCTTTTCATATTTAAATCTATTGCATTAAGTTAATAAGTCAGTGACCTACAAACATAAGTACAATTTTTTTCTAAAAAAGCAATACCTCTTCAAATAATTTACTAGCCTTCTGTATCCAAAGGACCTCACTATACATTCACTTCTTTGCTAATTCCCTGCAAATTAAACAATCGATCCCATGGCATCTGCGCGCAGAACAATGAGTCTTCCCATAATAAATCATCTGCAAATGTACCTTTCCCCACATCGCCTGTGAAAATGCTTCTTTTAAATCCTTCTCCACCTGCTTCACACTTTTTCCTTTCGTCAGCTTCCACCGCCTCGCCAATCGGTAAATATGGGTATCAACAGGAAATGCAGGTATCTCAAATGCTTGCGCCATTACAACTGAAGCCGTCTTATGCCCAACTCCAGGCAATTCCTCTAAAGCCGCAAAATCCATCGGTACCTTCCCTCCATGTTTTTCAATCAAAAGTCTTGATAGCCCCAAAATCGCTTTCGCTTTTGCCGGCGATAATCCGCACGGCCGAATAACCCTCCGTATCTGTTCCTCATTTAACTTCACCATCTCCTGCGGAGTACTTGCTAATTTAAATAATTCCTTTGTCACCTCATTAACTTTCGCATCCGTTGACCTCGCTGATAACACAACAGCTACAAGCAATATATAAGGATCCGAGTGCTTCAAAGGAGGCTTTGGATTTGGATATAACTCCTCCAGCTTTTTCAAAATAAATAACACCCGCTCTTGTTTCTTCATAGCAATAGTAAATTGCTATAATCTCCCAAAATGGAAACAAAAAAATTACGATAGATAACTAACTTATTTCTTTATACCTTTGATACACCTTCTAAATCCTCAACTAAGTAACTCACCAAAATCAATTATATCGGAAAAATAATCACTTTCTACAACTTCATCCTTAATACCATTAGCATGAATCAATACAGGTCTGCAAGAAAACCCTTTTGGGTACTTAAACGACAATAGTTTTTTTCTCATTTCCCCTATAACCTCTAGTCCTATCTCATGTTTTGTGAACTTGATCTCACAGACGTACAGCGTCCCAAATTTTGTCTCAATAAGATAGTCAATTTGGCACCCTGGTCCCTGTACTGTTTTTCTTTGAAAATAAGGATTATCTGAAACAATCTCATCTGGCCTTACTCTCAAACTATTTTTAATATATGCTCTATTTTTTAAAACGAGATTTTCAAACTGCAAGCCCATAACACCTTCCCAACCAGGCAGCGATGTAATTGATTTAAGGGCAAATTCGTTGTTCTCTATTTTCAAGCGGTACTTATCTATGTATTTAAGATAAAAACGAAGATAATTATCGCTCAAACGATAATGGCTCAAGCGAGATATCTCTCCTGATTTTAAATGCCAGGTGTAGTCCCGCGTTACGAAACCAGATTTAATAAGATCGTCTAAACATTCACTAATGTATCCTGTTTGTTGGATTTTAAGTTGACCGCAAATTTTCTTAATTTCTAAAGATCCTGAGGCTAGTATTTGAACATTTTTTTTATATGTAGCGCTTCTTTTAGAAAAAAGATCTGAAAACACTTCTTTAAACTCATTGACTAAAGGCCCACCCCTTGAAAAACACATATCTTTAATATTCTCCTCAGCGCTCAATGTTGGTTTAATTTCCTCAAGATAACGTGGCACTCCACCTGTAACAGAGAGTATCTTTAATTTCTCATAAGACGAAATTTTATCACCTGTTTTTTTCCAAAATTGATTACAAGCAGATAAAGGCAACTCTTCTAAAGAAAGCCTATAAGAAATTCTGCCAACAAATCCAGTGCTCGAAAGAATATTTTTTTCAATCCAAATAGACATAGATCCACACAAAATAAAAATCAACTTGGGGTTGTTCTTAAAATGCATATCCCATGCCCTCTTAAATTTCTCTAAAAAATCAGGATCCTTTGATCCCATCCATGTAATCTCATCAAACAAAACAATCATCCTACCTTGCTTAATTTTTTCCGCTAGCAACAAAAATAATTTACTCCAGTCATCTGCCTTTATTTCCGGCATTCCCGTTTGCATTGAAATCTGCCTTGCAAAGTCATCTAATTGCGATTGAAGGGTTGTTGACTCATTTGGAGCCAATCCCGAAAACTCATAAAACGTATGCCCCTTAGCAAATTCTTTAACCAAACGACTTTTCCCAATTCGCCGCCTTCCCTCAATAACAACAAGGCTGGATCCATCTTTTTTCAATAGCTTTTTTAAGCCTTCTAACTCTTCCTCACGACCAATAAAGGGAGCTGACATATATATAGTATTCTTTCAGTTAAACACTTTTTAGATCATGTACAATTTACTACTAATAATCGAAAAATGTCAATTATTAGTAGTATTTTTTACCTAAACATTACTACTAATAATTCATTTTTCTCGATTATTAGTAGTAAAGCATCCCATTTAAACTACCAATAAATAATAGAACAAAATTCTTTCTTGTGCTTCTTTCAAATTCTAGAATAATAGACATTAATTTTTTAACAATATGTTCATACTCAAAATCTTATTTTCACTCCTCATCATCGGGCTTGGTATCGTCATTCTTAAACACGCCACCATCACCCAGTCTTTCATCCGCTTCCTACGCTCTAACACAGCAAATATTCTACTTTTTGGCTCTGCTAGTCTCTGGTTTCTTTATCATATTTATCATCTCCACCCAGCTAACTTTGGAGAGTACCGCACTCACCTCCTCATTCTTTTTAGCATCATCATCGTTTGCGCCTTCTTCTACGTCAAAGACTTCCTTTCTGTAAGAGGCCTTGCCGTCCTTCTCCTTCTTTTCATGAATACACTTCTTCAAGCCACCTATATGCATTTTTTCCTTAGTAACCTCTTCCTAAACGCACTGGCTTACATCACTATTCTATTAGCTCTTACATTGGGAACTATTCCTTATATATTTCGCGATTTTCTCCTATGGCTCCCCACTAAACCAAAATTAACTAAACCCCTTTCTTATCTCTCAATTTTTATAGGCGCCCTCCTTGCCCTCTCATCTTTTTTTTAAAATGCACAACTTCCCTCTCCTTTTTCTTATCTCAGGCCCTGCTGGCAGTGGTAAGACGACCCTCTGTAACACCATGCTCGAACACCTCTATCCCCAAGTTGAGCGCGTCATCACCGCGACCA
>Ga0206902_10017_pt1 | contig 49534 bp, 36 predicted proteins | sample Alteio_BWOrgHeat_44_FD_153242 | JGI IMG/M metagenome (GOLD analysis project Ga0206902, IMG submission 153242) | Enriched cells from forest soil in Barre Woods Harvard Forest LTER site, Petersham, Massachusetts, United States -... | ecosystem: Environmental > Terrestrial > Soil > Temperate forest >... | reverse complement strand
AAAATCGTGATAGTGTCAATGTGTTGAATCTTTTTGCTTATTCCGGAGGATCCACTCTTGCTGCAGCTAAAGCTGGTGCACATGTGTGTCATCTCGATGCCTCTAAAGGAATGGTGACTTGGGCGCGAGAAAATGCGGCACTATCGAATCTGACGGAAGCTCCGATACGATGGATCGTTGAAGATGTGAATAAGTTTCTGCAACGAGAGATCAGACGTGGAAAAAAATATGACGCTATTATTTTAGACCCACCCAGTTTTGGAAGAGGTAGCAGTGGAGAAATATTTAAGATCGAGGAGCATCTGTTAGAGCTGTTTAAGCATTGCTGTGAGCTGCTTTCAGAGAAACCGTTGTTCATTTTATTTTCCTGTCACACTCCGGGATTTACTCCCATTGTAATGAATCATGTGCTGAGTCAAGTGACTAAGCCTTTTGGGGGTCGTATCGACTGTGGAGAAATGCTTTTAAAAGGGGAAAAAGGCGTTTTGCCATTACCTAGCGGGACATTTGCGAGGTGGAGTTGTGAATAGTGGTGCTTACACACAGTTGACAAGTGTGCAAAACCCGCGTGTCAAATTTGCTGTTCATCTGCGTTCAAAACATGAACGTGACAAGACCAATAAATTCCTGATTGAAGGTTATAGAGAACTCTTAAGAGCTGTTGACGCCTCACAGGTGATTGACGAGCTGTTTTTTTTGTCGTGACCTTTTTTTGGGATCCAATGAAGACAACTTGATTCAGAGGATTCTGAATGAGGGAATTCCAGTTTTTGAGTGCACGGAGGCTGTATTTAGAAAAATGGCTTATCGTGATCGTCCTGATGGATTGTTGGCAATTGCCACACAGCATCATAATAAGCTGTCTGACATAACAAAGAAGATCAAATCAAAGAAGAATCCGTTAATACTCGTTGCCGAAGCGATTGAGAAACCTGGAAATTTAGGAACAATTTTGCGCTCATCAGATGCCGTTGGTTTGGATGCGCTCATTGTGTGTGATCGTTGTACGGATATCCATAATCCTAATGTTGTACGGGCTAGTGTGGGAACACTTTTTACTGTACCTGTAATTGAAGCAACAACAGAGGAAACGTTGACATGGTTGCGAGAACACGGATTTCTCATTTTGGCCGCTACTCCACAAGCAAAAGAGGAGTTCACAAAAGTTAATATGGCACAGCCTTTAGCCATAGCTGTGGGAACAGAACAGCTAGGTTTGTCTAAAGTGTGGATGGAAAATGCGGATATTCAAGTGCGTATTCCCATGAATGGCATAGCGGATTCCTTGAATGTCGCTATGGCCACAACATTGCTATTGTATGAAGCCCTTCGTCAACGCAGCAAAGAGCCCTTTTGATGCTTCCAGAGATACTATTTGAAGATAACCATTTGTTTGTTGTTAATAAGCCTGCAGGGGTGTTAACGCAGCCTAGCGGCACAGATCAACCCAGTCTGGAAGGGATATGTAAACAATGGATAAAGGAAAAACACCAAAAGCCTGGAAACGTGTTCTTAGAAGCCATTCATCGTCTTGATAAGCCTGTGAGCGGAATTGTATTGTTTGCAAAGACGAGCAAAGCTTTATCAAGATTGCAAGAAAGTATGCGCAATAGAAAATCCAAAAAGATTTATATCGCTCTAGTTGAAGGGCATTTGAAAGAAAGCAAAGGAACCCTTGAACATTATTTACTCCATGATGATTACAGGGCAAGAATTGCCTCTCAAAATGAACCTGAAGCAAAGTTAGCAAGGCTTCATTATAGTGTATTAGAGCACAAAGAGGATGACACACGAATAGAGATTGAGTTAGAGACAGGAAGGTATCATCAGATTAGAGCGCAATTCTCAGCGATTGGACATCCTATTGTCGGTGATAAAAAATATGGAAGCAAAGTCACGTTCAAGAACGATAGTATTGCGTTGCACCATGCACGTCTAGTGATCCCACATCCCATTACAGGGGCATTGCAAACGTTTGAATCCCCTCCATTGTTTTAATCGCGAAGCGAACTCCCGAAGGGAGTTATTTAGTTGTAGCCCAGGGTTCACTTATGCCCGTAGGGCATGTTAACCCTGGGATAAGTGTAAAATAAAATCGCACCCCCGGAAGTGGGGTGCTTTAAAATTAGCAATTGAAGCACCCCACGTCGGGGGTGCATATGCTTTTATTACATACCCAGGGTTAGCCATGCCCTTTCAGGGCATTGCGAACCCTGGGCTACAGTTGAATAACTCCCTTCGGGAGTTCGCTTCGCGCAACACAAACGACTTTTTGTAATAGTATGCGTCTACTGTTCACGAACTGAAACGCGAATTTTTGGTTTACTGTTTGATTGAATAATGTTTAGTCTGCGCTTCGCGTTATTTCTCTTCTTTTACGGGCCTTGGCGGCGCGGTGCGAAGGATAGCCTCTAGTGCTGTGTATTCAGCAAGGGCTCTATTGATATGTTGAATTATTGCCTCTGAATCAGGGTGTGAACGCATTTTTTCACTTTCAAATAGTGCCTTTATTTCTAAAAAGGGTTGAATGAGAAATTTCACACTGAGAGATTTATCCTGTTTGAACATCTCTTTTGTGACTTCATCAATCTGGTCAACCAGCTTTTTAAAAGGTTCTTGAAGTTCTAAATAGGTTACATCGATTTCGCCAAGAATTGTTTTGGCCACTTCTACCAAAGTAACAATGGCTTTTGTTCCGACATTAGGCATCCCTTTTTTTTGCGCTTCAATAGAAAATTTTCCTAAGCAAAAAAGTGGATATGAGGCCATTGAAATATCATACTTGGCAGAAGAAATGACAATTTTTCCGGTAGAAGTCACAATGTGATTGCAGATAGCTTCAAGACCCTTATTTGCTGCTTTGGTATTAATTTTTTCCAGGTGATCTAGAAGATAAAAAAGTGTATAACTTACTTTATCCGCAACTCCAAGTTCAGGAATTTCTTTTGATTCCTCAACATGTGGTAACACCTTCGATGATTCTAAAAAGACGCGAGCGGTTTTTTGGATTTCATTGCAAACCTGATTGCACACTCCTTCGCTGGATCTATTGACAGCCCATATTCCTTCTTCAGCGAGTGCGTCGACCCACTTATATAAATCCAATTCACGATCTTCTTGAATTGCCTTTGTTGCTTCTTTAGTGAAAAGTTGTGACACATAAAAGGGATCAAGATAACCGGTAATCCTCTGGAACAGAAAATAGAGTGCGTCGAGGCTGACTCCAAAAAGGAAAAACCACAAAGAAAGCACGATACTGATAGAGAAAAAGTGGATTAAAAAGAGATCGAGAATAAAAGCAACAGTAATCAGAGGAAAGAGAAGTAAGACGATTCTGGTTATGCGCAAACGTCGATCTTGAAAAAACAAGTCAGAAATTCGCGGAGTTATTGTTTGCTCCGCAATTTGAAGTGGAGACCAAAAAAACGCAGAAGCAAGAATGGGAGCCAAAATGAAAATTGATGCAACAGCAATGAAAGCGATTCCTAAGAGTTCAACATTTGCAGGCCAGTCTTGCCTAAATTCAAAGGCGTAAAAATAAATGGCAAGAAGAAATCCAAAAATCGTTCCTATTCCCATAACTCTCCTTATTTTCTTGAATCTAGCATAAAATAGGATTATCGTTTAGCGATTATGAAAACTGGTGTATTGCTTGTGAATTTAGGGACACCGAAGTCTCCAAATCCGAGAGATGTTTATCGTTATTTAATCGAATTTCTTACGGATAAACGTGTGATCGATTTGCCGTGGTTGCGGAGACAACTTTTGGTGAGAGGGGCAATCGTTCCTTCGCGCTATAGACAATCGGCAAAGGCCTATCAACAGATTTGGACAGACGAGGGTTCGCCTTTACTGGTTTATAGCAAAAAACTAGAGATCGCCCTTTCACATAGTCTTGGAGGCAATTATGTTATTCGTCTTGGCATGCGCTATCAAGATCCATCTCTTGAAGAACAAATTGCAGAACTGATGAAAAATGACTTAAGTCATTTGATTATATTACCCCTGTTTCCACAGTATGCGTCGGCAACAACAGGTTCTGTCTATCAACGTGTGCAGGAAATTTTGAGCAAATATTCTGTGCTTCCTAAGCTGACATTCATTGATCAGTTTGCTAATGATTCGGGAATGATTTCGGCTTTTGGCACTATTGCAAGAGAATATTCTTTAAAGGATTACGATCATTTTTTGTTTAGTTTTCATGGCCTTCCTCAGAGACAACTTAAGGCGGCTGATCGATACGGAAAATGTTTAACTCATCCTGAATGTTGTCGTGAAGTGTGTAATGAAAATCGCTTATGTTACTCTGCGCAATGTTACGGCACGGCTTTTGCCATTGCTAAAAATTTAAATTTCCAAGCAACAGAATATAGCGTGAGTTTTCAATCACGCTTAGGGAAAGAGCCATGGATGCAGCCTTATACGAGTGATGTCATTAAAGAATTGGCAAGAGAAGGCAAGAAAAAAGTTTTGGTTTTTTGTCCTTCATTTGTTTGCGATTGTTTGGAAACGATTTATGAAATTGGCGTGGAATATGCACAAGAGTTTAAACATGCCGGTGGAGAACAACTTGATTTAGTTCGCGGCCTGAACGCTCATCCCGAGTGGATTCAAGCATTGGCTCAGATGATTAGCAGAAATAGCTCTTTGTAACGCCACTTACGTGTAAGCCAGGGCAATCGCATTGTAAAAAATATTTTACCACAGAGATCACAGAGAGCACAGAGATATAATAAAAAATTAAAATAAATTCCTTTCGTTCATGCAATACAAACTTTCTCTGTGTTCTCAAAATAACTCTGTGAGCTCAAGCGTTGCAATTCATTATGTAAATTATATCATTCGAACACAGAGTTTGGTTGAGCACACAGAGAAAAATTTTTCAGTTTTAAATTTAGAATTTTTTCTCTGTGCTCTCTGTGGCCTCTGTGGTAAAATAATATTTATAATGCAATTGCCCTGACGTACTTACGTGGCTATAATGACTCAATATATCTACCGTAGACTCGCTGCGCTCATCTACGGTATAATAGAAAGAACATATTGAGCCGCGCAGTGGCGTTGATTTTACAAAAATCACATATTATATATACTTAAAGCATGCCGTCGTTTGCGGATACCTTTAGTGGGTATTGCTAATCAACGATATTATTTAGATTAATGGTCGCGACGCTGGATGGATAGCTTCTGGCTTAGTGCTAAGAACTAGAACTCTAGGAAGCGACCCTAAATTTACTGACAAGGTTGATCATGCAACTGCTAATCCCCTTTCGGCGGTTTTTTTTATAGCAACACATGTGTTGTTGCTTTTCTGTGCGGTCTTTCTAAAATCTTATTCACTTCTTCGATGTTGTGTTTCCTAACCATAAAATGCCTTTCTAGATTGTCTAGAAGGCGTTTTTCGATTTCTTTTCTCGAAGTAAAATCTTTAAGCTTACATAAAAAATCGACATGTTCTCTGTTCTCACGGTATTTTGGAATGGATTTTGGCATTTTTAAGTAATTCATATTTTCTTCAGAAAAATCCCAGAGTAATGAGGAGTGGTGCAACCAACGTTCCTTGCGGAAGTATTGTGCATTGCCTCCAAACTTATGTTTGCCGATCGCATAATCGTTTTCAATGAGACGAAAACCGTCTGGAAAAATGGGCGTATAAAACTTTTCAGTCCATTGCAGGATATGCTGTGGATAGCATGCCACGCCGATATCTGGAGCTTGACAAATGAATGTAATGAATTGCGTATGTTCATCCACAAAAACAGTGCCACCGCCACTGAATCTTCGAATGACAGGAATCGGATTTTTGTGAAAAATTTTTTCGTTGATCAAGTGTCTTGGTTTACCTGAAATCCCCATGACAATGGCGTGTGGAGTGCCTGAGTTAACAAGACACCAATTTTGATCATCAGCACGCAACAGTGCTTCTTCCAGTTGCAGCTGCTGAAAAATCGGATAGTGATCAAGAACAAGTAAGTTCAATATTGGTTTCATTTGTTCACCACGAAGACACAAAGATCAAAAAAAACAAGATAAACAGGAAAAAAACAAACAGGATAGGTAGGATCGAACATGATCAAAAAAACAGAAATAAGATTAACGTCGACGAAGAAAAATAAATCTTTTTGTTTTTATCCTGTAAGATCCTGCCTATCCTGTTTGTTTTCTCTTGTTCGATCCCGTCTATTCTTTTTTCTTTGTGATCTTTGTGTCTTTGTGGTGCAATTATTCTTTGTAATTACGCTGTAAGGCAACCATCAGAACGGAGATGTCGGCTGGGGATACGCCTGAAACGCGAGAGGCTTGACCCAAATTTTGCGGTTTAGTTTTTACAAGTTTCTGTCTTGCTTCTATGCGCAATCCATGAACATGGGCAATATCAAAGTCGACAGGAATCTTGATGTTTTCAATGTGAGACAATTTCGCAACTTCATTTTCTTGCCGGCCGATATATCCAGCAAACTTAATCAATAATTCGATCTGAAAATTAATTTCTGCACCATGATCGACAAATGCTTCTGGATACTCTTGAAGCAAGGAAGCGTAACTGTTTTCAGGTCGGCTTAACAGTTGCGCCAACGAATAGCCTTTTCCTTCGAGTTGTTTAAACACTTTGTGCAACCGTTTGCTTTCTTCGTCTAAAATTTGCTGCTTTCTTTTCAGCTTGTCGTAACGTGCCGCATCGATCAAACCTGCTTCATATCCATATTTTCTCAAACGAAGATCAGCATTATCTTGACGCAACAGAAGACGATGTTCCGCACGGCTTGTGAACATGCGATACGGTTCTTCCAAACCTTTTGTAATTAGATCGTCAATCATGACACCGATATACGCTTCAGAGCGCTTCAGAACTAACGGAGGCCGGTTTAATACTTTATTTGCGGCATTGATTCCCGCCATCAAACCTTGCCCTGCAGCCTCTTCATAGCCTGATGTTCCATTGATCTGACCTGCAAGAAAAAGTCCTTCAATTGTTTTTGTTTCAAGCGAAGCACCAATTTGTCCACTTACGACGTAATCGTATTCGATGGCATACGCAGGACGCATAATTTCTGCATTGCGGAGCGCGGGGATGCTATGGATAAATTGCAGTTGCACATCAAATGGCAAAGAGGACGAAACCCCGTTTACATACACTTCTTGAGTGTGTAATCCTTCCGGTTCGAGGAAAATTTGATGACGTTCTTTGTCGGCAAAACGCACAACCTTATCTTCTATGGATGGACAGTAACGCGGGCCGATGCCTTTAATTTTTCCTGAGTACATTGGCGAGCGATGGATGTTATCGAGAATGATCTTTTTTGTGTCTTGCGTTGTGTAGGTGATGTGACAGGAAACTTGTGGAAGGCGCTTTACCTCTTCATCATCATAAGAAAATTTTACATCGGGATCGCCAGGCTGTTCTTCTGTGCAGGTGTAGTCGATGGAGCGTTTGTTAACGCGCGGAGGAGTTCCCGTTTTTAATCTTCCCAATGTAAAGCCAAACTTTTCTAAGCTTGCCGACAAACCCACTGCAGGCATATCTCCAGCGCGTCCACCGGAATAATTCGTTTCGCCAATATGCAGAAGACCGCGCATGAAGGTGCCTGAAGAGATCACAAGCGTTTTTGTGTGGTAGATGATACCCTCTTTCGTGAGCACGCCTGTGATGCGGTCTGAGTCGACGATGAGCTCTTCGATTGTACCTTGTTTGATGTCGAGGTTGGGAATTTTTTCGAGACGATGCTTCATCTCGAACTGATAGGCGACTTTATCTGCTTGTGCCCTTGGAGCCCATACTGCAGGGCCTTTTGTGGCGTTGAGCATGCGAAATTGAATGCCGGTAGCATCAATGACTTTGCCCATTTCGCCACCGAGCGCATCGATTTCGCGTACCATATGACCTTTGGCAACACCGCCGACAGCTGGGTTGCAGCTCATTTTGGCAATGGTATCTAAGTTCATGGTAAGCAGTAACGTGCGCATGCCCATGCGTGCAGCAGCGGCAGCGGCTTCGCAACCAGCGTGGCCGCCTCCCATGACGATGACATCGTATGTTTCGGGGTAGTGCCAGCACATAAAATTGCAACCTTTTAGGAAGGACTATGATGTTTTGTGACGGTCACGTCTGCTGCGCTTTTTGCGCTTATGCTTAGCGATTTTATATTTTCGCTTTTTCTTTACTGAGGACATTTTTTCTCCAAAATGGATTAAACATGAACGAATTAGAATACTAAGATAATGAGAAAATGTAAAGATGAATCATTAACCACAAAGACACGAAGATCACAAAGGTAAAAGAAAAAAAAGAACAGGATAACAGGATCGCCTTCGGCGGCAGGATATATTTGAAATCTGAAATCTGAAATATGAAATCTGAAAGATAGCTACCGTACCCGATTCTAACCTTAAGTTTTTTTTCAGATTTCATATTTCAGATTTCAGATTTTTTTTGTGATCTTTGTGTCTTTGTAGTGAATTATACTTGCGAATATTCTTCTTCGGGAGCGTACCGGACGGAGGTGTGGTTGGCGAATTGGGCAATTTCTTTGCGGAATGTCAAGTTGATGCTGCCCACGCCACCATGACGGTTTTTGGCGACAATGAGTTCGGCCATGCCGGGCTTGTCATTAGGATCGTAATATTCACGACGAAGGAGAAACATGACGATATCGGCGTCCTGTTCGATGCTACCGCTTTCGCGCAAATCGCTCATCATCGGACGATGGCCTTGACGCTCTTCCACTTTTCTGGAAAGTTGTGACAAACACAAAATCGGAATGTTCAGTTCTCTGGCCAAATTTTTCAACATGCGCGAAATTTCTGAGATCTCATTTTGTCGATTTTCCTGCGCTTTAAACGATCCTGATCCGGTGATGAGCTGCAAATAATCGATGATCAACATGCCAATTCCATACGACTCTTTCATGCGGCGTGCGCGGGCACGTAGATCTGTGACTTTTAAGCCGGGTTGGTCGTCGATGACCAAAACATGGTTCTGGAGCTGGTGTACGCAGGAAACGATGCGTTGAAATTCGGCTCCGTTCAAAGAGCCTGTTTTGATTTTATCCGACTCCACTTCTGACTGTGAGCACACAATTCTGTGTACAAGCTGCTCAGCGCTCATTTCTAAAGAAAATATGCCGACAGGCAAATTGTTTTTCAGGCACACATTTTCTGCGATGTTAATAGCAAGCGCTGTTTTCCCCATTGCTGGACGAGCTGCTAAGATCATTAAGTTAGAATTGTTGAAACCGTTGATCATTTTATCGAGATCGATAAAATGCGTTGGAATGCCCGTGATACCGGCATCTTGAGGTCCACGCAATTGGAATTTCTCTTGTCGCTCTTGCAATTCTTTTAGATAGGGAGCTCCAGATTCTGCTTTTAATCCGTTTAAGATGTCGCGGATGATAATGCCTGTGGAGCTATTGACAGATTGACTGATTTTAAAAAATAGCTGCTGAGCATCATCAAGGGAGTTGTAAACATCTTCAGGCTCTCCCAAGGCATTTTTTTCTACAATTTGCGCGGCATTGATCATGCTACGTAAAATCGATTTGCCTTTAATGAGCTCTGTGTACTCTTCAACATACGCAGATGTTCCTGCATACTGCGCCAAGGTCGTTACATACGCTGCACCGCCAACAGCTTTGAGCTTGTCTTGACGTTTTAGCTCTTCGCAAACAAGATGTACGTCTGCAGGCTTATCGTTTTTGTAGGCAGCTTTCAGAATTTGAAAGATAATTTTGTGTTCAGTGAAATAGAAATCGGAGTCATCAAGATTATCAGCAGCAATGTTGAGAGCATTGATGCTGGTTAACATACATCCCAAAACCATCATTTCAGATTCTTTGGAATGCGGGGCGACTCTGGGTTTAGGTGTTGCTTCTGACATAATCGTGCGAACGGTGAAACGGAAAGAGAGGGATTCGAACCCTCGATACCCTTTAGGGGTATGCGTCCTTAGCAGGGACGTGCTTTCGGCCTCTCAGCCATCTTTCCTTGAAAAAAATAATCCCCAAATAGTAAAGGGGATAACGTTTTTCTACAAGAAGTATGTAGTCAGTAAATTATGAAGTATGAAAGCAGATGCAGGTCTATTGTGTCATGATGTTAACTAAGTTTTTCCGTCTATCAAAAAGGTTTCTCACCCATTTTTCATACTTCATACTTCATAATTCATACTTCATAATTTACTGACTACTGGCTACTGACTACTTTTTTAATGGTTTTTTTCTATCTAAAAAGGTGATAAACTAATGTAGTTTGAAAAAAGTAAAAAAAATAATTTGGAGGATTTAATAATGTCATCAGCAGCATCAACATTAAGCAGTATCGTATCGGCAATTCCAATAATTAATGGCATACTTAATTATGCTACTCAACAGACAGTAGTAGCTGAAACAGCTCCCCCTCTGCCAGAACCAGATGTACTCGTGCAACAAACGCAAGATCCTATTGGGGTTGCCATTAAGGTTGCGTTACTTTACGACGCTGTACCAGGCACAAAACTTTCTTTCGAACCCTATAATGTAAATTTGCAGGGACCTGGATTTATCACATCAGGAGTTCGAACAGCATGGCGTCAGAGTCATAATGAGATAGTTGTATTGAAGACGATACTCCCAAACGCCTTTTATTTAATTCAATCTTTTGATGAAGCACCTAGAAAAAGAATATATTTTCATGTTTTATTAGGGCTTAAAGCCTTAGCAAAAACCTATGAGCATGATAGATTTGTGAAGGAAGATTTAACTAAACTCCATGGTGAGCTTTCCACTTCAATACAAAAGCCAATACCAAAAGATAAAGTTATTGAGAAAAATCCCTTCTTTCGAAAAGTTAGAGAGATCTGGCAAAAACATGTCAACAAGCTAGATTCAAATCTTAATGGGGATCAGAAAGTAGCTAAAGAAAAAGAAGAGGGCAAATACGAAACTAATGCTACTGCAGCAAAGAGTAGCAATGATTCTAAATCTTCAACTGCTGTTACAACCGTTACTGCAACTGTTACAAGCCCTGCTATCACTGCAGCAGTTACTACAGACCTCATCATAAATAAATTAAGTAATCTAAACGAGATTACTCCTTTTCTAGAGGAAAGAAATAAAGAATTTCGCCAAGGGATAAGTCAAGTGATGATGAATCTTTTTGGCTTTCACGTGGATAAAACAGGACAAAGCAAATAATGCCCCTACACTGCCCTGTCGACGAGATCTCTTTACAAGGATTGCGAAGAGATATCGAAGGCTACTCTTGGTCTTTTTTTCGGCAAGATGCCTTGGCAGGATTGTCTGTTGCCTTGATTGCTCTGCCGCAAGCGATGGCGTACGCCCTTTTGGCGGGTTTGCCGTTGTCTTGCGGAATCTTCGCGGCGATCTATTCAGCGATTATCGCTGCACTGTTCGGATCTTCTCGACACCTTATTGTCGGGCCTAGCAATGCTATTGCGTTGCTTATTCAATCCGGAACGGCAGAAATTCTTTACACCTATTATCGTGACTTGACAAGTATGGAACGCGATATTGTCGCGATACAGATTCTGACACAGCTCACACTGTTAACGGCGCTGCTGCAAATTATCGCCGCATGGTTACGTTTGGGGCGATTGACGCAGTTTGTGAGCCATTCTGTGGTGATCGGATATGTCATCGGCGCTGCCATGGTTGTGATCGTCAATCAGCTATTCGTGTTTTTGGGCATTCCTAGACTAGTTGGAGTGCACTCTTTATACGAACATGCTGTTAATCTGATCTCCAATTTAAGCCATTTGCAATGGCCTACAGCATTGATTGGAATGGGAAGCATAGCACTGTTATTTACTTTGAAACGGCTCAACAAAAATATCCCGATTGGAGTGGTGACATTTATCGTTGCTGGATTAATTGTGGAGGCATTAGGGATCTCTTCCTATAGTGGGAGCTCGCTATTTTCGACGCTTTTTTCTGATGAAGATTGGATTCCCAACGTGATGGTTGTGGGAGATACCGGAGAACTCTATGAGTTATTTCCGCAGATCAGCTTTCCATTTTTTAACATGAGGATCATGAATGGATTGTTGCCTGTAGCGTTTGCGATCGCTTTGTTAAGCATTATGGAGACCACATCCATCGCAAAGTCGTTGGCAGCTAACTCAGGACAAAGATTGTCGACCAATCAGGAAGTTTTTGGAATTGGTTTAGGGAATTTATTGTCAGCATTTATTGGCGCTATGCCAATTTCGGGAAGTCCTGCACGCAGTGGAGTCAATTTTCAAAGTGGAGCTAAGACACGGTTTGCAGCGGTATTTAATGCGTTATTTATCGGTATTATTGTGTTTATGTTTGGTTTTTTGGTAACGCGAATTCCGTTGGCAGCGATGGCAGCGTTGTTGCTTGTGACAGCATTGAGCATAGTGAATACGAAGCAATTGATGATCTGTTTAAGAGCCACCAGTGCAGACGCTTTCGTCTTATGGACGACACTGCTAGCGTGCATTTTCTTTAGTCTGGATGTGGCTTTTTACGTAGGTGTCGCGCTATCGATTATCTTATACTTGCAAAAAGCCGCTGTTCCGCAACTTGTGGAATATGACATTGATGAATCTGGAGAGCTTAAAAATGTCGGAGCCTTTTCAGCTCCGATGAAAAAGGAGATTCGCGTCATCAAAGTCGAAGGAGAACTGTTTTTTGGTGCGGCGGATCTGCTTCAGACGGCATTGAAAGCGATGATGGAGGGAGATAATCATACGCGCATTATTATTTTGCAGCTGAAAAATGCGCGCGACATCGATGCTACAGCGTGTTTTGCTTTGCAGCAACTGCATGAATATTTAAAAGGATCAAATCGCCATTTAGTGGCATGCGGGTTGACTCCGCACATTTGGGAAGTGTTAAATAATTCTGGGCTTGTGGATCAGTTGGGGCATGAAAATTTATTTGTTTTCGATGAAAACCATCCGCAAAAACATATGCAACAAGCATTTTTATGGGCAAAAAGCCTGATAGAAATAACGCCTAGAGGCGATAAAGCGGTAGAGCCAGTTACAGAAGTTGTTCCTGAAACGACTTAGATTGATAAATTATGAAATCTGAATTATGAAGTATGAAAAATTTCATAATTCATAATGGCGTTGTTGCATAAATAAATGTAGCTAAGCCCGTAGGGCGATTGAAAACAGGAAATCAGTCGCCCTAACGGGCTCAAATGTTTAACTTAGCATACCCACAGTTCCCTTCGTTCACTGTGGGCTAAAGGCAGACGCCCTACGGGCTTAACTACAATATTTAAGGTATTATTTCTCCAACAACCTTTCATAATTCATAATTCAGATTTCATAATTTACATATAGCCACTGACCATCTTCTTTTAGGAAACGGCTTTTTTCTGTGAAGGAGGCATCCTGATCACCTTGTTTTAACGTAGCCTTGAAGGTCACAAACGCTTCCTTTTGGCCATCGACAAAATCTAAAATCGCTAGATCTTCAAAAACAGTTCCACGTGAAAACAATAAAATTTCATTTTTCCATTTTTCCTGATCTTTTTGATAACGTGGATTTTTAACATGCGTCGTTTTCATAATATAATCTGCCAATCCCATCGCGTAAGCACAGTAGCGAGAGCGCATCAGCTGCTCAGCGGTAGCCGGCTTTTCTCCATCATGAAATTTTTTACAGCAATCTTTATATAGTTTTCTGCTGTGGCAGCGACACAGTTCCATCATATACTCTCTAAAAAAGGGAAAAAGGGGTCAGACGTGGAATCGTGGAAGTCTAAAAGGTTGACTCCACATAGAGCATTTTCGATTAGACTTCCACGATTCCACGTCTGACCCCTTTTCTGACTAAGTTCTTGATTCTAATAGATCAGATGGTTAAAAATGGAGAACTTAATCAGAAAAAATGTGATGGCTATGAGCACGCTTCTGCAGCAGAAAGAGAATACCTTTTCAAAAGAAATTTTGAAAAAATCAATCTCTGATTCCATACAAGCTTTGCAGCAACTGCAGGCGCCTACAGGTTTAGCGTTTATGGAAAACGCTGCCCTGATGCTGACAAAATGTTTTCAAAATGGAAATAAAGTCATAATTGCCGGCAATGGAGGCAGTCTTTGCGATGCCAATCATTTTGCGGAAGAGTTGACAGGATTTTTCCGCAAGTTTCGTCCCGCACTTCCAGCCATTGCTTTATCCGAATCTGCACACATCACTTGTACGGCAAATGATCTTGGATTTGAATGGATTTTTGCTCGTGGAGTTCAGGCTTATGGAAAACCTGGAGATATTTTTGTCGGATTAACAACGAGTGGCAATTCTGAGAACATTGTCAAAGCTGTTGAAGTCGCGCGCGAACTTGGCATGCAGACGATTACCTTTTTGGGTAAGAGTGGTGGTAAGTTAAAAGGCGTTGCTGATTTAGAGCTTATCATCGAAGGATTTGAGTACTCAGATCGTATTCAAGAGGCACATATGGCAGCAATCCATATGATCATCCAGCTTCTTGAAATTCAACTTTTTCCTACTATCTCTTAATCATTAACAGAAACATTCATGACAAAGTTTCACTCCTATTTTTATAATGTCATGCTGAGAAAGGAGAAAGGCATTGTTGCGGCTTTTTTGCGTGCGCTGCTTCTCTGTTTAAGCTTTGTGTTTCAATCTGTTGTTGCGGTTCGCAATTACTTTTACGATAAAGGCATTTTAAAAAGTAAATCTCCTGAGAATGTGTTTATCATTAGCATAGGCAATATTGTTGCAGGAGGTGCTGGAAAAACACCTTCGACAATTATGCTAGCAAAGGCATTCATCAAAAAAATGCCTTTAGCTATTATTTCAAGAGGATATCGTTCTCTTGCAGAAAAAAAATCAGAACCAACGATTGTATCTGAAGGCAAAGGACCAAAGTGTTCTGCAGAGGTGTGTGGGGACGAACCGTATCTGATGGCAAACGCATTGCCAACAGCGTATGTCATTGTGGGAAAAAATCGCAGAAAGGCTGCTCAGATCGCAGCTGAAGCAGGTATGCAGCTCATCATCTGTGACGATGCTATGCAGCATCGCAGTTTGTACCGCGATGCCGATGTTGTCATCATCAATGCATTGGATCCGATTGGACAGGGATATTTTTTGCCCCGGGGATTTCTGCGCGATTCTTTGAAGTCGTTGGCACGTGCTGATCTATTGATTATTAATCATGTGATCAATGTGGATCACTTTGCTGCGTTAAAAGCGGAGTTATCGAAATACACGAAGGCTCCGATGATTGGAACGCAACTAAAAGTCGATAAGATTTTAGACAGCAATTGTGCAGAAGTGTCCATCAAAAATAAGAAAGTGGCTATTTTTTGTGGCATTGCACATCCGGAAAACTTTCGAAAAACAATCGTTGAATGTGGTTCCAAGATAGTACTTGAACGTGTTTTTTCAGATCATCTGACCTTTTCGAAAGAAGCATTAGTCGACTTTGCGCAACAGGCTCAACAAAAAGGAGCAGATCTTCTTCTCTGTACCGAAAAAGATTTTGTCAAACTTCAAGAGCATCCCCCACTACCGCTTCCACTCGCTTACTTAAAAATGAAAATGGAGATCGTCACAGGGCATAACGTATGGAATTCATTCCTTACTAATATTCAAAATGAGATAAGTAGCAAAAAAAGCTATCAGGGAGTAAACAATACAGAGTAGAATATTTATTGCCTCTTATATCCTGAAGAAACATGCGGCCAGTTAATAATCCCGGCAGGGATTTTGGATCTCAGCCCAGGACAGCTTTGCTGTCCTGGGTATATTATAGAATAATATCGTGCCGCGGTAGCGGCACAGGACAAATTGTTATATCCTGTGCCGCTACCGCGGCACGTTATTTGTTTCAGCATACCCAGGACAGCAAAGCTGTCCTGGGCTGAGATCCAAAATCCCTGCCGGGATTATTAACTGGCCGCATGTTTCTTCAGGATATAAGAGGCAAAGACTCTTTGGGTCTCCAAATGCTTCGCAAAATTAATACGAAAAAATAATGAATTCTTTTTTCTTTGTGATCTTTGTGTCTTTGTGGTGAACTCCTTGTAAAGGAATATGGAATGAAGTTGTGGGTAAAAATAATGATCGCGCTGGTCTTAGGTGTAGTTGTAGGCCTGCTTTTAGGTTCGCACGCTGCTGCCTTGAAACCTATTGGCACATTATTTTTAAACTTGATCAACATGATTGTTGTACTCCTTGTGTTGTCGTCGATGACTGTGGGCATTACAAGCATCCATGATCCAAAAAAATTGGGACGTATTGGAACAAAAACATTGCTTCTCTATTTGGGGACTACTCTCGCAGCAATTTTGATTGGATTGGGTTTTGCATTTTATTTTCAGCCTGGCTCTGGTTTAGGTCTTGGAGTCCCCACAACAAATGAAACGGAGAAACCGACGTCGCTTGCGTCTCTTTTATTAGCCATTATTCCAAGCAATCCCATTGCTGCTATGGCTGAGGGCAACTTTATTCAGATTATTGTGTTTTCTATTTTTTTAGGCATTGCGATCAACCTTTCCAAAGAAAAGGGCAGGCCGCTTTTAATGGTGTTTGAATCACTTTCCGATGTGATGTATCGCTTAACATCGATTGTCATGGAGTTTACTCCGATAGGCGTTTTTGCCATCATGACATGGGTTGCAGGTTCTTTTGGTATTGCGATTTTGGTGCCTCTGTTGAAGTTTTTGGTGATCTATTACGCTGCTTGCCTTGTGCATGTGCTGGTGATTTTTTGCGGCATGATACGGTTTATGGCAGGGCTTAGTCCGTGGCAATTTTTCAAGGGCATGGGAGATGCTATTATGGTGGCATTTACGACGTGCAGCAGCTCTGCAACGTTGCCTGTATCGATGCATTGTGTGCAGAAGAATTTGGGGATTTCGAAAAATATTGCAAACTTTGTTTTGCCTCTTGGATCTACTGTCAACATGAATGGGGCGGCAATTTTTCAAGCGATGAGTGCTGTTTTTATTTCGCAAGCGTACGGGATTCATTTGTCGACAGAGAACATTCTGACGATTATTGTAACAGCAACGTTGTCTGCTATTGGTGCTGCAGGAGTACCTGGAACAGGATTTATTATGCTTTCCGTTGTTGTTTCAGCAGCAGGTTTGCCTTTGGAAGGTTTGGCTTTGTTGGCGGGTATTGACCGTATTCGAGAAATGGGATCGACAGTACTGAATATTTTGGGAGATGCCGTTGTAGCGGTTTACGTGGCTGTTAAAGAAGGTGAAATCGACATTCGTCAATACAATCACAAGGAATTAGTCGAGCTAAAGCTCGACTAAGAGGAAATCTGAAATCTGAAATATGAAATCTGAAAAAAAGAAAGGAAAAACAAGTAAACAGTATACAGTAAACGGTAAACAGTAGAGATGTTGAATCTAAGCTTTATATCCTAAGATTGTTAATGTATAGAAATACTACTGAATTCTGTTTACTGTGTACTGTTTACTTTCTTTGTTTTTTTCAGATTTCATATTTCAGATTTCAGATTTTTTTTATATCTCTTGTGTGCTTCTACTTATTGTGAGGAGGTCGACTAAGAGGAAATCTGAAATCTGAAATATGAAATCTGAAAAAAAGAAAGGAAAAACAAGTAAACAGTATACAGTAAACGGTAAACAGTAGAGATGTTGAATCTAAGCTTTATATCCTAAGATTGTTAATGTATAGAAATACTACTGAATTCTGTTTACTGTGTACTGTTTACTTTCTTTGTTTTTTTCAGATTTCATATTTCAGATTTCAGATTTTTTTTAGATTTCCTGTGTGGCTTTGCTGATGGTGAGGAGGTCGTCGATTTCGACGGGATTGCCTTTGGTGAGAGCCTGAGCGTACGGTTTGTTGATTAAGACGCCTAACTGAGAGGCATGTCTGAGATTCCAATCGATATAATTTATTGTTTTCATTTGTGTCTGAAAACACTCCATCATCTTTTTCCATGTGTCTGCATAATCCGAGATGTCGATCAGAAAATCAATAAGTCCATCGTGGTTATATCCTAGATAGTGCAATATGCCTTCAGGACGATGTGTGGGCAAATCAGGTAAAATTTTTGAAAACCGCGCATATCGACAAGCTGCTCGTGCCATCATGCCACAGGCTAAATGGTCTGGATGATTGCTTTCTCCTTTCCATAAGGGCGCCAAAATAAGTTTTGGTTTATATTCACGGATGACTTTTACAAGCTTTAATCTTCCTTCATAAGTGTCATAGATTTCTGCATCAGGAAAATCTAAGAACACTCGTTTGGCTCCAATCAGTTTTGCCGAGGCTTCCCCTTCTTTTCTCCGTTCACTTGGCGTGCCGTGCGAGGATTTTTCTCCGACAGTGAGATCGACCATCACGATCGATTTTTTCTGATTAGCCATTTTGGCTAAAATGCCTCCACAGCCAAACTCAAGGTCATCCGGATGTGTGCCAAAAGCTAAAATATCGACCATAATTTTGCTGATAAAGAGATTTAATTTATTGCACAGCATACAGTTAACCCGTAAATGCTGGCGGGACAATCTTGGAGCAAAACTTCAGCGCATTTGCGCATTGTGCTTCCCGTTGTCATAACATCGTCAATAAGCAAAAGACATTTATCTTGCAACTGTTGATCTTTTTTTATGGAAAATTGTGAACTTCCTAATTGTAACCGCTGCTTTTTGCTTAAACCGGCTTGACTGTACTCTCCGCTTTTCCGTTTTATCGCTTCTTGAACGGGCTTATTAAGAATCTCACCAAGATGATCAGCCAGCAATCGGCTCTGATTGTAACCGCGTTCAAACCAGTGTGTAAACGTGATTGGAACGGGAATAATGACATCAGGCATTGGCCAATCCAATTCCAAAAATTGCGCTGCTAAGTAAGCTGCACAACCTTTTGCAAGATACGGTTTTCCTGAATATTTTAGGTGACGAATCAAACTTGCCCCTGGTCCAATATAGTCAAAGGCGGCAGCAACACGATTTAATAGAGGCGGGTTTTCTCTACAAGCAGTACAGACGCGGTTTTCCACCTCGAAATCCGCAGTAAAACAGTAGGGGCATCTCTCTTTCCAATCCACAAGTTGTAACTGCTCTTGACATGGATCACAAAGCAGTACAGCATCCGTTTGCACAGATCCTCTGCAGTGCAAGCAGTGTGGCGGATACACAAGATTGAGACATGATCGCAACAGTGATTTCATTGTCACAACAATTTACAGGATCAACAAGAAAAAACAAAACAGGATCAACAAGATCTAACATGATAAAAAAGAAAAACAAACAGGATAAACAGGATCGCCTTCGGCGGCAGGATATTTAATATTTTTTTATTTTTTTTGATCCTGCCGCCGAAGGCGATCCTGTTTATCTTGTTTGTTTTTGTATTTCTTTTTTCTTTGTGATCTTTGTGTCTTTGTGGTGAATTATGATCGTTGTGGAAATTGGAAGGAAGTGCCGTATATGTCAGAAATCTGTTGTTCCATGTAATGTGAAAGGACTTTGTGCTCTTCAGGAAAATGAGAATGAAGCCACTCATCAATCTTTGTTGCCACAAGAATAAGATCATCACGTTGCACTTCGGGCTGCTTCATGCTCTCTTTGCGGTAAAACTTACCTAGATCTAGGTGTAGAGGCTCATCGCCAATAAAACCGGCATTGCGCACAACCCCATGATCGTGATCATAAACGCCTTTACTGTACTCTGAGAGGTACATATCAAAGATTTGTCGGATGCGTTTTTTTGCTAACGGAATATCTCCAAGATTCAACAATCGCGCTAGCACTGTGCGTAGGGATTCTCCTTTCTTCTGAATCACATAAACAACCTCTCCCAAATCAATTGTGCGAGGCAATCCGATTTTGTCATACACAGTGATTAACTTAGGATGACGTGAGGGCACCAACTGAATAAAAAACAGTCCACTGGCTTCGCGATGCAGGTCGTACGCTAATTTGTAGCCTGTGAAAACGTCATTGAGTTTTCTTTCTTTGCGTCGTGACTCTTTTTGTAAAAAAGAACTTAAGGGAGCGATGTCAGGCATCCATCGGATGTACCACACGGGACGCAGGTGTTTAAATTTGAAAAATTTCAACACATACTGCTGATCTTCACTTGTGAAGACGTAGGATTGTGCTCCTTTGCCCAGATAAGTGAATTTTTGATTCAGTAAAACATCTAATTTTTTCTGTTCCTCTTCGGAAAGGGGAGGAATCTCCCACTCTTTGGGATATTCGATGGCGTAAGTGATATTGCCAACACGAAAATCATCGGTGAGGCGGTAGTAAACACGAGCTAACGCGAAGATCAGCACAGCATAAACAACAATTCGAATTAGCCAATGTTTACTACTTTTTTTTGTCATGGGAAAAATTATAGCATGATCTCTGCATTTTCCCACTTAAATTTTACATCCACAATGCAAAGTGGAATAATCGTGCTCACAAGTGTTCCCGTTATTGAGTATGTAGGGAAGAGCAAAGTGAACAGGATTTTCATAGCAACGATTGATACTGTTGCGATCAGAATGCCCAAGATATTTTTGCCTTCTTCTTCTTTCTGAATTTGTCTTGTTTGGATAGGGGTATGATCCATAGTTGCTGCTGAGGATCGGCCACGACTGCGTCTACCGCCTCCACTAATAGGCTCATGCGTGTGGGAAGAAGATGATGGTGCATTAACAGAAATATCGTCTCCGCCTCCATTGCTTTCGTATCTTTGATAAGAAGCATCTGTATCTATGAGGCCAGCATATTCAGCCTCAACATTAGATAACAGAGTATCAATATCATTATCGCGATCATTTATAGGAGAAAGGGGAGAGCTAATATGTGGCGTTGCTCTTCTTAATGAAAGATCAAATCTCACCGATTTTGTAGAAGCACTCGAACTATTTCCTAAATCGACATTGCTCATTCCGCCACCCGAGCTGGCTTTAGATTGAGAAGAAAAATTGCCCTTAGGATGTCTTGGTGGCTTTTGACTAGAGGAGCTCGAGATTGTGCTGCTGACAGCGTCGTGAAGACTGTTTATCGTAGACATTGCCGAGGTATGAGTTGCTACTGCAACCGGAGCAGATGTAAATAATGGTGAACGATCATCATCAGACGTAAATGGCAATGGAACTGGAGTGGTTGGGGGGAGAAATACTGATGTTCCTGCCAAGGTTGTTGTGCTAGCTGCAGAGGTCATGAAAAAACTCCTTAGTTTTAAATAATTAATAGAGTTGCTAATGATAAGTAAATAAAAACTTTTTTGTCCATTAAAATAGTAGATGAAAAAATTATCATTGTTGATACATACTAGTCTTGCACAGAAAAGGGGTCAGACGTGGAATCGTGGAATTCTTAGAGCTTTCTAGTTTCATAATTAGATGAGAATTCCACGATTCCACGTCTGACCCCTTTTCTCTCAAAAAATTAATGGGAGTAAGGATGTTACCTTCAATTGGATACGTGAGTCGAAATTTGCAACACATTTATTCTGCTGTGCACGTGGAAGGTGAGACTTCGCTAGTTGCAAATCTCAGGGGCGATTATCTGTACGACAGTTCAAGAGGATGTTTGGGACGCATTTGGGAACTGATTACTTATATTTTTTCGCGTTGTTTTGCGGCATTTAAAGAAGTGCGCTTGCGTTCCGCAATTCATAAGACAGTAGAACTTTTCCTTATGAATAAAATGAAAGTGGACAAGTTGATGCAAGATGCGGAATCGCAAATTAGCAAAGCGTGTAATGGTGAACTGTATAACAAAAAAACGACGCAAGAAAAGCACGCGATAGGGTTATGGAGATATCACACAGGGCCATTTTTTGAGCTGTGGAATGGGCCTAAGCGTGATAAAGTTAGACAGGTGTTCGAAGCGTATGGAAGAAACAGTTGCGATCTGATGTTCGATGCGGAACATAAGCAGTTATGTGACGATCTATCTCTGATCTATTCGTTAGAGAGTGCGATGCTGCATGCGATGCCATTTGCGATTCTTCGCAAATTAGGTCATGAAGAGTTAAAGCTTAATGCTAGCGAAACAGATAATCTTGATATGTGGATTAAAGAACTGAATACATTGCCATTGATGAAGGATGTAAAACATGTTGCTGCGATGCATAAGGTTCTCAGAAGAATTGTGAAACTTTTTCCAGGCATACCTGTTGATGAGTGTCCCGTTGAGTATGCCCGTGTGATTCTTCGCTTATACCAACACGGGTGCCGATTTTTAATTCAACGTGATGAGGAATGGGTAAGACAGCAAGAGCAATTAATTAAGACAGGAATCAGTCAACCCGAGATAAAGTTTGGAGCTGAATTGACTCCACAGCATAGTGAAACGCGAATTTTTGAAATCGTAGATAGCTCTGAAGTCATGATGTTAGAGAATAGCAGTGTCAGTTTGAGTGTGAAGGTTGAGTTAACGGAATTGCTGGAAAAAGAGCTTAAAAATTTTAGAGGGTTATCGCATGGCTCGTTTTTTGCAGTGGATCCTGAGGGGAAATATGCACGGATTGAGCGATTGTATCCGTGTGAAGGAATAAAATGGAAAAGCAAATTTAAGGCGATGGACGCTAGCGAAGTCAAGTTGTGCGATGTATGGGCTGTGCCATTAAGTGATCTTGTAGCGGTTTGTTCAAGAGTTGAAAAGACAATTCCCTTCGCATTTGAACATTTGCAAATGGATGCCAAGAAGAATTTCAAAGTGAGTCTGGACGCGCTTTCTGGTTATACGATTGGTCAGCATCATGTTTCCTTTAATCAGATCGAAGATCTGATTTACAAGTTATCAAATGAGAATGGCGTAATTTATCGCTATTTGGCAAATAAGTGTGATCTGCAGGATCACAGAATTTCGCAATTCTATTTAGAGGTGATTCAGGAGACATTGCAAAATAGACAATTTGATGTAAAAGCACAGTATGAGAAAAGAACAATAACTGATCCAAAAGTGCTTGAAAGGGCAAATGAGTTAAATCGTTGTGTGATTGTGATGCAAGCGGATTACATGCAACAAATTGAGAAAGATGTCAAGGAGGCAGACGCAGCATCAAAGAAAACTGCAGCAGTTGTAACACCTTTGAAGTCACCACAGCCGCCATTGCAGCGTTCAGGGACGTTGAAAACGCAGCTGCCACCTAGTCCAGATCAGATATTTATTAATTGTTGTAAGGAAGTGGGCAATTCGGGGTTGTTAGCAATTTATGGGAATGAGCAGATGCGCAAACAGTTTGTTGGAGCTGTTGTGCAGAGGTATCTGAATCCTCCCAAAGTCAATGCAGGCGACTCCGAAAGCTGCGTCATCTGTTAAAAGCTAAATAGCGTTTTAAGGCTCGAAGCGAACTCCCGAAGGGAGTTATTCAACTGTAGCCCAGGGTTCGCAATGCCTTGAAAGGGCATTGTTAACCCTGGGTCTGTGTTACAAAATATATGCTTTAATTAAATCAGGCTCGTGATTGAGCGAAGCAAACCCCTGAAAGGGGTTTTTCAGCTGTAGCCCAGGGTTCACAGTGCCCTGAAAGGGCATTGTTAACCCTGGGTGTAATCGCAGAAAACATGTACCCCTGAAAGGGGTACTTCAATTTTATATGCCTTGAAGTACCCCTTTCAGGGGTACATATGCCATTTAAAATGTTCCCAGGGTTAACTAATGCCCTTACAGGGCATTGTGAACCCTGGGCTACAGTTGAATAACTCCCTTCGGGAGTTCGCTTCGCGCAATTTATAGTGAGTCTAGAATTGAAAACTTCGCAGAAAAAAACTTTTTTTTTGGCGATTTTTTAATTGGTAAGTAAGTAACGAAAACACTTTTGCAATTGTCTCCTTTGGGGGTGCGATTTTATACTAAAACTGTCCCAGGGTTAACAATGCCCTTTCAGGGCACTGTGAACTCTGGGCTACAAATGAAAAACTCCCTTCGGGAGTTCGCTTCGCGTATGTTCTACAACGAATGAACGGCGCATTTGAGGGCGGCGCCACAGGCCTCCTTAATAGATTCTGAAAGGGTTGGATGCCCTATTAGTGAAGTCGCAATTTCGTGCAATGTTGTCTGCTTTTCGATCGCAACAACGGCACTGTTAATTAATTCCGATGCTTGTGCTCCCATAATGTGCATCCCAACCAAATGCCTTTTGGGGCCAGCTCCAATCACTTTTACAAACCCTTCCGTATCTAAATTGCAACGTGCGCGAGAATTTCCTCTGAATGAAACATTGCCAACTACGATATCAAGATTTTTACTTCTGGCTTCCTTTTCTGTAAGTCCTATGGAAGCTCCTTCAGGATGTGTGTAAATGATATTTGGAATCGCCAAATAGTTAACAGCAGTATTCTTTCCTGCAATTATTTCTGCAACAGCATATCCCTCTTCAGAGGCTTTGTGAGCCAACATGGGGCCATCGATAAGATCTCCAATGGCAAAAATGTGTTTTTGCGTTGTGCGGAAATTGTTGTCCACAACGACAACCCCTTTCTCTAATTTAACATTGATCTCTTCCAAGCCTAGTCCAAAGCTATATGGACGCCTTCCGACGGCCACAAGAACGACATTTCCTTCAACTGTTTGACTCTTATCTTCGATTAACACTTTCAATTGAATTTTCTCTTTTTTTACTTTAGCTTCTGTTGCTTTGCTTTTGAGATGGAAAGTGATTCCTTGTTTTTTCAGACTTTGGAGCAATCCTTTGCTGATTGCGTCATCCATCCCAGCACAAATTTGATCCAGCATTTCGATGATGGTGACTTCTGATCCGAGGCGATTGTAAACGGAAGCTAATTCGACTCCGATGACGCCTCCGCCTATCACGAGCAATTTTTTTGGGACATTTTTTAGTGCTAGAGCACCTGTAGACGAAACAATGGTTTTTTCATCAAATGGGAGAAATGGAAGTGGAATGGGTTCCGAACCAGTGGCGAGAATAAAGTTTGTTGCTTCGATTATGCTTTTTCCGTCTTTTGAAGTGACTTCTAGCATATGTGTAGAAACGAATTTTGCTTTTCCTTGTATAGCGGTAATGTTATTATGTTTGAATAGTGAGGCAACGCCTTGCGTTAACCCTTTAACAACTTCTTCCTTGTTGGATTGCATCTTATCAAAATCGAATGAAGGCTTTTGGCACAGAATTCCATTTTGTTCGGCTTCATGCTTGAGCCAGGAATACGATTCAGAGCTATGCAACAATGATTTTGAAGGGATGCAACCCACATTTAAGCAAGTACCCCCTAGCGTTTTCTCTTTTTCGATGCAAGCCACTTTGAATCCCAATTGCGCAGCACGAATAGCGGCAACATAGCCTCCAGGACCCGATCCAATCACCACAATATCAAATTTCGTATCACTCATATCCGTCACACGCTATTTAAAAATATTTACCACAGAGATCACAGAGAACACAGAGAAAAAATTAAATATTTTTATTTTTGTATTTTATCAATGTTGCTCTGCGATCTCTGTAATTCTCCGTGATCTCTAAAATCCCACAAAAAAAATCAAATTCGAACACAGAGATAATTTGAGATTACAGAGACGTAAATTTATCCATAATTTTTAATTTTTTTCTCTGTGCGCTCTGTGATCTCTGTGGTAATTTTTTTTCATTGTGTTGCAGGCTATTAAATCTTGAAGAGCAGTTTAATGTGGTCTTCCAAGCAGTTTTTCACAGTCACCAAAAAGGACACCGCTTCCTTACCATCAACAACCCTGTGATCGTAGCTTAAAGCCACATACATCATAGGACGTATGACAACTTGATCATCAATTGCTACAGGGCGCTTTACAATTTTATGCATTCCCAAGATTCCACTCTGAGGCGGATTCAATATCGGTGTCGATAAAAGAGAACCGTAAACGCCTCCATTTGTGATTGTGAAGCCACCACCTTGCAAATCATCAGGACTTAATGTGCCTTCTTTGGCCTTTCTAGCGTAGCTTTCAATGGCGCGCTCAATATCTGCAAAAGACAATTGATCACAATTTCTTACAACAGGAACGATTAATCCTTTTTCAGTGCCTACTGCAATGCCAATGTCATAATATTCTCGATGAACAATTTCATCTCCATCAATGTAAGAATTAAGTCCTGGGTACTCCTTGAGGGCAATTACGCAGGCTTTTACAAAGAAAGACATGAAGCCTAATTTTACTCCATGTTCTTTCATGAAGGAGTCCTTGTTTTTCTCACGAATGCTCATCACTTCCGACATATCGATTTCGTTAAAGGTGGTTAACATTGCTGCTGTCTGTTGAGCCTCTACAAGACGTCTTGCGATGACTTGACGAATTTTTGACATTTTCTTTCGTGTTTCTTTTCTTCCGGATTTATCTTCACGAGCTATTACAGCAACAGGGATTTTTTGTTTCTCGGATTCCTTTTTTTCTGAAAGCATCTGTTCCACTGCTGCATCTTTTGACAAGCGAGCTCCAGAGGTCGCTTGTGAAGGCGTTTGTGGCTGAGGTTGTGAAGGAGCTTGTTTTGTTTCCACTTTTGCTGTTTCTTTGGTTTCTGGTTTTGTTTGAGCTTTAGAAACACCTTGGTCATCGATGTAGCCGATCACTTGTCCAATCTTTACCGTTTCTCCTTCCGAGATATTTAAATTGATGGTACCTGTTTGGCTAGCGTATAGCACCTGGTTTACTTTTTCAGTTTCCAATTCCACGATTTCATCGTCCATAGCTACTTGTGAGCCAGACGGTTTCAGTATATTTGCCACGGTAGCTTCACTAATCGATTCGCCCATTGATGGAATTTTTATCTCTGTTTTCATGTTTACCTTTTGCTCTTCGAATTATTACTAAAAATGGAATTCATGAGCTCAGTCAGCTGTTGATGATGAACAAAATGGGATCCAACCGCTGGTGATGCGCTGCGTAATCTGCCTCTGTATTGTAATTCTTGGTTATTGGGTAGAAGGGGTTTAAGGATATCGTACATGTAGGACCATGCGCCCATATTTTGCGGTTCTTCTTGAGCCCAAATGTACTCTTTCACGTTGGTGTAGGTATTAATCATCTCTTTAATTTTTTTCAGGTTAAGAGGATAGAGTTGTTCAATTCTCAAGAAGGCAATATCTGTGACTCCGCGTTTTTTTCGCTCTTCTATTAAGTCGTAATAAATACGTCCGGAGCAAAACAGTAACTCTTTTATCTGTTCCTTTTTTACGGAGTCATCAATGAGCTCTTCAAATTTTCCACTTGTCAACTCCTCTACAGAGCTTTTGCAAGCAGGATGTCGCAATAATCCTTTTGGAGTAAAAACGATTAATGGCTTTCTTGTGGTATCTAGGATCTGTTTTCTAAGCAAATGAAAAAATTGTGCGGGAGTGGTTGGATTAGCAATGCGCAAATTGTTACAGCCTGCCAACGTTAAAAAACGCTCCATGCGCGCGGAAGAGTGCTCTGGACCTTGCCCTTCATAACCATGTGGTAGTAGGAATGTCAGACCACTTTTTTGTCCCCATTTCTGTTCTCCAGTGGAAATAAATTGATCGATGGTGATTTGTGCGGCGTTACAGAAATCTCCAAACTGCGCTTCCCAGAGGACCAATGTTTTTGGCGATTCCACGCTGTAGCCGTATTCAAAGCCGACAACTCCATATTCAGACAAAGCGGAGTTGAGCACATCAAAGCGACCTTGATTTGGAGTTAGATGCGCCAATGGGATGTATGTCTTTTCATTTTTCTGATCGATCCATACAGCATGGCGGTGACTGAAGGTGCCTCTTTCACTATCTTGTCCGGACAAGCGTATAGAAAATCCGTCTAGCAGTATGCTGGCAAATGCCAAGTGTTCAGCCATACCCCAGTCGATCGATTTCTTTTCATTTACCATTGCAGAGCGTTCTTTAATGAGATTTTGTAGTTTTGGATGGATAGTAAATCCGTCAGGAATTTTTGTACTGAGCGCACTTATTTGTTTTAATTTCTCTTGAGAAATTTTTGTTTCGATTGGTTGTGATGTTTCTGTTTCACCTTTTGCTAGTGAAGTCACTTGTGTGTGGTTTTTATCGGTTGATTTTCCGGAAGATAAGGCTTGTTGTAAGCTTTGGGTGAATTCCTTTTCCAACTGCTCTACGATGTGTTTTTCCGTGACACCTTCTTTAATGAGCTGATCATGATAGATTTCTCGGATCGGCCTTTTTTTTCTGATGATTTGATACTCTAGTGGCTGTGTGAAGGCAGGTTCATCCCCTTCGTTGTGTCCATATTTTCTGTAGCAATTGAGATCTATAAATGTTTCACAATGAAATTTTTGTCTGATCTCTAAAGCTAAATTTGTCACAAAAATGCACGCTTCAGGATCTTCTGCATTCACATGAAAAATGGGAGCAGAAAAGGCATGAGCAATATCTGTACAATGGCGTGTAGAGCGCATTTCCTCTGGTGTTGCTGTAAAACCCACTTGATTATTGATGACAAAATGGATTGTCCCGCCTGTCGTATAGCCTGCAAGGCGATAAAGTTGTAGGGTTTCATAGATGATTCCCTGTCCCGAAACTGCAGCATCGCCATGAATAAGAATCGGAAGGACTTTTTCTTTATTTGTGTCGTTGATTTTTATCTGTTTTGCCAGTGTCATCCCTTCTACAACGGGATCTACGGCCTCGAGATGGCTTGGATTTGGCGCTAAAGTGATTTGGACTTTTTTCCCATCTGCGGTTTGCATTTCACTGCAAAACCCTTTGTGGTATTTGACGTCGCTGGTGCCTTCAGCAGCAGAAGGAATGTACTCTTCATTAAATTCAGAAAAAATGTCGCTATAAGACTTGTTCAGTATGTTGCTAAGCACATTTAGTCGACCACGGTGTGCCATTCCGATAAATACCGAATCCACTCCTGATTTGCTGCCCATTTCTATCGTAGATTTTAGCATGGGTATTAACGTTTCACCGCCTTCGATGGAGAATCTTTTCTGCGCGGGAAATTTTGTATGAAGAAATGTTTCGAGCAGTTCGGATTTGTTGAGCTCCTGCAAAATCATCTGCTTTTGTGCGATAGAGAGAGTTGTGCGAACATTGGAAGATTCGATCTTCTGTTGAATCCATGATTCCAGCTCTGGATTGTCTAAGGAGGTGCACTCGTAACCTATCGATTGGCAATAGATGCCTTGTAATGTCTGAACGATTTCGTTTAGCGGTGCTTTGCCTTGTGGTAATAAGGTGTTGGTGGGAAATTCTCTTTGCAGATCATCTGCAGTGAAACCCAAATTTTCCAGCTTCAACTGTGTAGGCGTTTCTGGAGGCGCTAACGCAATGGGGTTGACCTTAGCCATGAGATGGCCATATTGTCTATAAGCATTAATTAAAATCTGGATGCGCTCTTCGTCGCAGGTGGAGGGGGTTTGAGAGCTTTTCCTTGGGGAAACAGTTAATTGATTAAAAAGTTGTTCCCATGAGGGATCGACTTGCGTTTCCCCATTCTGATATTTCTCATACATTTCCTCTAGTAAGGAAGCATTTTCCAAATTTAAGGAATTCATACTTTGTACCCACTTTTCCCGACATTACCCAGGGAGAAATTTATTTGGGAAGACGAAAAGTGAGTTTAAGCTACAGATGACACACATAATCGTCGATGGAGAAGTGCTTTGATGAAACAATTTTCGTGAACGTGAACGTGCCCGTACCCGTGCCCGGATTTTAAATCTTAATCTCGATCTTGATCATGATCTTAATCCTCCTTTTACACACATGTTCATGTTTTGCCAAAAGAAAAATTGATGGAGATAAGAAGATTAAGATCATGATCAAAATCGAGATTAAGAGTATGTGAACAAAATTAAATCCGGGCACGGGAACGGTCACGTTCACGTTCACGATTAATTAACATGTTATGTGTTGATAAATCTGTGTCATCTGTGGCTATTTTTTTGTTTTTGTGTTGAAATACATCCCTATGAAATGCGTATTGATTGTTTTCTGTTTTATCTTGGTGGGGTGTGAAAGCTCTACAGCGACCAATGACCAAAGCGAAATGCAGGAAATTTGTGGGCGCAATGATCACTCTAATTTAGAAAGACTTCCTGTCTACCGAGCAAAAGTACCACGAACCTGGCAGAGAAAAGATCCAGAACCTTCTGTTTCGATTGAAGATACAAAAACAGCCTTATGTGAGTTCACAATCCCTGACGAAAAACAGCAGATCAAAATCGTTATTCATAATTTTCCTCTAATGGAAGGAAAGTCCATTCCTCCGATGGCACAAATAGCAAGATGGAGAAATCAGTTTTCTGTTATTGATCAAACAGCAACAAAAATCATTCCTCAAGCGTATTCAGGCTTTGTAGGCTATCTCTTAGAAGCTTCAGAACAGGAAAATCCCAGTGCTGTAATGGCGTGGGCATTGCAGATAGCTCCTGAACACCATGCTACATTGAATTATCATTGGAAAATTGCAGAGGCATCTCATGACAAACGGATGTTGCATCAAATGATGGCGGATCTCACTATCAAAGCGACAGGGTCAAAGCAGCTTTTGAAAAAATTTCGACGCGACATTATCAACTTTGCTCGCAGTATTGAGCTCATTCAAGAAATTCCGGAATCCCCATGAAATTGTTACTAAAGTTGCTATATCATTTTTTGGGCGGAGTCCATTTTGCTATACTTTTAATCGCTTCTGTTGTGATTTTTGTTGTGGCAGGAACAGTCTTAGAATCGATTACTGAATCACATAGATACGCTTCCTATTTTACATACAGCAATCCAGTTTTCATTGCTCTCCTATGGGGTTTTTTCATTAATATCCTATTTTCAGCATTGCGACGATGGCCTTTTCAAGTCCATCACATTCCATTTTTGATGACACATCTTGGGTTGTTGATGATTCTTGGCGGCGTTCTAGTTAAAAGTTATTTTGGACTACAAGGCACTTTAAGCCTAATTGAAGGGGGTGGAACGCATGATGTTGTCATTCCTTATACTTATGCCATACATGTAGAAAAAAAAGGTCTGACAGATATTCCAAAAACAGTATCTGCAAATTTTTCTCTAGAACGTAGTTGGTCAGGATTCGTTCCAAATATTCGGACAGATGGAGAATTTGCAAACTTGCAATTAGAGCTACTGGAGTTCATTCCCAATGCCAAAATGCACTATGATTATGAGTTGAAGAAGGGCCAGGAATATTTTATAGATGGAAAGCCACGAACCGTTGCAGAGACTTCTCTGATTATGTATGACAGGGGTTTTGGGGGTTATGCCATCCAGTCGAAGTTTATCGACAATGAAGATCACATTGCTCTCGAAACCCCTTTAAAAGTTTCTTTTGTAAATCTGCCTTTAAGTACGCGTTTAGAAGATAATATTCCAAAAATAACTCTGAAAATCACCGATGATGAGACAAAAAAATCGGAAATTATTTCGTTGCCCTATGAACGTATTGCAGAAGGGATGAAGTGGCCAATTATAAAAGGAAAATACATCGTTCGCTTTCAGCCTGTTGTACACCAGATTCAGCACCATTTGCGTTTGCGAAATGCGCGTAGTGTAAATTATGCAAATTCGACTCAACCTTATAGCTACGAAGGGGATTTGCTTATCACAGATCTTAGAAATAAAAATACAATTGAAAAAACGATCAGCATGAACAATGTTTATGAAACATGGGATGGTTTTCGTTTTTATTTAGCAAATATTACTCCCTCAGATGAGCGTGCTGTCAAAAAGGTACAAATTGCCGTGAATCATGATCCTGGAAAGTACTTCCTGACCTATCCTGGAGCCAATATTTTGTGCTTGGGAGTGATTTCCCTCTTTTGGCTTCGACAAAGAAAAACAAGATGAAAACAAACAAGATGAACAAGATAGAAAACAAACAGGATAAACAGGATCTTTTTGAATTATGAAGTATGAATTATGAAGTATGAAAAAAAAAGACAAGGGCTTCTTTTCATAATTCAAAAAGATCCTGTTAGATCCTGCTCATCATGTTTGTTTTCAATCCTGTTTATCTTGTTTGTTTTTTTGTCTTGTCAATCTTGTTCGTGGTAGATTTGGTAGATATCGTACGCAAGTACTCGTACAAGGGCATAGATAGGCGTGGCTAGAAAGAGACCTAAAATTCCATAGAGGGATCCACTTGCCAAAAGAAAGAGCAACAGCACCAGAGGATGTATGTGAAGCCGTTGCGCCATAATTTGTGGCGAGATCACATTACCCTCTAAAGTTAAAACAATGGTAAGGACAATGATCACTTTCACGGCCATTTCAGGGCCTTCCGATAAGGCTAACAAAAGAGATGGAACAATGGCTATGATACTCCCTACAATGGGTATCATGAAGAAAAAGCTGGCAAATAGAACTAGGACAGCAGCATTGTTTAATCCAATGATTGTATATCCAATAAACAACAGAATACCCATGCTCAATGCGACTAAAACCTGACCGGTAATAAATGTTGCAAGTGTTCGATCGACATCTTCAAGGATTCGATGTCCGGCTTTCTTATGTTTTAAAGGAAGCATGCGAATGATAAAAGAATTCATGTGGTGATCATCTTTGAGAAAGTAATATAAAACAAAAGGTGTCATGACAAGAACAACAGCGAATTTCGTGATCGTCGTAATCGCCTCTACAATGTTGTTCTGAATGAATTCATTGATCTTATAAAGATACGTTTCTAGAATGTTTCTCCATTCTGAATAAGAAATATTGAGAACGTTCATTATGTTTCCGGTTGTTTCCGTAACTGCTTTGAATTTTTCTCCAGGATCCGTCGTTAAAACATTAATCTGATTGACAATGATAGGACCGACAAAGGAAAAAAATAAGAGAATAAGAACAACCACAGAAAGATAAACGAGCGCAATTGCCAAAATTCTAGGCACTCTCTGATCTTCTAAATAGTAAACGAAGGGCCTCAGAATATAATATAAGATGCTTGCTACTAATATGGGGAAAAACAGAGCCGTGATGAAGTCTAAGATCGGTTTAAAAAGAAACCCGATGTTATAAAACAGCAAAATGATTAACAGGATAAGAAGTATGCCTGTTGCGTATTTGAAAAACTTATGATTATACCACATAAAATCGCATTATTCATAATTTTTACAATTTCGCAAGCCTTGTTTCTGGCAAGAAACTCTCTTTTCCATTACATTGTAAAAAGGGGTCAGACGTGGAATCATGGAATTCTAAGAGTTTTCTTGTTTCATAGTCAGATTAGAATTCCATGATTCCACGTCTGACCCCTTTTTCCCCTTTTATGAGCAGTGAATGAAAAAGAAATTAAAAGACGCTAGATCTCTGTATCGACGTTTGAAGCGCATTATTTGGAATTCTGCGACGGCTTTTATGCAGAACAATGATGTTCTAAAAGCTTCAGCCTTAACATATTACACGTTAATTTCTATCATTCCTTTTCTAGCCGTTGCCTTTGGAATAGCTACTGGATTTGGTTTCGATAAATATCTAGAGAAAGAACTGAAGGTAACATTTGAAGATCAGCATGAAGCAGTTGGTTACGCCATTAAATTTGCACGCTCGTTACTGCAAAATGTTAGAGGTAGTGTTATTGCAGGAGTCGGTATCATCGCTCTATTCTGGACGAACATTTCGATGCTTGCTAGCATTGAAAGTGCTCTCAATGATATCTGGAAGGTAAAACAACCCCGATCATGGGCAAAGAAATTTACTGACTATCTGGCTGTCATGATCATTTGTCCTTTAGTCTTTGTGGTCTCCAGTAGCTTGAGCGTTTATCTTATCACGCGCATCACTGAAACAGCGAAAGCGAACAAAATCGTAGAAATCGTCAGCCCCTATTTACTTTTTTTCTTTAAGATCATCCCTTTCTTTTTAAGCATGCTCTTGTTCGTGGTGATCTATTTGTTTATTCCAAATGCAAGAGTGAACACGAAACCAAGAGTTCTGGCAGGGATATTAGCTGGGATTGCATTTCAACTTTGGCAATGGATATACATAAAATTCCAAGTCGAAATTACCAACTATGGCGCTATATACGGAACATTTGCTGCTTTACCGTTATTTCTTTTGTGGCTTCAGGTGAGCTGGCTGATTGCTTTGGCGGGTGCCGAGTTGGCGGCTCAAATTGAAAATGAGATGGCATACAAAGAACATTTTGGATCAGATAAAATTGATATTACTCCAGCTGAGTTAGCTGTTCTTATCGTTCATCGTTGTTTCCAGGCATTTAAACAAGGGGATCCACCTCCGACTGCCTTTCAGATAGCGCAGGAGCAGGGAATATCTTTAATGGGTGTACAGAACATTGTGGGGATGCTGGAAGCGCACGATGTGCTTGTTGAGGTGGGTATCAGAGGGACGTCCAAAATAGGATATCAGCCAAGCAAAGATGCTTCTTTGTTTACGATAAAAAGTGTGTGCGATGCTGTGAATAAGCACAATCAGTGGACGGTTGCTGTTCAAAAATCTAAAGCATTAAAACAGATTGTGCATGCTGTTGAGGAGTTTGAGAATATCGCTAATGACTCTCCTGTAAATTTGACGCTAGATCAATTAGAGACTGAAATCGAAGATCCCGAGCACGCTGCGAAATTATGAATTATGAAGTATGAAGTATGAATTATGAAAAAGTGGAACCAGTTTTCTTTGATGAAAGTTAGAATAAGTTATGTTTTGGTAGGAAAAATCTGAATTTATTTCATAATTCATACTTCATAATTCATAATTTTATTCTGGCTTCTGACTTCTGACTTCTGGCTTCTGACGTTTAACTTCTTGAAGCCATTGTGAATTGTCCATGTACCATGCGATGGTCATTTGTAGGCCGTTGTGGAAGGTGTGTTCGGGAGTCCAACCGATCTCTTTTTGCATTTTTGTTGAGTCGATGGCATAACGAAAATCGTGTCCTGGTCTGTCTGGAACAAAGGTGATTAGTTTTTCTAACTCTTGAGAATTCACATTTTGCATTGTTGCTATGGTATGAGTGATTTTTCTGACCAGGTCGATGTTTCTCCACTCTTCATTTCCACCAATATTATAGGTCTCTCCAGACTTTCCAAGTTCTAGTAATAGCCAGAGGGCTTTTGCATGATCTTCAACGTACAGCCAATCGCGCACATTCTTTCCTTCTCCATACACAGGCAAAGGTTTTCGTTCCAAACAATTGAGGATCATCAACGGAACCAATTTTTCAGGAAAATGATAGGGGCCGTAATTGTTGCTGCAATGAGAAATGCATGTCGATAGTTTGTAAGTTTTGTTGTATGCCCTTACAATGTGGTCTGAAGCTGCTTTTGATGCTGAATAAGGAGAATTTGGAGCATATGGAGATTCTTCAGTAAACATGCCTGTTGCATTTAAGCAACCGTAAACTTCATCGGTAGAAACATGATGGAAATGAATATTTGGAAATTTTTTTGCGGCTTCTAATAAGTAAAACGTCCCTTTCACGTTGGTGTCGATAAACGTTTCCGGAGTCAAAATGCTGTTATCCACATGGCTTTCAGCAGCAAAGTGAATGATGGTGTCGATCTGATGTTCGAAGAGAAGATGCTCGATCATGGCTTGGTTACAAATATTTCCCTTGTGGAATACATAGCGATCATCTTTTTCAACTTCTCGAAGATTGGCAAGGTTGCCTGCATATGTGAGCAGGTCTAAGTTGACGCATATGCCATCAAAGTTGTCTACCTTTTGCAGTAGATAGCGAATAAATGCTGAGCCGATAAATCCTGCTCCACCGGTGATGAGAATATTTTTTACAGATCTTTTATTTTGCATAGGTTTAAACGTGCTTTTCTGCGAGTTCTAGAAGGTAATTTCCGTAAGAGCTTTTGCCCAAACGCGTACCGGCCTCTCGCAATTGTTCAACTGTAATAAATTTCTGATGAAACGCAGCTTCTTCAGGTGAACAGATGAGCAATCCTTGTCGCTCTTCAATGACCTGAACAAAATGATTTGCTTGCATAAGGCTTTCATAGGTTCCGGCATCTAACCAAGTAAAACCCCTTCCCATAACCCTTAAGGAGGCTTTTTTTCTTTTTATATATTCTAAGTTGACATCGGTGATTTCAAGTTCTCCGCGTGCTGAGGGTTTTAACTTTGAGGCTATCTCAACAACATGATTGTCATAAAAGTACAACCCTGTCACAGCTATGTTTGAGACAGGATTTTTTGGCTTTTCCACAACGGAAATGACTTCGCCGTGCGCATTGATTTCAGCAACGCCATATCGTTCTGGATTTTTTACTTCGTATCCAAAAAGGGAAGCTCCTTCTTTCATATTTCGTGATTTTTTTAGGAGCTCGGCCATGTTACTGCCATAAAAAATGTTGTCTCCCAGAATGAGACAAACGGATTCTTTTGCGATAAAACTTTTGCCGATAAGAAAAGCTTCGGCAAGACCGTTTGGCTTTTCTTGTGTTTCGTAGCTGAATTTTACTCCGAATTGCGATCCATCTTTGAGTAAACGACGAAAAAGGTATTGCTCTTCTGGTGTTGTGATGATGAGGATGTCGCGAATGCCTGCGAGAATAAGCACAGAAAGAGGATAATAGATCATGGGTTTATTGAAGACAGGAAGGAGTTGTTTTGAGACTCCGAGAGTTAACGGATGAAGTCGTGTGCCGCTTCCGCCTGCAAGAATAATGCCTTTCATTCGAATTGTCCCCAGTAAAAAAGGGGAATGGTAATTCCTGTCACAGTACTTTGTCAACGAAGAAAGTAAACTGTAAACGGTAAACAGTAAACAGTAGTAATATGGACGTAATGGACTGAATGGACGTAATGGACTTGATGGACAAGTGAAACGCATTTTGTCCATTACGTCCATATCGTCCATTTAGTCCATTACGTCCATGTTACTACCGTTTACTGTTTACTTATTGTAGGACATCGTGTGCGTAATGTTTGAGTCCATCTTTCATGATTTCGGTCATCTCCATTTTGGATGGACAGACAAAAGTAGGAAGAGCAAAATCTTCGCTGTCAACACTCAGTAGACCCAATTTTTCTGCTAATTCATAATCTTCCGCTAATACTGCTTTAACTAAATGCATTGTAGAGATTGGTAAGGGCATTACCTTATTATACAAAGAGGCATCGATGAAGGGACGGTGTTCTCCATGCTGGTTCGTTGTGAAATCGTATTCTCGTTCTGCATTGTTTAAATGCCCTGTCAAATAAGCTCTGCTAAAGGTGTACTTATCTGTTCCTAATCTGAAAAAGTGCAAAAACTCACGATGCTGGCTTTCCGGGATAATACAAAAGGCAAAATGAGAAAATCCTAGAAAGTCATCCATTTCCACTTTTTTTCCAATTAAAGGGTCTCCTGAAACCATTCTTACGCTTTTTTTTCGAGAAATCCTACCTGACATTAATGTTGCAACGGACACTCCTTCTCTAGTTTTGAAAAATCCGATACGTTCAGGAAGGACTCCGGGGCCTGCAATGCTGACAACACGTTCAATAAAACGCTGTCCCTTAGTTAATAGATATCCAATGCAAACGACGTCGTGAGCGTTGAGCGTCCAAATGGCATCATCGGCAGAATGAATTGGTGAGATGTTTTGGATGTGCAACGATTGATTAGCAATGGGGTGTGGTCCTTCTGCAGTGTGGTGTGAGACGTTTTTTGCTTCCAAAAATGGTCTGAAATGTGTTTTGGAGCTATACACCAAATGCACTTTTCCTGAAGTAAGTTTTGCGAGTGCATCCAAACCTGCTTGAAACTCTTTTTCATGGCCTTCGACTTGCATTTCGGCAGGAGGCAGTAACGGAGCGGACTCAATACCCTTTACAAATATGCTACGAGGTGTTTTCTGGGGGTCTGCTAAAATATTAAAGGGTCTTGATCTGATTTGAGAGAATACGCCTCCTTTCATCATCGCTTCGATAATCTGTTCTTTGGAGGCGTTAGCAACATCAACAACAGGAAAAGAAAAATATTCTTCTTTCTTGTCCGGTTCAATGACAATATATTGGAGAGCACGTTGCAAGCCGCGACGGATTTCTTTAATTTTTCCTCCTGCTGGAGAACAGAAGAAGCGTCCTTCCGTGGATTTATCTTCGGCTAAAGGTTGACCAATTTTAACGATCTCACCGACAGTGCACAAAACTTTAAATTTTGTGCCTTCAAACGTTTTCAAATTTAAGGCAATGAGCGTGGATTCAGCTTCTCCAGCGCTGCCGCTGGGCACGAGAGGGCTAATGGGTCCCTGCGGTTTTCCTTTGATAGGAATGTCTAATCCCTTGGAAATTTTTATGTGCATTGCATCCTCACATGAAGAAAGAAATAGATTTCACCATAAAGGCACAAAAAAAAGAAGTCAGAAGTCAGAAGACAAAAGAAAATCTGAAATCTGAAATCTGAAAATGGTATATGGCTCGTCATGTGTAAAATCAAATGCTTACGGGCTGGTTCAACAGCTTTTGCCTAAAGAATAGCAGCGCCTTCTTTCAGATTTCATATTTCAGATTTCAGATTTCATTCTTCTGTCTTCTCTTTTTTTGGTTTTTGTGGTGATATGCATTGTTAAGGAAGGAGCTTTATTATGAAGTACGAACAGCGGTTGAAAAAGTTGCAGCGATTGCTGAAAGAAAAAAAATGTGATGCCTTGTATGTCGACGATGCTGTGAATTTATTTTATCTGACAGGAATTCAATTATCCGCTGGAGTGCTTCTAGCACATGCCAAAGGGGCTTTTTTGCTGGTCGATGGTCGTTACATTGAGATGTGCAAAAAGTTGAGTCCTTTTCCTGTTATTCTGACAAATCAGTTTATGAAATCTTTGGCTGAACTGATTTCAAATGAATGCAAATTTATTTCTCGATTAGCGTTTAACAGTGAAAATACCAGCTACAAAAGCTATCTGTTGCTCGAAAAATGTTTGGCAGAGATCTCATCAAAATTGGAATTAGTGGCTTTAGATAATCCTGTGAAGCAGTTGCGCAGTATTAAAGATAAAAATGAAATCGCTCTCTTAAGAGACGCCGCTGCGCTTGGTTCGAAAGGGTTCGATTATGCCTGTCAATGCCTTAAAGAAGGGATTACAGAGGTTGAAGTAGCGAGTGAATTGGAAATCTTTTGGAAACGTTTGGGATCGAAAGGCCTCGCTTTTGATCCGATTATCGCTTTTGGATCCAATAGCTCTATGCCTCACTACCGAGCTGGCGATGCCAAATTAAAAAAGGGCGACACCGTCCTTATTGATATCGGAGTGAATTTCGAGCATTACAATTCGGATATGACGCGAGTCGTTTACTTCAAGAAAGCAGACCCTAAAATTTTAGAAATTCATGAAATTGTAGAGAAAGCGCAAGCTAAAGCGCTTGCGCTATGTCGTCCTGGAGTACTCATTGGCGACATCGATAGGGCTGCAAGAGAATTTATTCAGAAAAAAGGGTTCGGAGAGTACTTTAATCATGGATTGGGACACGGTGTTGGATTAGAGATTCACGAGTGGCCTGTGATAAAAAATATCGACCCGTGGAAAGAGATTCCACTCGAGGAAGGCATGGTGATTACAATTGAGCCTGGAATTTATCTTCCGAATCACGGGGGAGTACGGATAGAAAATACAGTCGTGATTACGAAAGAAGGCTACGAAGATTTTACAAAGCGCAATACAAAACCAGTAGTAATTAATTAATACTAATCTTTTGTTGAAAAGATAATTTATTTATGTATAATGCGGATTATAGTAAGATGCTAATTTTTCTATACCCCTACAGGAGGTAATTCTATGGCAACACCAACAAATGGCTCTCCCACAAAGTCACGTAATTCCTTACTTTATGCAGCATCTGCACTACCTCCGAGTTCTGGAAGCAAACCCAATAATGAAGTGGATCAGAAGCAAAAAAGTAGTGCTGCCATTCCTAGCAATCCTTCAGTCAGCATCAGAATTGGTGAGCCTGATTCAGCACAGGCGGCCAATGTTCCAGTAATAATATCGCCTAGCACTCCATTAGGAAGATCTATCACAGTGAATCCTAACTGGGATTTTGTCAAAAATATCGCGTCATTGGGGATTTTTACATTTCTATTTTTGCCTGCGACCTATTGCGTGACACTCATTGTTCTGGCTGCAACTGTGAAGGTATTTGGCGATAAGTATTTTGAAGGCGGTTCCGCTGAGGCATATCAAATTCTGTCCCATCCTGCATTTAAGAGACTTACGGACATTGCTACTTTGGGTGCGGGAATATTAGTTATGCTTCCCTCTTCATTATCTCTTCCTTTTATTGTTGGAGGGATTTTGGCGCATAAGCAGCTCATTATCGATGAACATGGAAAATGTTGCTGTCAGTGCCATACAACTGAAGGGGGTACTAATCCGCAATTATCATCAGTGTCTAAACGCAATTGGACATTAATTGTTTATGGATCAGTAAGCGTGTCAGGTTATGCAGCAGTTCATGCGATTTACAATGCTGTGATTGCGAGTTTTTCAGCGACAGCACTGTTCTACGCAATATTTTATGCCTTGCTTTCACAAGAAGCTTATGCGCTTGCTAAGAAAGTCGAATACTTTCGTTTAGGCAGAGGGATTAATGAAAGAGACATGGATAAACAGTTGTTCCAAGCCCTTTCACAACCTATTCTGAATGCCTTAGGCGAGTGTTTTGAAATGGTCAGAAAAAAATTAGCAGAAGGTAATGCAACTCCACAAATCACTGTCAACGTATCTAACGAGGGCTCAAGAGATCGCAGCAATGGATCTATCGAGTTATCAGCAGTTGGTGGATCTAATAAATGATCATTGAAAACTAAATTTATCTGCGCGAAGCGGTTGGAGTGCGAAATGAAGTTTCGCTTTTTGACTTAGAAACTCGCAGGCTTTTCAGGCCAAAGGCCTGGAATTTGAAAGCCTAGGGCATCGCCCTAGGTGGATTGTAGAATAGATTTGCAGGCTGAAGGCCTGCTATATAATATCGCAGGCCTTCAGCCTGCAATCTTTCTTACAGCATACCTAGGGCGATGCCCTAGGCTTTCAAATCCCAGGCCTTTGGCCTGATAACTAACAATTGTTTCGCGCTTGTTTCTGACTACTTTTCTATGGCTAAATATAGTTTCCGACAGAAGATCCTGATTAGTTTGATTGGGATTTTCTTCACTTTCACCATTCTCATGTATCTGGCATCTCCGTTTATTGTCAAAGCGATGGTGCACAAATCCATTCGTGACAGGGTTGAGGAGCTCATCACAAAGATTTCTAATGAGCCTGATGAATATGCGCTCGTTCAGAAACTGAAAGATCAGAAATATCTTATTTTCTTTAGGGTCAGCATCATTGCACCCGATCGACGCGTACTCTACGACTCATATATGAAACGACTGCTCGGTCCTGCCTTTAACAAATCTTTGGCCAAAAACCATCCAGAAGTGGAAAAAGCGTTTGTCGAAGGCATTGGATACCATGAAGGTGACTCTAAGGTTCTGCAACAAAGGTTTGTCTATTTGGCGAAGGCTTTTGATTTTCAGGGGCAAACGTATGTGTTAAGGACAGCGTTTCCGCACAAGTTTGTGTTGGATCTTTCCAATGATATTGGTTTGGGTCTTATTGCATTATTTACGATTGCTTTGCTGCTCATCAGTGTGATGACGTGGGCGATCATGCACTATTTGACGAAGCCGGTGCAGCAGATCATTACTGCGATCAAGCCTTATCAGGATGGAGAGACAAATACTTTGCCTGAGATACAGATCAGCAAGGTGAATCCTTCAGATGACTTTTCACGTTTAGCGAATACGTTGAACTCTCTTTCAGCCAAGATTCAGTCGCACATTGATACGATAACGCATGAAAGAAATGAAAAGTCCGCAGTCCTTGAATCGCTTGTGGAAGGTGTTATTGCTGTCGACAGCAATATGATCATCACTTATGCCAACAATTCTGCGTTAAAGTTGTTGGAAAAAAATGGAGATGATCTTTTTGGAAAACCGTTTATTCAAACAGAAGAAATTAAGTGTCACGAGCTTCTTAAAGCATGCCAGAAAGAGAAAATCGTTCTCACAGATACTCTAAAGATGGATCGAGATGGATACAACACCATTTATTTAGATATCATCGCGGCTCCAAAAAGTAATGATGGTGGAGCCATTTTGGTGATGGAAGATAAGACAACTCATTACAAATTATTAGAGATGCGTCGTGATTTCGTTGCCAACGCCTCTCACGAATTGAAAACGCCGATCACAATCATTCGAGGCTATGCAGAAACATTGCATGACAATCCGGCATTGCCTGAAACCACAATGTCAAAAATTACCGGAAAAATCATTCATAGCTGTCAGCGCATGGGGTACTTAGTGAAAGATCTATTGACGCTTACAGATGTTGAAAACATTCCACAATCGAGACTGATTGAATGTGACATCTTTGCTTTGTTAGAGCAATGTATTGAAACGCTTCAGGATTTGCATCCGGCAGCGCAATTTGTCCTCCAAAAGCAGTTTGAGGGAGAGATTGATGTTTCTGCCGATCCGAGTCTGTTGGAATTGGCAGTGATGAATTTGTTAGAAAATGCTGTGAAGTATTCCAATCCACCTGCACACATTACAGTAATTCTGTATCAGGAAGGAGAGCATTTAAAAATCGATATTACGGACAAAGGTATTGGCATACCTCAGGAAGACCTGGAATACATCTTTCAGCGTTTCTACACAGTTGACAAGGCACATTCACGAAAATTGGGCGGTTCCGGTTTAGGGCTTTCCATTGTTGAAACAATCATCAAAAAGCATTTTGGTAAAATTTCTGTGGCTTCTCAGTTACGCTGTGGATCCACCTTTACCATTCATCTACCCATCTTAAAACAGGCAATTCTTACAAATAATAAATAATAATATGAGTACAAAAGTCGAGCTGACCACACCCCTTATAGCTCACACAGTGGCAAAAGCCGATGTTCCTTTAAAAGAAACTCCTATTGTGACGGAGGTGACAATACAGAAAGTTGCTTCTTATACACACAGATTTGCTGACTTGATCGACCAAAAACTATTTCCACACTTATCCGGTATTCTTAAAAGGAAAGATGCTGCAACGAAAGAAGCAGATGTTAAGGATGATGTGAATGAGGCAACGGTTTTTCAATTGAGAGCTACGCTACAACATTATTACGAAGACATTTCTGGCAATTTGTACTTGAAGCGGTCTAATGAAAAGCTGAGAATACGCTCTGAACATTTGCTAAAAGTTTTTGATCTTGTTTTCTTCTTTGAAAAAAATGCGCCTTTTCATTTAGCGAACCAGGGCTGTTATGCACATATTGAAAAGGGAAGGCAATTTCTTTTTAGGAAATTGAATAACAGAGTGCGTATTGTGCAAGTCTTGAACTATAATGATTGTGGGACTGGTGGAGAGGCTCATATTTATAAAGTCATTGAGATGACTAGAGCAAAGTTTAGGGCGATGCGAGTCCCTAAAGATAATACCTGTCTAACTTGTTTTATGGATGCGTCTAGGGTGGTTAAAGCCTTAAGAAAGCTAGATGTTTATCCTGGATTTGCAAAAGTCTTAATGACGACAACATGCAATGTGGAGACTCCGACAATAATGATGCGCTTATATGATGGATCACTGGAAAGTTGCATTAAGGATATAGCTTTGGATGATGGATTGAGGTGGGATTGTATTGAGCACCTGATCGAAATTGTCAGAGAGCTACATAAAAGAGGTGCTGCACATCGCGATATAACATCCAAGAACATTTTATATGAGTGCACGGGTCAAGATTCATTTCTCCGTTATAAATTTTACCTTGCGGACTTTGGAAATGCTGCATGTAAAGAAGTGCAAAAGCATGCGCATAAAGCTGAGCAAGAGTGCCCTACAAAAGGAACTTACAACGATTTGGATGATGTGCATTATAGTGAAACCATTACAAAGTATGGAATTGATGCGGCGATTAAGCGTTTTCAAAAACAGGATGTTTATGCTCTAGGCCTAGTTTTAGGCAGGATGATATTCAAAAATGAGGCATTTGCATCTGTAGTCCAACGTATGATCAATCTCGATCCCAATCTTCGACCATCTATGGATCAAGTTACTGTTCAGTGGCATACCATGATGAAAAGAGGCTCAGGCCCATCAATTTGTAGTGTGGTAACCAGTCGCTCGTCACATAGTTTTGAAACCAAATATTAAATCTTTTACTTAATACTTAAAAATGGTAAACTTAACCCTTTTTAAATGAGAGTCTTATGTTAGTCGAAAGAAGAAACACACCTACCTGCCAGGAGTACTGGGAAGGCGCCAAAACAGTCGTTTGTCGGTTGCCCTATATTGGATTACTCATACGAATGATTCAGGGAGGCCAAGTCATGCGAGAATATCAATCAATCAATAATTCCTTGACGCTTATCGATGCCCAACAACAGCCCATCACTGAACTCTACGAACTGTTTGATCAGAAAGTGAATTTTATTCAAATAACTATGAAGCGTCACGATGCTTCTGCTCCTTCAGGCCAATTCTCGAAAGATGACGAATTTAATGCCGCACAGATAGATGTTCCCACTTTGGAAAGGAAAGTCAAAGAGCTCGAACAGAACGCTAAAAGCTATGGCAGTAGCGTCGATGAGATGCGAAGCGTGAATGAAATAGCAACTATGAGAAAATTGTTAGACTGTTTTCAAAATTGGGAGAAAGAGAAAAAAGATATCAACGGACAAGCAAAAACGATAATAGATCTGTTTAATAAAATCGTTCCCATGCAAATGGAATCATGGCAACGGCAACATTCTATGATCCGTAAAATGACACGCTTAGTTGGTAGGGAAGTTGACAATGTTAAAAATGTTAAGATCAGTTTTATGACAAGCACAGCTCTTCTCGTAGCTCATATGGCTATAGTCGCTTTTTCATGGTTGGCTATTTTGCAAATTATTCTGTTTCTATATGCGATTAACGAGACAAGCGTTTATGAAAAAAACGTTAAGAGAGCATTAGAGAAACTCAACAATGTGCAGGCAAAGTTAGGAACGACGTTAATACTTGAGACCTTTGAAAGTAAGTTATTATAAGCTAAATTTTTAATGCGCGAAGCGAACTCCCGAAGGGAGTTCTTTATATTAGCCCAGGGTTCATAATGCCCTGAAAGGGCATTTTAACCCTGGGACTAATCAACGTTAAATTGCACCCCTGAAATGGGGTGCTTCATTGCAGAGAATTGAAGCACCCCATTTCAGGGGTGCAATTTTCTTTTTGCTCCCCAGGGTTAACTATGCCCTTTCAGGGCATTGTGAACCCTGGGCTACAATTGAATAACTCCCTTCGGGAGTTCGCTTCGCGAAAATAATGGTTAGTTTATTGTGCATCTAGAATTGAACAATCCACAGGAAAAAACTATTTTGTGTCTAAAATTGCATTGCCAAGTAACGGAATTACATTTGCAATCACCTCTGAGTCCTCTGTGTCTTTTTCTTGATTTCTAAAGAGTGACGGATTAAATTGTAGGACCCTCCAAATGGGGCGTTAGCTCAGCTGGTAGAGCGCAACAATGGCATTGTTGAGGTCAACGGTTCGACTCCGTTACGCTCCAAATATTGAAGTAGCCTTCTCTTTTAATTGTTTGATGAGTGCTTGGTCCTCGTCATTTTCTTTTAATCTTAGTAATGCTTTATAGGTGATATGCAAGAGAAAATAATGCGGTTTTTCTTCTTTAATTAAAGCTTCAGCCACTTCGCGAATTTCAGCTCTAACCGTATTCATTGAATTTTCCTTTTGAAATAACTCTTGATTAGGACCAGATGTATTAAGTACATGTTCGGTTCCTAAGGATAATAGTAGTTTTTTTCTTAGATCACCATCCTTTAACAAGCGTTCTACCTCATTAGCTGCTAGATCATTATATCCTTCAAAAAGAGCATAAAAATAGTATCTTATCTTTTCCTCTTCTGATCCTGCTTGTCTACCAAGTAGATAATATCTCTCACTTGATTCCACACCGATTAAGTAATCATTGACATTCTTAATATATTCTTTTTTATCTAGTTCATCGATGTCAGCACTGTTAATCCTGTTGATCAGATTCTGTCGGATATTTCTCATTGTTGATTCATCTAAAAGATGCAGTTTCAAATCAGCCGAAGGTGTTGCTAACTCAACTTCTGCATCTACAGCAGAATCGGGTTTTATTTCCACACCTTCTTCAGAATTAGTCTCTAATTTTGTTGCTAACTCAGCCTTTCTTTTTTCCTCATTAGCTTCTAATTCCACTTTTCTCATTCTCTTAAAAGAATCGAAAGACTGTTTTAAAATTGCTGGATCGTAACCATAGTCCAAAAAGGTTTCGTGCAATTGTTTAAGGTCTGTTGAAAAGAGCTTGCCTGCTTTCGTGATATCTGCGTCAGCTACTTTGGTTTTCTGATCAGTTGACTTCTCTAGCTGTTTTCCTATTGTAAATGATTTTGATAAGCCTGGATTGAATAATCGCCATGTCCAAGCAATAAAACGCAGAAGACTATTTTCGACTTTTTTGTTAGCGCGTTCATCTAACTTTTTAATGCGATCCCAAATTTTTCTGTTTGGCTGCTTTTCGGTTTTTTTAGGAATCGCTAGTGCTTTGTCAATGATTTGCTGAAGGGAGTAGGCGTGACCTTCTTTGACAAACTTTCTGCCTGAAAAAAAACCTACTTCAGTTTTAACACTGTTTAGGAATTTCAGCATGCCTTCTTCGGTAGTAATGCTATTAAGAGGGTCATTAACAGTTGACATAATTACTCCTTATTAACAGATAGTAATATAATACACTATTTTTTAATAAAAAGTTAATTAGAATTTTCATTATTTATAAGGGGTAAGGGACGAAAGGGACCTAAGGGACAATGGAGACAAGTTTACTGTTCCTTAGTTCCCTTCTGTAGTTCCCTTCTGTCCCTTTCGTCCCTTACGTCCCTTTCGTCCCTTACGTCCCTTACGTCCCTTTCGTCCCTTTGGTCCCTTGCTCTTGTTTCTTGATTTCGCGCCACTTCTTGATGACTTGGGCGGCCAAAGGGGCAGCCTCTTTACCGAAGTGGCCATAGCGCAAATAAACCACTACTACAAGCTCGGGTTGACCGAATTCGTCGCGATAGAGAAGGGCATTGCGATCCCCCTCTTCGTCGGTGAAGGCAATGCCTCCGAACCCTACGTGGGTGTACATATTCGTGCCATGGATGGCATCTAAATCGATATTTTCTACAGATTCCGCCGTGCTGGTTTTGCCCATTAAATCATGCTTTAGATCGATATAGTCGCTAATCGCTTCCGGGTAATCTCGATAAAAGCGCGACAGGCCGCTCAAACCGGATTGCTGCATGCGGGATACCACACCCTGCATGCCCTCAAGAAGGATTTTTCTGACTAAAGCGGGCATGAAAATTTCGCGCTTAATTTCCGTAGGAAACTGATTGACAGATCCTTTTGAGCTTATTTTTGACATTCCAGTGAACAGCGGAAAATCAATTCCTATGAATGCTAGGTCTTCCTGATAATCAAAATGTGGCGGGCACAATATACCATTATCGCATTCCGCGTGTTTTGCTCCGGCTTTCATCTTTACGATTTTCGGTTTCAACACCTTTCCACCGTTTGCTACAGCGGAAATCATCACTGCTGTCTGCAAGGGGGTCACGACAAGCGAATGCTGTCCGATGGCCAAAGAGTACAAGCCTGTCTTATTTGTAGAGATATCTTCAGGGATCTTTCCGGCGATTTCTCCAGGCAAATCAATCCCTGTTTTTTTTCCGTAAGAAAAGAGACGTGCTGCTTTTGTGAGGTCTTCGGGATTGTCCAAAAAATCGCCTGCAATGAGAGCAAAATACGGGTTGCTAGAGGTTTCTAAAGCATGAATGATGTCCAATTTCCCGATGGAAGAATGCTGACTTTTTGGAAGGCGGCCTCCTTTGTAGTGTTGAGGAATCAGTACGCCGTTCGCATGCGATCCCAAAAACACCTCTCTACCATGGTGTTGGGTGGAATCGATAATGTTCAACGGATTCAGATTGACCGCATTAGCTTTGTTGGAGCCAAGCTGTTTGTACCGTTGTGTGAGAGCAGCATAGGCTGTTACGAGTTTAAAAATGGACCCTTGCGTTGTGGCTTGACGAAACGCCTGTGAACGCGAATAACCAAATCCATAGGTCGGATAAAATGCCGCTGCCAGATGTTTCTCGATGTGTTTTCCATCTTTTTTGCGCAGATAACGATATTTTCCAAAGAGAGGTCGATCGAGCTCGTTAAAGCTCCGCAATGTGCTTAGGTATTCCTTTGCCAGTGGCAAGCTGTATGGTGCAATAGATTCTTGCAAGGTTTTGTACGCGTTGTACCATGAGATTGTGTGGTGAGCTCCTTGCGAAATCTCTCGATACCAATTTTGTAAGTTTTTTACGTAAGGAAGTAATGTTTCAATTGCCACTTCCTTTCCAGATAAGAATGTGATGATCAGATCCCAGCGATGCTCGTTCCAAAAGTCATTAAACAATTGATTTTCTTTGTTATCTAGGTAGTCGATATAAGGCTTGGGATACTTTGAAGCGAGCTTTTCTTCAGCGCGCTTCTCTTTTAAAAATTGCTGCTCATTTTGCTGACGCCATGTCTTAAACTCATTTTCATGAAAAAGGGTTTTGCTGATGTTGCGCACTGTTGGACCTATTGAGGCCATAGCTGAAGAGGCATTTTTATATTTTGATAACGACTGGTTTCCAAGTTTTGACAGCAAAGAATCAGAAAAACGGTCTGCACAAACAGCAAGACGACACAGATCTACAAACAGGACTTTATCGTATTGCGAGTTGACATTTTGAAAGAACTGCTTGAGCCGCGACTGTAATTTTTCTACCTGTGTAGGATTAGTCCTAAAACCTTCATCGATAATTTTTCTTGTATCTGAACGCAAGCGTTTTCCATAAGGGACATGATCCGTCCCTTCGTAGATATAGTTTAAGAGGGTATAGAGATTATCCTGTCCACTTAACTGCAAAAGAGCATCCACGTTCTTTTGTAACTCAACAGCGTTTTTAATAGTGCCTAAACGCTTTAATGCCTTGTACGTATCATTGTCAGCTGGCAAAATGGTATTAAGATAGTTCTCCCAATTCATCCATAAAATATCCTCATACAGCATATCCTCAGCATCATTTATTCTCTCGCGTTCCAAAGGCCTTTTCTGATCCCAGATCTGCCCCACATACTCTTCGCTTTCAAACCAGCGCACAATATTCGCACGCTTTTGTGCCATTTCATCTGGATTTCCTGATGCAATGAAATCATTAGGATCATGTCTTGGATAGGATGCAAGGGCTAAAATCTCTCCGTTTGTAGGATCCATCACCACAATGGCTCCGCCTTTAATCCAAGGTTGTTTGATAGGCTGTCCATCGCCATGAGAAAGGTGTGCTTCGCGTATGCGTTCATTTTTGATGAGAAGCTCTTCAGCGAATTGTTGCAATTCAGCAGAAATGGAAAGCAGCATTCTTTCGCCGGGAATTGGATCGTGAGAACCGGGAAGCTCTCGCAAAAAATTGCCCTTGGCATCGGAGTAATAGCTTTTTTTTCCTTGATAGCCTCGCAAAAGTTCTTCAAAGCGGCCTTCGACTCCGGTTTTGCCTCCATACTCTACTCTCAGCTGCGTTCCATTCCAGCGATAAAATGGATTCCTGATGCCTCAGGCAAACGTGTAAAGCA
>Ga0206902_10008_pt2 | contig 50772 bp, 22 predicted proteins | sample Alteio_BWOrgHeat_44_FD_153242 | JGI IMG/M metagenome (GOLD analysis project Ga0206902, IMG submission 153242) | Enriched cells from forest soil in Barre Woods Harvard Forest LTER site, Petersham, Massachusetts, United States -... | ecosystem: Environmental > Terrestrial > Soil > Temperate forest >... | reverse complement strand
TAAAACGCGCGATGCGAAAAGTGGTGAATGGGGGCGATTATTAGAATGGCAAGATGATGATGGAATAAAACATCAATGGGCAATGCCACTATCCTTATTGCAAGGCGATTCTTCGGATATTAGGCGTGAATTAGCGCGCTTAGGGTTAGCAATTTCGCCTAGTAAAACTGCACGTGATTTATTAGCGTCTTATTTACAGGTGTTTTCTGTAGAAGCAAGAGCGCGGTGTGTTGAGAGATTGGGTTGGTATGGCGATATTTTTGTAACATCATCTGAATCTATTGGTAAATCATCGGAATTAGTTGTCTTTCAGAATATGCACGCTATAGAACCGGCATTATCGATTTCTGGAACAGCAGATGAATGGCGCGACTCTATTGGCAGGTTGGCTATCGGTAATTCCCGTTTGATTTTTGCAATTTCTACTGCTTTTGCACCAACTTTGGCAAAGATTGCTGGTGAAGATTCCGGAGGCTTTCATTTTAGGGGTGCATCATCATCTGGCAAAACCACCGCTTTAAAGGTGGCTGCATCAGTATGGGGTAAACCAGATTCTTATTGCCGATTATGGCGCAGCACTACCAACGGTCTTGAAGGGTTGGCCGCTTTGCATAATGATGGATTGTTGATTCTCGATGAATTGAGCCAAATGGATCCAAAAGAAGCGGGAGAAGCAGCCTATCTGCTGGCGAATGGTCAGGGAAAAACGCGTGCGTCTCGACATGGTACGGTGAAGAGATCTACAAGCTGGGCGCTATTTTTCTTATCGGCAGGTGAAGAATCATTGTCTGCGTTGATGGCGAAAGCTGGCAAACGAGTGAATGCTGGTCAGGAAATCCGCTTAGCTGATATTGAAGCAGATGCAGGTAAAGGTCTTGGGCTTTTTGAAAATATTCACAATCAGTTAAGTCCTGCAACGATGGCCTTATCATTAAAAGACTATGCCAGTCGTTATTATGGAGCAATGGGGATAGCATGGTTAAGCAATGTTGTTGCAAATAAGCACTTTCTAGCCAAGGAAGTGTCCGAATTTCTACAAAATTTTGTGAATTATGCCCGCACTTGGAGTGTATCAGGACAAATTGCCAGAGTAGCAAGACGGTTTGGGCTAGTAGCTATTGCTGGCGAGTTAGCAACAGAGTATGGGCTAACTGGCTGGGAGCAAGGGCAGGCAATCTCTGCAGCTAACACCTGTTTCAAAAGTTGGTTAGAGAATTTTGGTGTCCATGGTAATAGGGAAGAACGTGCCATGCTGTCCCAAGTGCGTGCTTTTTTTGAATCGTTTGGAGCTAGCCGTTTTGATTGTGCTAATGCGCCAAATAATGAAAGGATCCAAAATAGAGCAGGTTTTTACTGTACTGATACTCAAGGTTTGCGTGTGTATATGGTTCTGGCTGAAGTTTTTAAAAATGAAGTCTGCCAGGGCTTTGATCCAAAAACTGTAGCTAAGGTGTTGCTTAACGAGGGCTGGATACGACTTGCTAATGATGGCAGTCTCTCACAAAAACCAAGAATCAAAGGCATAGGCACGCCACGCTTGTATGTTTTTACAAATAAAATTTGGGGTGATGAATAATTCACTGGGACATTTGGGACAAACGGGACACCAGGCACAGCAAAGCTTTTAGTTGTCCCAGTAGATAAAATTTGCTGGGACAAATTGGGACAAAATAAAGCCAAGACTTATGAGCTGCTCCATTTGTCAGATTTATTTTGCGTCATATATGTATATTCTCATAATATTATGTACTTTTATTGACTACGATTTATGTAGATAGCTCCAAACGGTTGTGCGTGATTTCAATCCCATTTCATCCATTAAGAATTTTATTATTTCTTGGTTTTCCACAGCTGGAATTAATTGTGCATATAGTATCTGTGCATACAGATAGCGACAAGATTTTTTTGCAGGTATTCTTAATTTTTTTAATGCACTACTCCATGCAAAACATAAGGCTCTGTATCCATATACGTTGATCAGAGTATATTGATTTTGTGTAATTAAATTAAACTCATTGATAATATTGCCCTGTGCTTCTGTGCGAATTGGTACGACTCTATCTTGGCTATTAAATGTAATTTCTCGCGTTAGCCATAGGCGATGTCCTTGTACATGCACATCAGGTATAACACGCATAGCTTCACGCAACGTTAGTCCAAAATGGATTTGCAGGTTTAGGAGCAATTTTGCAATTGGACAATTTATTTTTTGCCACTGCTCTAACGAAAATTTTTTGGGTTTTCTGATCTCTTTGTTAACTATAATGCCCAAACTGTTATTATCAATATTGGTGGTGCAATTGCCAATACTCATCAAAAATTTTCTAATGATGGTCATGTAATTCATAATGGTGGGTAGTTTGAGTCGTTGTTTATGCCAATGGTTGACTAATAATTGTAGATGTGTGGAATTTATAGCTTTCCAAGTAGGTGGTGCAATTCCAGTAATAAACAAGTCATCAATCATTTTAAGGATAACATACCGACGATATTTCCTCTCACGATGGTTACCTTGGCGGTTGGTAAGATAAATATTGGCTGCTTGCCTTAATGAGTGTCTGCGCATATTGACCTCGTTGTGGATTTAAAGTTTGTTTTACTTATCCATGGTCAATACAATTGTATTTTGGCCGCTAAAAAGCAGTATATCCTTTAATCATTATTCACTAGTTGCTAGAAAATAAAAGTATCATTACAAGTAGAAAATATCAAATATGTGGCGCTGTTGCAAGCGGTAAATAATATACAATTTTTGTTTAATCTTGTGGCGCAGGATTGAAAAACATAAGTTAATGGGTTGTTTTTATTTGTTAAATTCCTCATGAAAGTGCTGCGTCACTGCGGAAATTTTTTTAAGTTGTGGGTACTTTTAAGGCATTTACCGCAGTGACGCAGGTAATACAGGTTGTCTTTGAAGCTCTGAATGCAAGAGTACACTAGTTTAAAAAATATTGTAAATTGATGTGTGCAACCTATTTTGGTTATAATTTCACTGACTATTTCCTCGCTAATTCAAATAACCCCATGGTATAATGTATCGCGCGCACAAAAATGGAGGAACGAATTATGCCGCATCAAACTGGATGGAGTACTTTATTAAGCGGCATCAAGGAGCATTTAAACAGTACACGCCCCGAGCGCCCAAAACGTGGATTTATCAGTTATGCGTGGGAGCAAGATGCGACCCAATATGGGTTTTTACTTATGGAATCCAGAACGAGTCCTCTTACACTGGAAGGGATACCAGAACTGCCTTATGGCGCTACTTACATTAAAACCCAAGTAAATACCAAAGACAGACTATATTACCTCTATTATAAAGGTAGGACGACATTAACGCTCATCGACATCACGCCCAAAAAAGCCGAAGAGCTTAAAAAATTAGACCCTACCGCAGGCATTATCAATCAACATAAACACTTAGAACGTCACGAACTACAAATAATCAATGACCATCTTGGCCACAACCAAATGGAAAAAAACAAGGAATTGCAAACCTGGATTAAAACCTTGCAAGAAGATTTACAAGCTGCAGCAATGGAAGAGGTATTTCTGGATATAAAGAACATGCATGGCGAGCTTAAAAACACCATGAGCACGAACATTCAGCACAGTGATATAATCTTTTTTATTTGCAATCCGCGGTTTAAAGAGCGTTTTTCTGAATGCTGCAACACTGGCTTGCTTGTTCTTTCAATGTTGCAGTCAAAGAGTACAAAAGAATTAGAAAACGCTATCAAGACATTAGAATTACCTTATCAGAATATTTATATTCAAGTACGCACAGATTCAACAACAAGCCTATATTACAAAAACGCCTGGGGATTACATGCCATTGATGTAACACCAAGCATGCTCAGTGAATTGAGCGCAGCAATTACCAAACCCGCCGAGCATAAGCTTTTATCTCCCATAGAGCTACAACGCATAACCGCAATAACAGGGCACGCGCATAATAACTTAGTATTTGAAGTCCATACGGTATTAGAGGAAAAGCGCCGCCGTCCATCATTAAATGTAATGTGGTTATTGCAATCTGGCATAGAAGCAAAATCTGTACCAGATGGATTAATGGACTCTCCATTATTTAAGATAAGAGGCCCATATAATCCAAAGCGCTTCACAGGATTTAGAACTCAAGGATTGCTGGATAAAATCTGTGGTACAGGAAAAGATGCCGACTACAGACAATTATTATACAGATATTACCTCAGCGTTATTCCAACAGCACCTAAAATATTTGGACGCGAACAAGAATTACAGGCTTTAACACATCAGGTCAAACGCAAAGCCATCAGTTACCTAGTAGGGGAATCTGGTGTGGGAACCAGTGCCTTAGCAATGCATTTTGCCAACACAGTATATCACCCAGATACCCCAGGCACCCATTTCCCACTAGTACGTTACTTACCAGTAGGCTCAGAAGAAGCATGGGTGACTTTAGTTGCCACATTTGCCAAAGAGTTAGACGTTCCTACTCATAAATGGTGGGATACCTTATTAACTTTACCCACAAAATGGCTACTGATTGTTGATAGCGGCAGTATAAGAATCGGTTGGGAACCCATTTTTAAATCCTCAGCTTATCAACACCGACTACTACGAGTTCAACAGCCTAGCATAGAATCACCTAAATTGATTACGTTATCACCATTACCTGAAACAGCGCGCTTGCAAATGCTTAAGCATTATTTAGGCAGCCATGATGCAGATGCTGAACAAGCCTTAGTTGTAAAATATTTCGGCTCGTTACAAAACTTAATAGCAGCAATAAATTATATTAGAAAATCACCATGGCTTGATGTAACACGCTTCTTAAAATACACATTAGATGTGCCTCACGAGCCCATGCAAGCAACACCAAAACAAGCACTGATACAGAACGTAAGCAACGAACCAATAGACGATGAGGACGCGCCAGATAAGGGGAATCAGTCAAAATGGCAAGTTCTAAAATCAGGCGTCAAACAGTTAATTGAAACTCGCGCATTAACGGTAGGTATTCTACATACTAGCGCGGACAGCAGCATGGCAGAAAAATTGCGTGATGACTTGCAGGATTGTGGCATAACAGTACATCTGTTCCAGACCACTCCTTTTCCTACAATGGATGCACTCATCATTGTGACCACTCCTAACTTTAAACCACAATGTAGTCCGGAACTAGAACTTGCTATTACCGATTTACCATTAGACGCTGTCTACCCATTAATAGCCGGTGGCGACTTTGGCAGTGCAGTGCCACGATTTTTAGGAGCATACTTAGTGGGTGCATGCAAAGATGGCTATGAGCAAGCTTTATTGGCTTTAGAGCCACTAGGAATTCTTGCAGCTATCTGCGGATTTAAAGAAGGCCATCCTTATGAGCATCATTGGACTTATTATCGTTTAAGTAACTTACCAACATTAGACACAAAACTAATTGGACGTACCCAAACGTTAACTGACATCAAGTGTTTATTAGAGTCACAAGAAGAACTACTTGATACAAAATTAGTTGCCATAACTGGCATGGGAGGGTTTGGGAAAAGCAGTGTGGTACTCATGTATGCGCATCGCTATCGAAACCAATATGATTTTATCCGCGTGCTCAATTCCGAAGGCACTGCCCTCATTAGCAGCTTGTTATCCTTAGCCAGTGATTTAGGCATTGAAACCAGAGGTAAAGCCATTCATGATGTATTATCAAGTCTATATACAGAATTGGATAAAATTCCTAGTTATTTGTTAATTTTTGACAACATAGAAACCTTTGAGCAACTGAAACCCTATTTGCCTGATACCAACAAAGCAAACCAACATGTATTAGTAACCTCAAGAGACAATGCCAGTTGGCAAAAAAAAATTGAGTTTAAAGAATTTACTCCAGATGAGGCACAGGAGTTTTTACAAAGAGAGATCGATGAAACCAGTGAAGAACTCGCAGAAGAGGTGGGTCGTTTACCATTGGCCTTAAACACAGCAGTGGCATTCATTAAAGAGCAAAGAAAACAAGTCTCATATACCATTGAACAGTATTTAATCGACTATCGCTCTAAAAAGATGACAAGCACCACATCAGCTGTATTTACATCACTACAATTAGCACTACCAAAAATAGAGGCACAATCTCAAGATGCCTTAAACTTAATCAGGTACTGCGCTTTCTTAAGTCCAGAACACATTGTACCGGAATGGTTGGTGCATGACCAGTTATTAGGTGCTATGCCAAGAATTTACACCGCCTTAACTGTAGTCGCTAACTTCTCGATGTTAACTGTAAAAAACTATGAACTAGAAATGCATAGACTGATGCAAAAGGCTATTCGTGAGAGCATTCCCTTAAGCTCAGAACAAATATTGGAGAACTATTTGCTGCCGCTAACAGAAGCTATTCGTGCTCCATATGCTCAAACTAAATCTAACCACAGCGATTATGACACATCAAAGATCTTTATACCGCATATGGTTTGGTTGAATCGGCATTTACACGATCAGAAAGTCTTATCAGATGAGGCACAACTAAAAAATGTTGCGGCCAGAGGCATTTTATTGGATTGCTTAGGCAACGCATACAGCAGTATTGGCAATTTTGCTCAAGCATGTATGGATCTGCAGGAATCGTTAGTTGTAAAAAGAAAACGCTATGGTAGAGAACATTTAGAATATGTGAACACATTACTCACTTTAGCAGATGCATACGGCTCCTTGGGTAATTACTCAGAACAAATTCAACGCTTAGAAGAAGCAATAGATGTATATAAACGATGCCATGCTTTAAAAAACAGAGAAAAATTATATCAGCAAACACTAAATGATTTAATTAAAGCCTGTGAATTACTTGGGGGAGCAGCACGAGATAAAATATATGCCGCTTTAGCAGTAGCTCAGGAAGAGATCGATGTTAGTCGGATCCTTCTATCAACATTAGACCAGTCCCCAGTGACTTGCGAGCAAATTAACCAAATCTTACCAACTCTCCTCGCAGCAATAAAACATACAGACGATGATATCAGAGGGGATGTTTGCAATACCCTGGTTAAACTTGAACTCTCTCCAGAACAAGGCAACCAACGGTTCTTAGCACTACTTGCGACAACTCAAGATAAAAATTGGTTCAGCAGCCCTTATGGTTGCGGTGGAGTCCGATATATTGCTTATAAGTCCTTGGACAAACTGAAGTTATCTCCAGAACAAACCAGTCAATGGTTATCAGCTCTCCTAGCGGCAACTAAAGATGAAGATAAGGATGTCAGACAACTTGCTTACAAATCTATGATCCTACTAGAAGTATCCGCAGAACAAACCAGTCAATGGTTATTAGCTCTACTTGCAGCAGGTGGAAATACCATTTGTGAAGCCTTAGCTAAACTAGAGCTCTCTCCAGAACAAACCAACCAACGGTTATTAATTCTACTCGCAGCAATAAAGGATGAAGATAAATGGGGGAGAAAAGCTATTTACGAAGCCTTAGCTGCACTCTCACTCTCATCAGAACAAACAAATCAACGGCTCTTAGCATTACTCGTGGCAACAAAAGATGAAGACGAAGATGCCAGAAGGGCTGCTTATGAAGCCTTATCTAAACTAGAGCTCTCTCCAGAACAAACTAACCAACGGTTCTTAGCTCTGCTCGCAGCAATAAAAAATGAAGATGAATATGGCAGAGCGGTTATTTACGAAGCTCTGGCTAAACTAGAACTTTCTCCAGAACAAACCAACCAATGGTTCTTAGCTCTACTCCCAGCAATAAAAGAAGAATACTGGCATGTCAGAAAGATTGCTTACGAAGCTCTGGCCAAACTGGAACTCTCCTTAGAACAAACTAATCAATTGTTCTTAGCTCTACTCACAGCAATACAAGATGAACACGAAGAAGTTAGACAGTCTGCTGATGAAGCGTTAGCTAAACTAGCACTCTCCTCAGAACAAACTAACCAACTATTCTTAGTATTACTCGTGGTCACAAAAGATGAAGACGTGGATGTCAGGCAGGGTGCTTATAAAGCCCTGGCTAAACTAGAACTCTCTCTAGAACAAACCAATCAACGGTTCTTAGCATTACTCGTGGCAACAAAAGATGAGGACAAAGATGCTAGAAAGGCTGCTTATGAAGCCTTATCTAAACTAGAGCTCTCTCCAGAACAAACCAACCAATGGCTATTAGCTCTGCTCGCAGCAACAAAAGATGAATATGAAATGGTCAGACAAGCTGTTTATGGATCTCTAGCTAAACCAGGACTTTCTCCAGAACAAACCAACCAATGCTTCTTAGCTCTACTCCAAGCAATCAAAGATGAAAACTGGTATGCCAGAAAGATTGCTTACAAAGCTCTGGCCAAACTGGATCTCTCCCTAGAACAAACTAATCAACTGTTCTTAGCTCTGCTCGCGGTAATAAAAGATGAAGATGTGGATGTCAGGCATGATGCCTATGAAACCCTGGATAAACTGGAACTCTCTCTAGAACAAACCAACCAACTGTTCCCAGTATTACTTCAAGTTACAAAAGATGAAAACAAGAGTGTCAGACCCGCTGCTTACGAAGCTCTGGTCAAACTGGACCTCTCCCCAGAACAAGCCAGCCAATGGTTCTTAGCTCTACTCCAAGCAATACAAGAGGGCTGGTATATCAGAAATATTTCTTACGAAGCTCTAGCCAAACAGGAGCTCTCCCTAAAGCAAACTAATCAACTATTCTTAGCATTACTCGAGGCAACGAAAGATGAAAATAGCTGGGTCAGACTGGCTGCTTATCAAGCCTTAGCTAACCTAAAGCTCTCCTCAGAACAAAGCAGCCAACTATTCTTAGAATTACTCGTGGCAATAAAAGCTGAAGATACTGTGGGCAGACGGGAAGCTTATGCAGCTCTGGCTAAACTAGAGCTCTCCTCAGAACAAACCAATCAACTGTTTTTAGCTCTATTCGCGTTAGTAAAAGATGAAGTTGGATGGATCAGAACGGATGCTTACGCAGCTCTGGCTAAACTAGAGCTCTCCCCAAAACAAACCAATCAACGGTTCTTAGAATTATTCGTGGCAATAAAAAATAACATAGGTGATGCTTACAACGTCATATCTGAACTGGAATTATCCCCAGTACAAACCAGATCACTGTTCTTAGTACTACTCGTAGTAATAAAAGATGAAACACGTTGTGTCAAATCCAGAAGAGAGGATCGCAGTAGACTACAAGCTGCTTACAAAATCTTAGCTACACTAGAGCTCTCCCCAGAACAAACCAATCAACGGTTCTTAATATTACTCATGGCAACAAAAAATGAAGATGGTCATGTCAGAGATACTGCTTACCGAGCCCTGGCTAAACTAGAACTCTCCCCAGAACAAATTAGCCAGTGTTTATCAACACTACTTCAGGCACTAAAAGATGGAAACTGGTTTGTCAGAGAGGGGGTTTGCGAAACTCTAGCTGAGCTAGCACTTTCCTCAGAACAAACCAGCCAACTGTTCCCAATATTACTCCAAGTAACAAGAGATGAAGACTCGAGGATCAGAGTGGCTGCTTACAATGCTCTGGCCAAACTGGAACTCTCTTTAGAACAAACCAACCAATTTTTCGCAGCAATAAAAGATGAAGAGACATGGCTCAAAATGACTGTTTATAAAGCTATGGCTCAACTAGATCTTTCCCTAGAACAAACGAGTCAACTGTTCTTAGAATTACTCGTGGCAACAAAAAATGAAAACGTGGATGTCGGGCGTGATGCTTATGAAACCCTGGCTAAACTAAAACTCTCTCCAGAACAAACCGACCAACTGTTCCCAGTATTACTCCAGGTAACAAGAGACAAAGACACGGGGTTCAGCGCGGCTTATTACAGAGTAGCTGCTTACGAAGCTCTGGCCAAACTGGCACTCTCTTTAGAGCAAACCAGCCAACTGTTTTTAGCACTACTCGCAGCAATACAGGATAGTGGATACGTTGAGGTTAGGCAGTCTGCTTATAAAGTTTTAGCTAAACTAGAGCTCTCCCCAGAACAAACTAACCAACGGTTCTTAGCATTACTCGCAGCAACAAAAGATAGATACGTATTAGCAAAACTAGCTGCTTACGAGGCAATGACCAAACTGGAATCCTCCTCAGAACAAACTAACCAACTATTCTTAATATCACTCACAATAATAAAAGGTGGAAACCCGCTTACCAAGCTGGCTGCTTATGCAGCCATAGCTACACTGGAACTCTCTCCAGAACAAACTAGCCAACTGTTCCTATTATTACTCCAAGCAGCAACACAAGATGAAAACGGGAGTGTCAGAAAAGCTGCTTACGGAGCTTTAGCTAAGCTGGAACTTACGCAAGAGCAAACGAAACAACTCTTACTCTCATCAGCACTCCTTACGACAACAAAAGATGAATGTGCAGAAGCTGTGGCCATTTTATATGCTCGCTCAAGTAAATTTACTAAACAATTAGAGATGTTAGAACAAGTTTTAAAAATAAAGAAAAAGTACTTTGGTGGTAAGCATACAGAGTATGCACAAATGTTAATATTACTCGCTAACTATTATGTTGGTGTGGGTAAAATAGATACCGCCATTGCTTACTTTGCAAAAGCATTGCCTATTATTAAAAAAGAATACGGTATAAGACAGAACCTTTATAAAGACTGCTTCAAACAACAGCAGCAAGCGCAAGAAAAATTGGCTATTATTCATACTGGTATAGGCGGTAGCCCCACTATGCTGTTGAGAGCACGCCATAAGGAAGATGATTTTGACAGAAAAGATGAATTAATAAAAAGTGATTCAGCTATACCAGATGATTCTTTGTGTAATATTCCAGCCAAACAGAATACAAGAGCAGCTGCAACTACTCAACTACCAATCTCTGCTGCTGCAGCAGCAATAGATATAGGATTCTTCTCAAGCAGTACTACAGTTGGAACGACAGCAAAAATTATATATTCTAAGGAAGCTCCACGTACTGAACAAAGCATCCCACTTCCATTATAAAGAAGTGGGTCAAAAAATTCGGACCAAAATTTTAAAAAGTTAAGATATAATTCTCGTCTGTATGATTGGAGGCGAGATTAGCGAACAACGTAAAATACACTCCTACTGAGAAGGAAAAAATTGCTTTAGAGGCAATTAAAGGAGAGATGACATTAGCACAAATTTCATCCAAATATGGTGTTCATTCGACACAAATCAATGCATGGAAAAAGCAATTATTAGCTTATTTACCAGATGCCTTTAGTGAAAAAACTAAACAGCAAACAATAGCTCATAACGGAGAGGTTGCGGAGCTATATGAGCAGATTGGTAGATTAAAGGTCGAAAATAACTTTCTTAAAAAAATGTGACGTGTTTCGTGGATAATCGACATGAATGGATTGAACCATCCCAAAGTTTGAGCTTGCTGCCTCTTTTTTTCAAGTCTTTTCAAATTTGATGGGATCCATCAAGCCAAAAAGTACTTGAAAAATGGAATCAACCTATGCACAATTGGGCTCTTATCATTTCACAATTACAAATTTATTTTGATGGACGATTAAATTTGGGGCTTAGATAATGAGCGGGGGTGACGGTGCCGTAATAATTCGCTAGCTTGCATATTTAGTTCCTTTTAGGTATTTTTTTTGCATAATAATAGAGCTATAATAGTTTGCCCAATTTTATTATGTACAAATGAATTTTAAAAATTTTCCCAAGACATAAACTAGGAGATTACGATGCCTTCTCATCATACCGCAGGATGGCGAGACTTATTAACCCAAATCCAACAATATCTCACACTGCATAATAAACCCAAACTGCGAGGCTTTATTAGTTTTGCCTGGGAAACAACTCCTGATAAACGTGAGTTTATCCAAACTTGGCTTACTAGGTTACAAGAAGATTTAATCCATGCAGGTTTTGCGGATGTGTTTCTTGATATCAAAAACATGAGTGGTAATTTGCAAGAAACCATGCGTACAGGTCTTGCTAATAGTCAGGTCATTTTCTTTATTTGTAATCCTAGATTTGTGGCGAGGCTCAAAGAAGCCGATAAAGAACGTGGGCTTGGCTTTGAAGTACAAGAAGTATTAGCCGCAACCAAAAAGCCTGACTCTAAACTTATGGTGTTGCCTATATTGCAAGCCGGCACAGCAGAAGAGTCTATCCCTGAAGAATTACAAGAATTTGTACGCAAAAATAGAGTGATTGATTTAAGAGGCGAGCATGCTGTCTATCAAAAACAACTGACAGGATTTATGGCTGCAGATGGACTACTAAATAAAGCTTATCAAATAAGTGTTAAAGAACCAGAGTACCAGGCTATATTACGCCGCCATTATTTAAGTACCGCACTTCCAGAGTTGCCTAAACTGTTTGGTCGGGCAACTGCCTTAGAAGAGTTAGCTACTAGATTGCAGTCACAATCCGTGCAAATACTCTGCGGCGAATCTGGCGTAGGGAAAAGTGCGCTTGCTATGACACATGCAAAGACTGCACGAGATGCTTATGCTTTTGTGCGCTACTTGCGTATTGCAACAGCTGATGATTGGGAAACAGCATTAGGCGAATTTGCCCAAGATTTAAGCGTAACTAGAACAGAACTAAACACCGCCTTGTTAGCATTACCAAGTTGGCTAATAGTGATTGACAGCAATAACCTAGAGTTACCTTGGCAAGAAGTATTTGCTCCTGGCGCCTTAGGCAAAGAGCAGCATGTGCTACTAGTAACCCAGGTAAGTACCGCTCCTGATGCTATAAGACTACCAGCTTTAGCAGAAGAAGATGCTATGGAAATGGTGCATAATTACTTAGCTGATATTCCCGCCCAAGAACAACAATTAGTAACAAAATATGCCGGTTTTCCTAAAGACTTAGTAAAAGCCATTCATTACATCCAAAACTCACCGTGGTTAGACTTAACTGATTTTCTAACGCATGACCTCACTCCATCTGATCTTCCAATGCGAGCAGGAACGATGCAACAGGAGGAAGTGCAGTTACAAGTGGCTCCGCCCAAGAAATGGGATGTATTAAAGCAAGACATCCGAGGATTAGTGCAAGCAAAATCTGAAAAAATCAAGGTAGGAATGCTATCTGAAGAGGCTGAAGATGCATTAAAGGTCAGCCTACACAAGGACTTGACCGAGTGCGGTATGGATATTCAATCAGCAACCAATGCCGAGCAGTTTGAGGAAATAAAGGCATTAGTTATCCTAAATACTCCAGACTTTAAAGATGCTTGTGAAGAGCAAGAGGACAACATTTTAAAATGGCATATGGATAAAGTACCATTATTACCTCTGGTGATTGATGGTGATTTTAAAGAAGCACTACCTGAGTTTTTGCATAATGATTTCTTGGCACGACCACTGGATGTAACAAAAGAAGCAGCTTATCAAAAAATGCTTATGGGCTTAATCAGCCCATTAGGAATTGTCCCTGCCATTTGTGGCTTTGCTGCTGGATATAAACCATATGAACATTATTGGTATAACTATTGGTTGAGTAATCTCCCAGATATTGGCAGATTTGTTGGGCGCACAGAGTTCTTAACTAATATTCATACAAAATTACATGAGAGAAATTCGCAATCTATCGTTGCCATTACTGGTATGGGCGGATTTGGTAAGACAAGTGTAGCGATTCGCTATGGTGAGATACATAAAGCCGACTATGACTTGGTGCGAGTCATAGATTCAGATGCACCTGTGCTACATAGTAGTTTGTATTCATTTGCTAAAGATTTAGGCATTGAGATTAAAGGTAAGAAAATAAGTGATGTATTAGACTTATTACATCGAGAACTAGCAAATATCTCTAACTACTTATTAATTTTTGATAATGTAGAGCAGTTTGCTGCCATCAAAGACTATTTGCCTACTCTCACAGAAGGACAACACATTATCATCACCTCGCGTGATGACCATGGGGTGGATTGGCCTAAGAGTATCAAGTTTGCTGAATTCACTCCAGCTGAAGCTACCGAATATGTGCATGCAGAGTTACAAGAGCAAAATGAGGCATTAGGACAGAAGTTAGGCTACTTGCCACTGGCATTAAAGACAGCAGTTGCTTTTATTAAAGAAAAACGCACAACAGGCGAATATACTATCAGTGATTATTTACGTGAAGCACAAGAAAGCATGGCGAGTAACGATAGTCCTGTGATGAAATCACTTAAATTGTCTCTCTCTAAGATTGCACAAGCACCTGATGCTTTAACCATATTACGCTACTGTGCGTTTCTAGCACCAGAGCATATTATGCCAACCTGGTTCAAAGGATTAGGTGACTTTACCATTGCTAAAATATACAATGGATTAATGATATTGGCTAATTACTCTATGTTGGGAGTCAAAAACAAAGAATTAATGATCCACCGTTTGATGCAAGAGGCTATACGCAATAGTATCGCATTGAGTTCGGAAGAGGTATTGGAGAGCTATTTGCTGCCACTCACAGAGACCATACGGACCACCTATCCTCGAGAAAAATCAAACCCCGGTGATTATGACCTCATAAAGCAATTAATACCACATATCGTAGGGTTGCAGCAGCATTTACAAGGACAGGATGGCTTGCCATCTGGAGAACAATTAAAAAATGACGCAGCAAGGGCTTTTTTATTGGATCGCTTAGGTGATGCATATGGCGCTAATGGTGATTTTTCTCAGCAGTGTGTAATTCTGCAGGAATCATTAGCTGTGAAAGGGAAGTGTTATGGCACACAACACTTAGAATATGTGAACACATTACGCGCTTTAGCAGAAGCATACGGTTCCTTGGGCAATTATCCGGAACAAAGCCAATGCTTAGAAGAAGCGATAGGCATCTACAAACAATGTCATGCTTTAGAAAATAGAAGAGAGTTATATCGGCAAACGCTAGCTGATTTAACTAAAGTATATGAATTACTAGGAGGAGTAGCACGAGATAAAATATATGCTGCTATAGCAGCTGCTCATGGAGATATCGATGTTAGTAGCATTGCTCTATCAACGGCACAAAAATTCCCAGCGACTCGTGAGCAAGCAAATCAACTATTCCCGGCACTTTTCGCTGCAACAAAAGGCTATGGTGTTAACCGAGATGCTTACGAAGCACTGGCCAAACTGGAACTCTCTCCAGAACAAACCAGCCAATTGTTCTCAGCACTACTTGCAGCAAGAAAAGATGCGCACATATCTCCTACTAAAATGATGATATACAGAATCATTACCAAACTTAAACTCTCGCCAGAACAAACCAGCGAACGGTTCTTAGCATTACTTGCGGCAATAAAAGATGAAGATCATTATGTCAGACCTGGTGTTTATCAAGCTCTGGACGAGCTTGTACTTTCCCAAGAACAAAACAGCCAACGGTTCTCAGCAATACTTGCGGCCACAAAAAGTAGAGACCGCTGGGGTATTGGCGAGGATGCTCGCAAAGCCCTGGCCAAAATGCAACTTTCCCCAGAACAAATCAGCGAACGGTTCGCAACACTATTCACAGCAACAAAAGATAAAGACTATAGTGTCAGAAAGGCTGCTTACCAAGACCTGACCAAACTTGAACTCTCTCTAGAACAAACCAGCAAACTGTTCTTAGCACTACTTGCAGCAACAAAAGATGAAAACTTCGATGTCAGAGGGGTTGCTTACGAAGCCCTGCCCGAACTTAAACTCTCTCCAGAACAAACCAGCAAACTGTTCTTAACACTACTTGCAACAACAAAAGATAAAGATAGTTATGTCAGACGGGATGCTTATGCAGCTCTGACCAAACTTGAACTTTCTCCAGAACAAACCAGCCAAAGATTCTCAGCACTACTCGAGGCAACAAAAGATGAAGACTGGTGTCTTAGAAAAGAAGCTTGTCACGCCATCGCTGCACTGGAACCATCTCCAGAACAAGCCAGCCAACGGTTATCAACATTACTCGCGGTAATAAAAGATAAAATGTGTGATGTCAGACTGGCTGCTTACTACGTTCTGGCTAAATTGGAACTCACCCCAGAACAAATCAGCCAGCAGTTCTCAGCATTACTCGCGGCAACAAAAGATGAAAACCATGGTGTCAGACAGAATGCTTACCAAGTTCTGACCGAACTTGAACTCTCTCCAGCACAAACCAGCCAACTGTTCGCAGCATTACTCGCGGCAACAAAAGATGAAAACCATGGTGTCAGACTGGCTGCTTGCGCTGCTCTGACCGAGCTAGCGCTATCCCCAGAACAAACGAGCCAACTGTTCTTAGCACTACTCAATGTAACAAAAGATAAAGAGTGGAAGGTCAGACTATCTGCTTGCCAAGCCCTGGCCGCACTGGAATTCTCCACAGAACAAACCAGTCAACTCTTACCAGAATTATTTACGGCAACAAAAGATGAAGATAGCCAGGTCAGACTATCTGCTTACCAAGCCCTGGCCGAACTGGAACTCTCCACAGAACAAACCAGCCAACAGTTTTCAGCACTACTCGCAGCAACAAAAGATGAAGATAGTAATGTCAGAAAGGCTGCATACAAATCCTTGGCCAAAATGGAACTCACCCCAGAACAAACCAGCCAACAGTTTTCAGCATTACTCGCAGCAACAAAAGATGAAGACCAGTATCTCAGAGAAGCTGCTTACCAAGCCCTAACCAAACTTGAACTCTCCCCAGAACAAGCCAGCCAACTGTTCGCAGTACTACTTGCAGCAACAAAAGATAAATGTAGATATCGAGGGCACGATATCCGAGGAGTTGCTTACAAAGCCTTGACCGAACTTAAACTCTCTACAGAACAAACCAGTCAACGGTTTGCAGTACTACTCGCGGCAACAAAAGATGAAGACGAAGAGGTCAGACAGGCTGCTTACCAAGCCCTGGCCGAACTGGAACTCTCTTCAGAACAAACCAGTCAACGGTTTGCAGCACTACTCGCGGCAACAAAAGATAAAGACAGCAAAGTCAGACTGGCTGCTTGCGAAGCCATAGCCGCACTTGAACTCTCTCCAGAACAAACCAGCCAACAGTTTTCAGCACTACTCGTGGCAACAAAAGATGAAGACAGCAAAGTTAGATTGGCTGCTTACCAAGCCATAGCTAAAATAGAACTCTCCCCAGAACAAACCAGCCAACTCTTACCAGCATTACTTACGGCAACAAAAGATGAAGACAGCAAAGTCAGACTGGCTGCTTACCAAGCCATAGCTAAAATAGAACTCTCCCCAGAACAAACCAGCCAACTCTTACCAGCACTGCTCACGGAAACAAAAGATGTAAACATATATGACAGATTGGCTGCATACAAAGTTCTGGCTGAATTGAATCCCACCACAGAACAAAAGAGTCAACAGTTTTCAGCACTGCTCACGGCAACAGAAGGTAAAGAGGGATTCACCATCAGCTCCGAAAAAGACCGTGTCAGACTCGCTGCTTACCAAGCCCTGGTCAAATTGGAGCTCTCCGCAGAACAAACCGGCCAACTCTTCCCAGCATTACTTGCAACAACAAAAGATAAAAACATGAAGCTCAGACTGACTGCTTGCGAAGCCTTGACTAAACTCGAACTTTCCCTAGAACAAAAAGACAAAGTTTGCCAAAGATTGTTAATTATATCCAAAACCGCTGGGCTAGTACTAAAAGCGGTAGCGAAAGAATCTTTAGCTACTTTATATGGTAGCTCAGGTGAATGCACTAAACAATTAGAGCTGTTAGAACAGGCCTTAAAAATAAAAAGACTTCATTTTGGTATTAAGCATGGAGAGTATGCGAAAACTCTAACATTATTAGCCAATTATTACGTAAATATTGATAGTTTAGATATTGCGCTTACTTACTTTGCAAAAGCATTGCCTATTCTTAAAAAAGAATACGGTATAAAACATCATCTTTATAAAGACTGCTTAAAACAACAGCAGCAAGCACAAGAAAAATTTACTCATAATCCATGCAAATATGATGCAAAAGATATTGTTCATATTGATGGAACAAAACCTTCTTCTGCAACAGAGCCAACTGGTATTATTGAGCCCCCACTATGTGTATCTAATACTGTGGTATCTGGAATAGATACAGAGATGGAATCATCAAATGATATAAAAATCACCTATGCATCAATAGAGATTAAAGATACTAAACTAAAAACTGCGTTAGCAGCATCCATTCTCCCAATAGATAGTATAGCTCAACTACTACCACCTACCGTAGAAAAGAAAGCGGCGGCGATTGTAGAACAACCTCTGCCCATAAGCATCTCTACTAGCCGAAGTTCATCGGTGACTACATCAATAGCATCTACTGCAACTTCCATTCGATCACTATCAGATATCTCTGTAGCTTGTAGGACACCATTTGCATTTTTTAGAATGGCACAAAGAGAAACAGCTAGAGAGTTTGTAATGGCTAAAGATATTACAAAACAAACCATAAAAAAAGCAATGCATACTAATATTGTTAAATTAGAACGTATAATTAATAACATCATTACTGACGTTGATAAAGCAGAGTATATCAACATACTGAGCTTATGGAATAAAGGATTAAAATTAAAAATAGAAGGAGCAACAGCACACATTTCTAATGAGATTATACCACATATGGCAGACGCAGAATCTAAAGAGAAATATAGGGACTTACGAAAGCAGTTGTATTATATAGGTCCAGAAATGATATATGAAAAGTCGGCAGTTTTAGACAAATTAGGTAACATAAAGCTCGCAATTACAAAACACTTATCTGAATGTATTGAGTTTGTCGAAAGTGCTTTAGAGCAACAGATAATCACTGACTCAGAAAAAAGTGCGCCAGAAATCACAGATCCACAAATTAGCCATAGTGTACCAACAACAGCAGGCACTGCTATAGCCTGTGGGAACCCAATTAGATTTTTGCTACAAGCACAAACAAGAGCAGCATCTGCACCAGCATCCAGACCCTCGGTTTTCTCTCCAACTATAATCTCCAGGATAACAATACCTGAGAGCCTAGTGGAATTACAAAAACTCATTACAATTATCATAACAGACGTTCAGAATAATGATAGTATTAGCATCCTTGGTTTATGGAATCAAGGTTTAAAATCAGCAATAGCAAGAGTAACAGCTTGTATTACGAATGAAATTATCCCTAATGTAAGCACTGAAGATAAAGAACAATATAAGAGCTTGCGAAAACAGTTATTTTCTATAGATCCAGAAATAGTGAATGAAAAACAAGCGGTTTTAGCAAAATTAGGCAGTATAAGACGCGACATTACAGAGCAACTATCACAATATTCTGTATCGTCTTCTAATGGCCATGAGCCACCGGCAAGTGCGTCGTTATTTTAGAAGTAGAGCACGTTTTATAACGATTGATTTGCCATGTAATTGAGCTTTATAGCGCAAGCCAGGTATCGCATTTAAGTGAACTGCTCCACTAACACTATAAACTAAAGTCAGGGCAAATAAAATAATATACTATGCAAAATTAGCACACAGATCGGTGCCGAATTTATTTTGTCCCAATTTGTCCCGGAAAATTCTAGCCGCTGGGACAGCGAGAGCCTTGCTACGCCGGATGTCCCTCTTGTCCCAAATGTCCCAGTGCATTATTCACCAACTCAAATTTTATTTGTAAAAATATACAAGAGTGGTGTGCTATACCTTTGCCCGGCCTTTGGAAGGCTGCCATCGTTAACGCTGATTCAACCATCATCAGGGGGGGCGATAACATTATTTTTTTGGAAGGCCATTGGATACTTTATATTGCCTACATTGCGTCTACATGACTTTTGTTAACTTTTATAAAACTACTGTAACTACTTGATTTAATTGGTGGGCCCACTAGGACTTGAACCTAGGACCAACGGATTATGAGTCCGCTGCTCTAACCAACTGAGCTATGGGGCCCGCAAGTTTGAATTATAAACTGGTGTATTAAAAAATACTAGTGCCTCGTCAAGCATTAAATATTGGTGATGTAAGCGCTTGCAAGATCAGCGTAAAATTATAGTGGCAAATAATTTGGGTTCATTCGCAAATAATGTGAGCCAAGAATTTTGTAGTGGCAATTAAAGTGAGCTAGAAATTATTTATACTCGCAGTTAATCTGGGTCAAAAAATGCGATGATTGCGAGCGGAGCTGTTTATAAAAGCAAGCCGCAACGCCTACAATGCCATCACTTAAAGTTATCTAGCAATCAACTAATAATAAAGGAGAAATCATCCTTTAGAGAAGAGCACCGAGACTGAAACACCGTGTCATAAGTGCGGGAAATCCGCAACAATACACTACAGACTCGCACCACAATTAACCATTCGTCATTTACCTATTTTTGATATACCAGTCTATCTTGAGATCACTCCAGTGCGTTATAAATGCTATGATTGTGATGGTACTGTAATGACAACAAAAGAGGGTATTAGCTATAAAAAATTAACAGGCGCTATTAATAATGCAATTGATACGGAATATAGCCTGCTTGAATGGATTATGTGGATCTTACGAAAGAGGCATGAGTGTTTTAGTCAGGTAGAGAGAGATAAGTTTGCCTTAATTATATAAGCATTCACCAAAGTTCAAAGCAGCTCATTCTCTAATATTGAAATTAACGCGAATATTTAATACTCATTGCAGCAAAAAAATCGGGAGTGGCTAAACTTAACAGCTGGATTAACCGTGCCAAGAAAAGTGACGTGACTTGTTTCAATAGCTTCGTTATTATGCTGATCAAGTACAAAGCTTATATTGGCAATTATTTTTTAAAAAAAGAAGAAATAGCGGCTTTGTTGATGGGCTGAATAATTTGATCAAAGTGGCTAAAAGATGATGTTATGGGATGCTTAAAACAGAAACACTATTTCAACGATTGTTTTTTGATCTACAAGGATTCAAAATGTATGCATATAAGATCAACAAGAAAAGGAAAAGAGCCGAAATATTAGAGCAAGAGTTTAAGCAAGAAATTTTTAGAATTTTGCGATCCTTAGAATTAGAGACTTAGATCAGCGATAAAATTTCTGAAACTTACCATTTTGAACTTTTGCATTGATGATAAAATTTATGTCATACAGCGTTGTTTGGTGAATAATAATTAAAAAATAAGGGATATTGTGAAAAATTTTGTCGACTATAAATGGGAAAAGTATTTCTTTGCTATTATTCCATTGTTAATCATTCCTATTTCTGGAATAAGTATTGATATTTATGTGCCTTCTCTGCCAGCGGTAAAACAGTATTTTTCTACGAGTCAATCGATGGTACAGCTTACCATTACTACTTATATGATTGGATTTGGGGTAATGCAGTTATTGTCTGGCAGCATCACTGATAGTATTGGCCGAAAAAAACCTTTTGTGATCAGCATGCTTATTTACATATGTGCAACGCTATTAGTACCATTTTCGGGAGATATTGACCAGTTGTTATTCTTAAGATTCATTCAAGGAATCGCTGTAGGTTGTTTTAATGTGTCAATGCGCACAGTGATATCTGATTTGTTCACAGGGAAAGAATTTTTTAAAATTATTAACTATGTAACTATTGTATGGGCGCTTGGCCCTATCATTGCACCAGGTATTGGTGGTTATCTGCAGTACTATTTTGGCTGGTATGCATCTTTTTACAGTTTGGCCGCTTACGCATTAATTATGTTCATATTTAGTGTGGTTTTTATACCAGAAACTTTAAAAGAAAAGAAACCTTTCCAACTCATACATATAGTAACTAGCTACCGCGAAATATTATTTAATTTAGATTATCTAATTGCTTTGATCTGCCTAGGGTTATTGTATTCATTGCTTATTTTATTTGGCGTAGTGGGTCCTTTTTTGATTCAGACAATGCTGCATTCTTCCTCAATTGCATTTGGTCAGATAGCTTTGCTGATGGGAGTCGCATGGTTTCTAGGAAATACCACGAATCGTTTTTTGATCATGATAAATCATACCAAAAAAGTAATGTTTTGTCTTTGGTCGATGTTGGTTACAGTAATGATGATGCTTCTATTGGCCGTATCCCTAGAAATCAATATCTACAATGTTATTATCCCATTGTTTATTATACTTTATTTTGGAGGAGTTGCATTTCCGATTTTTTTTGCGCAAGCAATTGCGCAGTTTCCTAAAAGTTCAGGCACTGCTAATGCATTAATAGGAGCATTCATGGTTTTAATTGCAGGTTGCAGCTCAGGGTTTGGCACCTTATTAAAGTCTAATACACAAATACCCTTTACTATCACGTTTATGAGTATTATAGCGGTATGTTTATTTTTATTTTATTTGCTTAAAAAGAAAAAATGTATCTATTCACCACAATTGCAAAATATTGGAGAAAAGATAGATTTAAGCTTAGATTAAATGAAACTGTTCTAAAGGAGCACAGCATAGATGACTATGAGAGTTAAGGAAAAAAATAGTAATTTGTGTTGTTTAAAACATCGCTTATTTTAAAAAATCCATTTGTTCGACATGTAAATAGCTAAGCTCTTTTAATGTTGATGCCTTGGATAATTTTTCATCCCTCAAAATAGACTCTTGTGATATATCGCTAATTGATGCATCATAATGTTGAGCAATGCACCGAATTCCAGTAATATGCATTTTTATTTCCATTCTGATAATCTTATGATGTTACTTTAGTACAATTTTATCATTGGCTCAATTATGGAGATGTTTACAAGCTCATGTCATTCAACTATTAAAAGTTGAGAATGGCGTAAACTAAATTTGACCTGATAGACACTTCTAAAAAACCGGCAACTATCAGATCAAGTTTGAACTACTACACTTTATTTATAAAGGATTTTAAATATGAAAGATGACAAAAGTGAAAAAAAACCTTTATTGACAACGGCCCTACCTGTAGATGGTGCCACAGATCAAGACACCTCAGCAGGAACGCTTATTTCACACCGTGCTCCAGTAGAAGAAGCAAATATTAATGCGCCTGAACATGTACCTATTCTGCTAGTCGTGCCTGATGTGGATATAAGTCGAACTCGAGCATACCTTGCCGTTGTTGCTTTGTCTTGCGGTACATTTGCATTGGGAACAAATGAATTTGTTCCCTTAGGGTTTTTACCAAAGATTGCAAAAGACTTTTCAATTTCAATCACCACCACCGCTTGGATCAGCTCCTCGTTTATGTTAGGTGCTGCGGTAAGTTCGCCATTAATTGCAATTACAACAGCTAGAGTCAACCGGAAATACCTGTTAATGGCACTGCAAACGCTTCTCGTAGGTGGTACAACAATTTGTGCGTTGTCTCCAAAGTACTCAATTATGTTAGTTGGGCGAGTAATGTCCGCTTTTGCTCAGGCTGCATATATGGGTGTAGGCTCAGTAACTGCAGCAAGTTTGTTTCCTGAATCAAAGAAGGGATTTGCAGTTTCACTTTTTTTATCCGGGTTCACACTGTCCAATCTTGTGGGAGTACCATTAGATACGCTTTTAGGAAATAAACTAGGGTGGCGTTATATTTTCTGGCCTATAACTGGATTTGCCGCATTATCTACACTAGGGATAATGTGTTTTTTGCCAACGCGTATACATTTTGAAAAATCTGCTTTTAAAAAGCAGCTGAGTATTTTTAAGAAACCGGATGTATGGTTGGCACTTCTCTCATCGACATTTGGTTACAGCGGTATGTTAGCATCGCATACTTATTTTGCAGAAATGATGACTGATTTGGCAAAGTTCTCTGCAAACGATATTACTTGGCTGACGGTTTTATACGGAGCAGGAGCAGTGGCTGGGAATATTGTTGGCGGTAAATCAGCAGATAAAAGTATATTATGGTCTGTAGTGTCATTCCTTTTCCTATTGGCTGCTTTACTTGCATCGTTTACATTTTCTGTTGTCTATAAAATTCCTGCAGCAATCTCTTTGTTTGCTAATGCTTTTTTCGGATTTTCTTTAATCTCGCCTCTTATGCGTTATACAATAACTAAGGCGCCTGAAGGACCAGACCTTGCTGCTGCAACAAATATTTCAGCTTTTGGTGTTGGTATCGCGCTAGGAATCTATCTGGAAAGTGTAGCGATTGATCATGGATATGGTTATAGGTCTCCTAATTGGGTCGGCTCTTCATTAACTCTACTCGGATTGGTATTTGTCTTAATTGGAGAGCTGCAAAAGAAACTATGCTGTAGGGCGTCGGTTGCTACCACTACGATTATTGCCGATGTTTCTCCTCGTCCGAGTGAAAGTGCTTCTCTTATCATTAGCTCATCAAGAAGCACATTTTTTGCAAGGAAAGGTCCTGTTCCTGTTTGTTCAATTACTGATTCAAGTGTAAATAATGAGCAGGCATCCTGTTCATTATGAGCAAATTCTTGAAGTCGTGCCAAACAATCTCCCATCTTAGGCCATACTTTTAATTGCACACACATTCTTGACATATATTGTAGTACTGTTATTGTAGTGCTGTTTGCTAAAATTAACGGGGGTTATAGAAATGAAACTAAAAGAAAAAGTTGCGATTGTAACAGGTGGTTCCCAGGGAATTGGCGAGGCAATTTGCCATGCTTATGCCAAAGAAGGAGCCATTGTAATCGTCGTCAATAAAAATCAGCCTAAATTAGGAGTGCAAGTTGCAGAAAGTATAATTAATAATGGTGGACTAGCAGAAGCGATAGAGTGTGATATTACAAATGAGGATTCGGTTAACAGTCTTATCAAACAAGTTATCGAAAAATATGATGAGATAAATATATTAGTTAATAACGCTGGAGTAGCAGTTTTTAAAAATTTTGAAGATCACACTCTTGAAGATTGGAATTATGTAATGGATGTTAATATCAAAGGGGCTTTTTTGGTATCTCGTGCAGTCGTACCTCAGATGAAGAAACAGAAGCATGGGAAAATCATCTTCATTGCTTCTATTGCGGCTACCAAGGGGTTTGCAACAATTGCTCCTTTCAGTGCAAGCAAAGGTGCAATGATTAGTATGGCAAAGTCTATGGTGGCAGAACTCTCTCGCTGCGGAATCAATGTAAACACCATTTCACCAGGGAGTACGGAAACTCCAACTAATCGTCTCCTACATACTCCGAAATTTCTAAAAGCGATTGAAAGCAGAACTGCAAGTGGCCATCCCATGCAAACAAGCGATATGGTTGGCGCAGCTGTATTTCTTGCGTCAGATGAGTCAGGGGCCATTCATGGATTAGATATCCCGATTGATAATGCTTGGAATACTCTTTAATGTAACTATAATGCCCCCTTAAATTTGGGCCACTAAAATTTAAAAATTTAGGAGATAATAGCCTCTAATTTGGAGGTTACTATGTCAAAGAACAAAAAATGGTCATCAGCTGCTAAATTTGAAACTGCACTACAGGAAATTAAAAATGACACCTCACTTAATGATATTTGCAAAAAATACGAAGTGGCGCTAAGCCAGGTGCATGCATGGAAAAAACAGTTACTAGAGCAAGGCGCGTAACTGTTTAATAAAGTTGATAAGACTGCCAAAGTGATTGCTGAACATGAAGAGTCAAAGCGGGTATTGTATGAAACGGTTGGGCAACTAACGATCGAAAGAGACTATCTAAAGAAATATTGGAGCAAACTCCGCGAGCACAACGACAACAATTAATTGATGTGAATGATGCTGAGTTGAGTTTGCGCCGACATGTGAACTGTTACAGATTAATCGTAGTATGGTCTATTATAGAGCTGTAGATATTAATGCTGATGAAGTAGATTTGCTGAATGAGATTAGAGAAATATGGGAACGGTACCCTTTTTATGGATATCGTCGTATCACCAAGGAAATGCAGTTTAAAGGCTATAAAATTAACCGTAAGCGAGTGGAATGCGGTTAGCTGGAATCTAATCAATATACCATTGACCTAATACAAGTAGGCGAAATAGGTTACGTAGTGCACCCATATTTGTTGCGTGGTGTTGATATTGTTCGACCTAATCAAGCATGGATGCTCGACATTACCTATCTGCGCTTAAATGGCGGGTTTATGTATTTGGTGGCATTGATTGATGTATATAGTCGCTATATAGTTAGTTGGTCGTTGTTTAACACATTAGGGATTTGATTTTGTATTGATGCTTTGAAAAAAGGTCTCGTAGTAGCGCAGCCAGAGATCACTATTAGTGATCATGGATGCCAGTTTACTAGTGATGATTGGGTTGAATTTTTAAAGGAAGAATCTATTGCTTGCATCTTTTTTGCAACTAAAAATATGAGAGGATTCCTCAGCTGGAAGAGTGGTCCAAATACATGAAAGAAGCCATGTTACAGATATTGAAGTATTATGAGCAAGACCCATGAACATGGCAGTTACTTCAATTCAGTTTGCACTTACTGGAGTTTATATTATGACGGAAACAGAAAATACAGAGACTGGGATTTATCAAGTTGGTCTGCGACGCGATGAAGAGGCAGTTATTAGCTCTCATTTCATGCATGAAATAAATTGCGATAAAACTTTGAGCCTTTATAGGCAGGAAAGGTTTCTTAGTATTGCTTTAACTATAAATGAAAAATTAATATTCGATGATCTAATTACTGTATTGTTAGACACATCGGATAAGTTTATTAGAGAGCGAATTGTTACCGTAAAATATAGAGTTCGTAGAAATTTCTGTGAGTACGGTTTGACATCTTTTAACGATGTTGGACTAGCAGAGATGATTACTGAAGTAATGTTTGATCAGCAATTTTTTAAAGGGTATAAATCAAATGTCTCTAGATTTTTATTACGTAACCAAATAAGCAACCTTATTAAAGAAGAAAAGCCCATAAAAATGGTTATCCCGGCACTCCCTTTTAAATCATCTTGTCCACTTAAATCACGAGGCAATCTACCCGAACTGGCTGAAGTAAATTTTTTATTGGCATTGGTAGAAATTGCTAAAACTATAGATCTAGTTTATAAAGAAAGTATGCCAAAATTAACAACCCCCATGGCTATGTTTACTGTGATTTGTGATGGTAGTCGGTTCAGCGAAATATTGCATGAATCCGCGGAAGTAATTCGTGAATATCAAAACTGTTTACAGGATTGGATAGCCAGATTAGGAATATCTAATTTTATCGAAATTGTAGATTATCATATGGCTATCTCTAGCAATCTAAAAACAGATTTATTGCGAGAAAAGAATACGATCAGAGAACATGCCTATTTAGAATACCAGGCCATTGTAGCTCCATTATTAAATCATAATGATATGTTAGAAACACTGAAAAAAACTATGAAACTTGATCCTGATCCTGAACAATATAGTAAGGAAGGGCGTTTTGTGCCATTATTTAAATCAATACTATATACCATGAATTATAGAATACTTAAGAAAATTTCAGATTTATTTAAAATTAACTATATCAGTTTATACAAAGAGCTGACGGAACATATATTTGAGCCTTACACGCAATTAACTGACGAGGATGTAAAGAAAATTTCGAGCTCCATTCTCTATCCTGATACCAACATTTGCATTGAATCAAAACAATTTTTAGAATACTTACGACATGAAATGCTGAACGAAGCGTGGTCTGCTGCAATAAAATATATAGCGGAAATTAAGAGTGATCGCGATTTGCCGGTTGACCCAGTGGTTAGTTGTTTCCCTGAACATATTCGATGGACAATACACTCAAAGCCAGGACAATTGGGTGTGCAAACCACTACAGCTTTTGGCGATCCCGTACAAGCTTGGCATGGTATGGGAGTGTTTAAATTATCAAACAAAAATAAAATTAAACTTTATACGCTTCCTACCTTATTTTTGGAAGGAAGCGGAGCCGTACCAGTAATACCAGCTGATAGTGAAAATTTTTCCTTTATCAATAAGTACAACGAGCTGAATCAACCCTTATTTTATATATATCCGGATATCCCTTTTACATCTATGGAAGACTTTCTTAGCAAATTAAAAAATATGCTAACTCGTACTAGAAAGTCTTAAGCTTATATTCCGGAGCTTAAGTGTAATTTAGGAGATTTTTATGCTTTTCTCTCAGGTAGCTGTTGATTTGGCGCGTGCGCAGTTTGGTTTTACGGCAATATGTCACTTTTTGTTTGTGCCACTAACGATTGGTTTACCATGGCTACTTCTCACTATGGAGCTTCTGCATATTTATAGTGGAAAATTGATTTACTCTAATATGATAGATTTTTGGAAGAAGATTTTCCTAATTAATTTGTTATTTGATTTTATAGCAAAGGAAGTATTTAAGATTGAGTATAAATTATATTGGCCAAAATTTTCACATATTATTAATCAATTATTTGGGACCACCTTCACTTACCCTGATAAACTAATTACAGTTGCCATTGTTATTTTTGCTTGTATTTATTTTTTTACCTGGAAAAAAATTAGTTATTACCTGCATTTACTTATTACGGTTTTTCTAACTATTTTCATCGCGTCCTCAATTGTCAATCCCATTGTAATGAATAGTTGGATGCAACATCCTGTTGCCTGTTATTTTGATCTTCATACAATGACTTTCCACGTATCTAGTCTATTGCAAATTTATATTCAACCACAAGCGTATCTTAGAATTTTGCATATGTTTTTCGCCTCCTTGTTGGTTTCTTCTATGTTTATGTTAGGCACAAGTAGTTATTATCTATTGAAAAATGAGAGGGTTGATTTTGCACTACATTCTTTTAGTCTGGCACTTATTATTGGGTTGATAGCTTGCGTCTCTATTTTTGTTTCTGGCGATTCAGATGGACTTCTAATCCTAAAGGATGAACCTGAAAAGATGGCGGCGCTTGAAGGACAGTGGAATACACAAATTCCACCAGCGGCTTGGTACGTGATTGCTATTCCAGATCAAATTAAACAAGAAAACCGTTTTGTAATAGAAATACCCTATGCATTAAGTCTAATAGCTACACACTCGCTTATTGGAACTGTTGAAGGTCTGAAAGACAGAATTGCAGCTAATACAATTAAAATTCGCAGGGGTATACTAGCGAACAATGCATTAGCTCAAATTCATTTAAATAATAACTCAGCTGAGAATATGAGAATTTTTCAGCAGAATGTTGAATTTCTTGGTTATGGAGCACTTCTCAACAAATACACGGAGAACCATATCTTAGTGACTTCTGAGCAAATTCAACGTGCGGCTAACGATAGTGTCCCACAAATGTCTATTGTTTTTTGGGCTTTTCGAGTTATGTTGTACAGTTGGGGAATATGCTCCGTAATCCTCATTATGGGACTGTATTTGAATAGGCGTAAAAGATATAATAGAAGTGAAGGATGTGGAGGGCGACATCACCACCACATCCCTAGCTGGTATCTAAGATTTGCGTTCTATACTATCCCTGTTCCCTATATTGCAGCAGAGGCAGGATGGGTATTGGCTGAAGCAGGTCGTCAGCCATGGCTTGTTTATGGCATTGTGCCGACCTTTTCAGCTGCCTCCACCTTACCTGCTTTGAGTATTGGTTTGAGCTTGATAGGGTTTTCAATTTTTTTCTTATTGGTTTTATTTATTTATTTTTACTTCATGTTTACATACGGATACAAAAGAAATTTACCTCCATCACTTTGAGCCAAAATGAGGTCTGGTCAACCATGGCAATCGCATTGAAATTCTCCCCCCCACTAGTTATTTCTAAAATTTTTTATTGCACTTATGATTGATTTTCCTTATAAAGACTGATTATAGAGAAGTCATAGAAAGGAATGATCATGCAATTAGAGGAAACTTTAAGGGATCCCTTCCCATGATACTTTTTCACGTGTATTTGCCTTGCTAGAACCCAATTGCTTTGAAAGATGCTTTAATGAATGGATAGCATCTTTAGAGATTGATTTAAAAAATGAAATTATAGCGCTAGATGGTAAGACTGTAAGAGGCTCTGGCAACAAGACCAGACAACAGCCGGCATTACATCTAGTTAGTGCTTGGGCAACTCATAACCGTTTAATGTTAGCTCAAGTTAAGACGGCGGAGAAATCGAACGAAATTACAGCCATTCCTAAATTATTGGAGATGATGCATATAAATGGAGCAACTATCACGATAGATGCTATGGGTTGCCAGACTGACATCGCTAAGCAAATCATCAACCAAGAAGCTGATTATGTTTTATCTCTGAAAGAGAATCAGCCAACTTTGTATCATGATGTACAAGCTATTTTCTTGCGTGCTGAAGAAGGAGAAAAAAAATATAAAAACATGCCCCATCTGCGTCGTGTGGAGAAAATCCATGACCATGGCAGAGTAGAAACTCGACGATATACTTTAATTTCATCGCGCGATCCATTGTTATTTCAGTTACGTTGGCCAGGATTACAGGGCATTGGTAAAGTGGAAATAGTTCGCACTACTCATAATCAAGTTGAGCGTTCTACTCGATATTTTATTACTAGTTTAGATTACGAAAAGATCGACCTATTTAAGAAAGCCGTGAGAAAACATTGGCATATTGAAATTGATCTACATTGGTCGTTAGACGTAGGGTTCCGTGAAGATTTGAATCAATCCCATATAGGCCATTCGGCTTATAATCTAGCTATTATTAGACGAATCGCCATTAATTTACTCAAACAAGAACAATCTCATAAAAATGGTATCGCTTGTCGACGAAAAACCGCTGGTTGGGATCATGCTTATTTATTAAGGGTTCTGATAAGCTAATCTTTACTTTGCAAATTTCATGCTTTCATTGTTTTATATACAGAATTTATTGTCACAAATGATATAAACTACATGCTGAAATTGATTTATTTACTACTAATCTACTTTTCTATAATTCAGTGTGAGAAAAAATAAAAGATCGCTTAACGAGGAGGTTAAAATTAGTGCATTTCAATGCGATTGCCATGTCTGGTCAACATGGACTTAGCCGCTTTCTATAGATTGGAAGGAATTGATGACGACGAAGTTAACCCCCTAATTTCCTACCTTTTAAAATAAACATAAAGCGGATATATAATTTTTATAGTTGACTTATGATAATAAGACGGTCACACTAGTTTCACTTAAAACTTGTTAGGTGTTATTGTGGCAAAGTATTATCGAATAGTATTTGAAGAATATGATATTAAGCCTTGCTGCGAAACGCAAGATAATATTATTTTAGATGGCGAAGTATCAGCTCCTGACAGTTGCTTGGATTTTGGTATACGTCATGAAGCACAAATGGAATTAATATCCAAAGCCCAGGATAAAATTCTGCAATTACAGGCTAGCGAGGTAACTTTTAAAGATTCTTGTTGTCCAAAATGTCCTGATGTATTGCAGCAGCATTTAGTAAAGACAATGCTATGGTAGCTATTAATGATAAAAATGAAGTAGTTGCCTATTTAATTTGGTCAACGTGCAGTTTAATCGCAACTATCGATATTTTAGAGGTTAAAACGGACTATCGCAGACAGGGTATAGGAAAAGCGATGATGGACGCCTTGCCTACACATCTACCTTTAATTGCTGTATTGACAGCTCAAACTATACCATCAAGTGAGCAGTTTTTTATGCAGTTAGGATGGCAAAACTCAACCAGAAAAGGTGCCAAATTTAAGTTACTATGCTCCGGAGTAACTTCCGTGAGAGCTTTACCATCTTTTGGATGTGTTATCGCTATTTGCAGGCAAAATTATGATGCTGTTGTGAGTAACCCAGAGCGATATTCTAAACGATATTTTCAAATTAGTGTAAGAACGGAAGGATGGTTATCTAAACCAGTATTTGCGAGGTTTAGCCTAGACTCTTATATGGCAATTTATAATAATCAAGTGCTAATTGCAGAGGGAACGGTTAATCGCTTATTCCAGAATGCCCGAGATATAGTAGATAATGATGTTGACTTACTAGTCATGAGTCGAATTATCCCTTGCGACCATTCGCTATTTGAACGTATAGGGTTGTCAGATATACCAGATTCAATGAGAGATAAACCAGATACTGAAACAACAAGAACAAGTAAGAGACAACGTATAGAAGCTGCTCATGAAAAACATGCAGATGTTACTGCAGTTGGTGTTGCTTTAGCTGAAATTGTGCCTGCTGAATCTGTAAGCTCTACTTTGCGCACTAGTGGTGTGTTTGCTGTAAAATATAAAGAGGAGACAGCAGCATTACCATGTATACAGTATGCAATTACATCATAAGTAAATAAATCACAACGATGACATGCATAATAAAAAATTAACATCAGAACAAATTATTTACAGACAACAAGCGCTTGTTTGGTTACATGAGTCTTTTCCCATAACTTTCACAAAAGACCATAAGCCATTAAAAATTGGTATCCATCAAGATATATTTAATGCAGGTATAGATAATATGCCATCTAAAAAATATATTAAGTTGGCATTAGCGTATTATGTAAATTCATATAAGTATTTAGCTCAGCTAATAACAGGCATGGAGCGCATTGCTTTATCAGGATTTGCGGTTGGGCAAGTTATTGAATGCGAAGAGAATGTTGCTAAAAATAAATTACACACATACCGCAAACGACATTCGGCTGTACAAAAGAAAAAACCAGCGCAAAAACAAAAATTAACTACGGCAACAGATGCAAATATAAAAAGCGATATGTTAGATAATGCACTAAAAATAGCGCTATTAAACTTAAAAAATCAAGATCGGCAAGAAAAACAAGTTAATCAATTTGATTGATTTATCCAACTATTATCAAAAAAATGGTTCTATCATAAAAAAATAATGGAGCATGATCACTACTTTTATGAAGGCTTACAGGATCACAATAGGAAGAGCGAAATGATGATTCATGAAAAAAATAGTTCACAGTTACCAGCGAGCCACTACGTAGAAGATGAAACTGGGGGCTTTAATTCCGGTGTTACCTCGATTGCTTACACTGATATTGTTGTTAGTAGATCGAGTTCAATATTATCAAATTCCCCGGTGGTTAGAACAATTTCCTTTGGCTTAAATGGTCTATTACTTTCTTCTTATATGATATCAAGTGCTAAATTACTTGCTATGTTGGGTGATTCAGAAGTTGGAGGAGCACATGCTCTTATTTTTCCTTTTCAAGGAGCTATGCTAGCGATTGCTGTTGGCCCCATTTTAGCCATGGGTTTAGATATGGCTCGTGCCACAGGAGGGAATGAGTATAAAAAAGCTGGAGATATAGTTAGAACAGGCTGGATTTTAACAACTGGCCTAGGAGGCGTAGGCTCCATTATCATGCTATCAACTCGGGCGGTTTTTCCACACATGCTTGCGCCAAGTACTGCTGATGCTGCGGTAGCATTTTTCTCTGGATGTTCTATAGGAAATATTCCACTACTTATACTAATTTCTGATGCATTAGTTGCGTTTGAGACGGGAGATTGGTACATTCCTGCCGCCATAGGTGCATCTATATTTTCTTTTTCACTAGGGAGCAGTTATTTATTAGCATTTAATTTAAACTTAGGTGTATTAGGTGTTGGTTTAGGTAGTTCTGTAGGCCCATTAATTACTTTTGGACTCATGCGTGCATGGTTTACAAGAGAAGCTTATCAAAAATATGAGTTTTATAAATTACTACCAATCCAGGATTTTAAGCAGATAATAAAGTCGATTCTGCGTTCTGGTTGGCAGTTGTCTCTGCAACGACTAACTGAGTGGACTGATTTGTTTTTACTTACGATGGTCATAGGTATTGAGAATGATGATGCTTTGAAAGCAACAGGGCCTTCTGTGCAATATGTTGGTTTAATAGCGTCAGCTTTGCAAGGGATAGCTGCGATATCAGGTATGTCAATTGCACGAAATAATGGTGCAAAGCAAGCAGCTATTATACATAATGAATGTGCAGCAGCGCATGATAGTGAAGCAGCAGTAAGTGTATCACATACCCAAGGTTCTCATGCGTATGAGATAGCAATTGCATGTAATAAAAAAAATATTCGCGTTATCATGCAATATGGAGCTGTAGCTCTTGGCATAACTATAACTGTTGCTTTACCAATTTATTTTGCCAGACAACCGCTGACTAAATTTTTTTTGGCTGATGTTGCTTTAGTTAATTCTACAACAACAAATACTTCGCTTGTATATACAGCAACACCCAGGGAAACACCCAATACTAACATAGCCTCATTTGCAGAGACTTTATTATGGATTAATTTGATTGGTTTACTTCCGGATACTGCACGGATTGTACTGATGGGGTCATTACGTGGCTGGAAAGATATTTTGTTTCCAACTATGGTAAGTTTGATCTCAATGGTTGTGATAGGCATTCCCATAGGATGGGTTATCGGCGATAAATTTGAAGGAAACAATGAAGTTGATAGCAAACCGGCATGGATGTTATACACACGTAATTTAGCCATATTTATCTCTGTAATAGTCATTGGGTTACGCTGTGTAATGCAATTATTTAAGGATCAGAGAGCTTATGAGCAACATATGGTAAGTAGAAATGAACATGCATTTTTTAGACAATCATCGGTTATTGGCATAGAGAGAAGACGATTATTTGAAGATACTACTGTAGCATATGAGTTACCAACTATTGCTAGTCGTGCTGTTAGTGCAAGCTAATTATTATCAGGTGCTGATAATTTTTATATCAATTGGAAGTGTATTGGGCGCAACCCCCGGATAGGCAATTTGTATTTTGCACAGTAAAGTAAAACACATTTTTATGTTCAATGGCTTTCAGACACTTATTTTTGAGCTTGTATTTTATTCATATAGTAATAAAAATATATAAAATTAATTTTTATTACTCCGATTTTTTAATTTTATTGCTATCTGCTGTAAAGATATAATGTCATTCAATTAACCTTTTTTAGACAAAATTAAATCATCAGAATAGTACATAAAAATTTGTCATTATCACTATTGACTTTTTTATAATAATGTATTACATTGCGATAGCCTAGATTTTAACAGGGTAATTCATAATTTATTAGTTGTGAGTTGTGCTTCTAGACTTGTCTCACTTTTGTAGGTCGTGTTCATTTTGATAGATATATGGGTGAGTACTTGAAGCTATGTTGTTAGTTAGTATCGATTTGTTACTTTTCAAATGAAAATTTTTTAATAATTAATATAAGGAGAAATATCATGTCTGTTGTGGATACTGCTAGGAAATTTATTGAAACGTTTTTTGAAAAAGATTCTACTTGGGACAGGCTTTCACAATATGTGGATGGTGATGGAACACTTGAACATCAATTACTACAGCCTTCTACTATTCGTGCAGCACATGCATCACTTAGTGGACCTTTTCGAGACGCATTCCCAGATCTTACGCAGAGAGTGGTTTCAACAGCCGTTGCTGATGATGGAAAAGTTTTTGTTAAAACCTTTGCGTCAGGAACGTTCACTGGAGCATGGGGGCAATTTCAACCTAATGGCCGTCGTTGGGAGATCCCTGTTGTTTGGGAACTGACAATCAAGGGTGATAAAGTTGTACATGCCAATGAAATAGAAAACCATCACGCAATTAATCAACAACTCGGTCTACCTTTGTTTAAATCACAGATTGAGCAAGAAATTGCAACGCGAGAGAAAGCTGCAATAACTGATGTAATTGAATCATTAAAGGCTGTGCTGACTGGAGGTGTATCGCGCCCTTTAGCAGCACCTGTGACTGACCAAGATGATCCTATACGTAATTGGCGGGGTACACTATTCTCAGGTAGTGCTGCTGCAGCTGTAGCAGCGCCAGCGCCAGCAGCTGCATCAGATGAGACGCAAGCTGCCACTGCTGTTCTTAGGTGATTGCTTTAGTAATCGGGCTTTTTGTTGCAGGCGCTATGACATAGTTACTGCAGCAAAGCCTTTTATTACTTACATGTATTATTTTTGTATTTATGTAGCTTGATATCCCAAATGTAAAGTAGATGTTCAGCACTTATTGTGAAATAGTCAACTTATAGTGCAAGATAATATTTTAATGTTAGCTTTGGGATAGCACTTACGATGTGTCGTATTGTACTGCTAAGAAACTAGTACATTATACATGGCATTGGAATTGGAATTGAAAACGTCAAGAAAAATATGTTAACAATCAGGATTACTCAGATTGTGCACAATCTACTCTCTAGTGGCCTGAGAGTAGACGCGTGGTAATTAAACGATGCTAAAAAGTTCAATGCGATTGCCTTATATGGTAGTCAGTGCATGTGAAGATTTTTAATCGATTCAACTAGCCTGCAGTCTAGGTTCATAATTAGGTAGTTTTTAGAGTAAAGAGCCGTTATGGAGTGAAATATTATGCTAAGGATTACGTTATGAGGATTAAGTCTACGTCAAAATTTAACCTCATTTGGTTGCTAAGCTACATTTCTATTGCGTCGTTATCAGCAGTCATTATTACTCCAGCTATACCTGCAATTGAAGTGCATTTTGAGGTAAATTCTGTAGCAGTAGAATGGGTGATTACCGCATTTCTAATTGGTTATATGTTTGGCCAGCTGATTTACGGACCATTAGCTAATAAATTTGGTCGCTTAAAAGCTTTACGTATAGGACTTACGATTAACTTATTGGGAATTATAATCTGTTTATTAGCTCTTGCAATAGATATTTATTATCTATTTATGTTCGGTCGGTTTATTACAGCGTTGGGAGCTGCTAGTGGACTTGCATGTACTTTCATGTTAATCAATGAGTGGTTACCTGGAGCACTTCGCAAAACTGCCATGTCTTACTCTGTATTATCTTTTGCTTTTGGTGTGGGAATTGCAGTTATATTAGGTGGGATAATAACGGAATACTGGTACTGGCAGGGTTGTTTTTGGGTATTGCTTTTACATGGATTAATTATGTTATGTGGTACATGTGTTTTCAGTGAAACATTAGTTACACCACAAGCAATCAACCCATTAACCATTATTCGTAATTATACTGCAGCGCTTTCTTCATTAACCCTCGTGATTTTTTCTTTAGTAGTGGGTTGTTGCTCAGCCATATCTTATTGTTTTTCTTCAGCTGGTCCTCAAATTTCACATGATTCTCTGAAATTATCAGCAGCGCAGTATGGTTATTGGAATGGTCTAAATGTTGTTGGTATGTTAATGGGAGGGCTGCTTGCTAAGCAATTACTTATTAATTTGTCCATATATAACGTTATTGCTATTGGTTTTTTTGGTATTGCTCTAGGAATTATTAATTTATTGATTATGTGGAATACTGAAAGCCAATCTATATTATTATTTTTTCTAACAACAGCATGGTTGTATTTATTCAGTGGCTTATTATTTGCAGGTGGTTCATTGGGTGCGTCTAATGCAATTGCTGATAAAGCTAGTGCTGCTGCTATGATGAGTTTCGTTAATATGTGTTTTTCGACTATCTGCGTGATGCTGATGGGCTACTTAGATACCAATCCATACCTAGGTTTCATTATAATTTTGAGTGTTATTTGGCTACTAGTCGTTGGACTTCTATGCATGCAAAAACGATCTTTATATGTTACTTAAGAACAATCGTATTGTAATGGATGATATAAGATTTTTGACTGACTTTTGTTGCAATAAACAAATCTTTTGGGGTTGTGGATTACATAATATGTTTAAAAATGGAGAGTATCCATAGCTAATAAACTTGCACTAAATTAGAGTGTTGCGTATTGTTAACTATTTTTGCGTATAGCTTATGTAATAAACAATTAACTTAATGGAGGGTGTAAATAATGCGAAGTGATAGTGAACATGAAGGAACTGAGCATGAAGAGACTGCAAAGAACAATTTAATTTTGCAATCAGCACAATCTACCGCCACGGTTGCATCACTAAAATCTAAAAAAATCGCGCATTCTGTTGTAGTACGCACAATTTCTTTTGGGTTAAATGGAGTTTTTCTTGCTTCCTACATGGCTGGTAGTGGCAAATTACTTGCCATGCTAGGTGCAAATGATGCTGGTGGTGCAGCGGCTCTGATTAATCCATTTCAATCTGCTATCTTAGGTATAGCCGTTGGTCCTATTTTAGCTATGGGCTTAGAAATGTCTCGTGCTGCGGGTAAAAATGAGTACATAAGAGCAGGAAATATTATCAAAACAGGTTGGGTTGCAATTGCTGGTTTAGGTACTGTAGGTTCTGTTGTAATGGTATTAACTAGGCCAATCTTTCCTCATATTTTTGCTTCTGGTACTTCTCAGGCAGCAGCATCTTTTTTTTCAGGATGCTCTATAGGCAATATTCCTCTTCTTATGTTAATTTCAGATGGCTTGGTCGCTTTTGAAGAAGGGGATTGGTACGTCCCTGCTGCAATTGGTGCTCTTATATTTTCTTCCTCATTATCGTGTAGCTATGTTTTGGCATTTCCTGCCAAATTAGGTGCGTTTGGCATTGGATTAGGCAGCTCGGTTGGCCCATTATTGGTTTGTGGACTTATGAGAGTATGGTTTACAAGAGAATACTATAAAAAATATGAGCTTTATAACTTATCTTCTATCCCAGATTTTAGACAAACAATGATGACTATTTTAAGCCTTGGTTGGCAGCTAACCATACAGCGTCTAACGGAATGGGTGAACTTATTTGGCATTACAACCGTGATTGGTCTTGAAAGTGACGATGCTTTAAGGGCAACAGGGCCTGCTATGCAATTTGTTGGTGTAATGGCAGGCGCAATGCAAGGGATTGCTGCAATAACAGGAATGTTGATTGCGCGTAATAATGGTGCAAGACAAATTGAACTGCAGCGATGTGATGCGGTAGATACAAGCGTTAGTGCTCATGATCCATTAGATATATCATCAGACCAACCCATTGTACACATGGAGTCTAGACAAACAGTATTAGAATTGTGGAATAAAAAAAATATTAGCACTATTATTTATTGTGGTGTGGTTGCATTTGGGCTGACAGGAGTGTTTTGCATTCCAGCTTATTTTGCAAGACAGCCGCTTACTTCTTTTCTTTTGGCACCTACAATTAATTCTACTACTCCTGCTAATTCTACATTGGTAACTAACCCCATTGCAGAAACTAATTTTAATGTATCAACGCTAGCAGAGACTTTGTTATGGGTAAATATTATTGGATTATTTCCTGATGCTGCTCGAATTGTACTGATGGGAGCATTAAGAGGATGGAAAGATATTCTATTACCTACCATGATAAGTTTCATTGCGATGATTATTATAGGGATCCCTGTTGGTTGGCTAGTTGGCGACAAATTTGAACAGAATAGTTACGATGGCAGTAAATCAGCTTGGATGTTTTATACACGAGCCATAACTATGTCTTTGGCAATATTCCTGATCGGATATCGTTGTGCAAAACAATTATCTAATGATATCAAACCTTCTCCCACTCCTTCTACATCTTCAGATAGTATAGTGAGTGGCGGTTACTGTTGCTTTTTTAGAAGTAAACCAAGAATAGATATGCAAAGTGCTCCAACGGGTAGGGAAGAAAGAACACGTTTACTCAGTCATCCACAGATAAATGTAATGCAATAAATAAAGGTAGTATATAACATAAAATGACATATTAACGTTCAATTTGAGGGTTTCATGGCTTAGATGTAGGATGAGCTAGCTGCTTTATAACGTGGGCTTTTTGTTTATTAATTTTTTAAGGAGAGTTTATGGCATCGATGATAGAGAAAGTGCCATATATTATTAATGTGGCATCGTCTTATACTAGTGAATGGATTGATCGCCCATTACAATATCTAATGGGTATGTTGTATCCAGGGGTGAGCATCGGATTTGCCCCATATAACCAAATATTTCAACAATTGTTAGATCCTTCTAGCATTTTTTCTACTAATCATAGAGGTATGAACGTCATTTTGCTACGTTTTGAAGATTGGGTACACTATTATAAAAATGAAAATGATCCAGAAATCACAACAAATGATTTTTATGCGATTGTTCAAAAAAATCTTGATGATTTAATGCACATTTTTCATACGGTTACTTCTAAATCAAAAATGCAATATCTTCTGACCATTTGTCCTGCTTCACCTGGATTAAAAACCGATTTTAAAAAACATGATTTTTGTTTGAAAATGGAGCAATTAATAAAAAAGAGTCTAGAAAACCTGCATAATATTAATGTTATTACGTCAGATGAAATTGAAGCAATGTACCCAGTAGTTGATTATTTTGATACGGAAAATAATCAAGCAAATCATATCCCATATACTCAAGAGTTTTATTATGCATTGGCTTTGATATTAGCTAGAAGAATTGATGCATTACGCCGTCTTCCATATAAAGTAATTGTTTTAGATTGTGATAATACTATTTGGACTGGTGTTTGTGGAGAAGTTGGTTCAGCAGGGATCCAATTAACCACAGCAAGATTGGCACTACAATCTTTTATCCTGGAACAATATAAAGCTGGCATGCTAATTTGCTTAAATAGTAAAAATAACGAATCAGATGTTTTAGAGGTATTTGATAAGCGTGGTGATATGTTGCTAAATAAAAACCACATTACTGATTATTGTATTAATTGGAATAAAAAGTCAGAAAATATTCGTTTGTTGGCAAAGCGTCTGAAACTTGGTTTAGATAGCTTTATTTTTATTGATGATAACCCTGTGGAGTGTGCAGAAGTACAAGCAAATTGTCCTGCTGTTTTAACATTTCAGTTGCCAGAAAATGAACAAAATATCGAACGATTTCTTAATAATATATGGGTATTCGACCATATAAATATTACTAGTGAAGATAAAAATAGAACCATCCTTTATAAGAATAATATCCAACGCGAAATTTTACAATCACAGTCGTCTTCCTTTCAAAATTTTATAGAAGATCTACAGTTAGATATTAAAATTTCTGCAGTAGAACCAGGGCAAATAACGCGAGTAGCACAATTAACCCAAAGAACTAATCAGTTTAATCTTACAACTACTAGATATTCAGAAGCCGAGATAGAGCAGTTGCTAGAGAAGAAAAATCATTGCCTAGTTGTTAATGTTTCAGATCGTTTTGGAGTCTATGGTCTAGTAGGTGTTGTTATATTTGAACTAACAGAAGGATTAATTATAAGCAATTTCTTAATGAGTTGTCGTGTACTGGGTCGAGGAGTTGAACATGCTGTACTTAGAAAGATTGCTGAAATTGCTCAAAATCAAGGCTTAGATATCATAAAAATATTATTTCGACCTTCTGCTAAAAATCAACCAGCTCACGATTTTTTGTTAAATTTAATTGGCATTAAAAAATTAGGTGATTGTGATGATATGCAAATATACATTTTACCTGTCGTTGATGCTAAAAATGCTACTTATCTCGGTGGTGCTGAAGAACACAAGAATACAGAATCTCAAGAAGAACAAGTATCAACTGAAGTTCAAGAATCCATAATACAGCACCCCATATGCAACCACCAAGCAGTTTATTCAAAAATTGCAATAGAATTTACTACTCCTGGCCAATTACTAAGTTGTTTGCATACAGATATACAAATTTTAGATGATATTGAAAATGCTGCTCCAAGCGAAAAATTTCAATTAATAAAAAAACATATTGAATATCGTATAAAAGAACTACTAGAACAAAGCAATTCAAGTTCAATCGATGCAACTGCAGGTTTTATGTATTTGGGTTTAACCTCTTTACAGGTTGTTCACTTAAGGAATCTTTTACAAAATGACATTAAGTGTATGTTAAAACCCACAATCTGTTTTGACTATCCTAATATATCTTTACTAGCTGAACATTTGTCTAAGGTGCTTGGGTTGGATTTACCAGAGGTATCACAAAAGTATAATAATGTTGTGATACAAGAAATAGTTCAGGAACGAGAACCAATAGCTATTATTGGTCTTGCCTGTCGTTTCCCAGGAGGAGTTAATTCTCCAGATAGTTTTTGGGATTTATTAGAAACTGGAAAAGATGGCATTACAACTGTACCTAAGATGCGCTGGGACTCTGAGTTATATTATGATCCTGATCCGCTTGTTGCAGGAAAGATGAATAGTAAAGAAGCTGGGATTTTAACAACTCCAATTGATCAATTCGATCCACAATTTTTTAGTATTAGTCCTAGAGAAGCTAATTTTATGGATCCCCAGCAACGTTTATTATTAGAAGTTGTATGGGAAGCTTTAGAATCTGCTGGTATTGCAGCGGAAAGCTTAAAATGTAGCTCAACTGGCGTATTTATAGGGGCATTGGCACATGATTATTATGAACTAATCGTTCAATATAGGTTAGGCAATGCTTATGGAGCGTCTGGAACTTCAAACAGCATGTTAGCTGGACGACTATCATACTTTTTGGGAACGAACGGGCCAAGCTTAGTTATTGATACAGCATGCTCATCTTCATTGGTAGCACTTCATACAGGTTGCCAAAGTTTAAATTTAAGAGAGAGTAATCTTGTAATAGCTGGTGGTGTTAATTTACTACTCACGCCAACTTTGAGTGTGAATTTAAGTAAAGCTCGTATGCTTGCTCCTGATGGTCGTTCTAAAGCATTTGATGCCAGTGCTAATGGTTACTCACGAGGGGAAGGCTGTGGTGTAGTAGTGTTAAAACGTTTATCTGATGCAAAGCGTGATGGTGATAGGATATTTGCAGTGATTCGCGGTAGCGCTGTTAACCAAGATGGAGCAAGCAGTGGTTTGACTGTTCCTAATGGTGTAGCACAAGTTCAAGTTATTCAGCAAGCTTTGGCCCAGGCTAATGTAGATCCACTATCTATTAGTTACGTAGAGGCACATGGCACTGGCACACCTCTTGGTGATCCCATTGAGGTAAGAGCACTAAGGGAAGCGTACACAGAAGGTCGTACAACAGATAACCTATTAACGATAGGTACAGCCAAGACGAATATTGGTCATTTAGAGGGAGCTGCAGGGATTGCAGGACTTATCAAGACGGTATTATCGTTACAAAAAGAAAAAATACCGCGACTTTTGCATTTTAAGCAATTGAACCCTCATATTGAACTGGGTACAGCAATACATATACCAACTGAAGTTAAGTCATGGCCAAAGCAAATTGGCAAGCCTAGGCGGGCAGGGGTAAGTTCATTTGGTTTTAGTGGTACTAATGCACACGTTATTGTAGAAGAGGCTCCTGAGGAAACAGTTGCTCCAGAGCATCACATAGCATGGCAGTTAGGAAAATTGCAAGAGCGGCAAAAGCATTTGTTAGATTTAACACTGAGTGTTGCAGGAGAAATTAAGCCTGCTGCTTATTTATTAGTTTTATCAGCTAAAAGTAAAGCTGCTTTAACTGCGCATATAGAACAAATAAAAGAATATTTGAAATACTCTACAGAAGCATTAAGTAATATAGCCGCAACATTACAAGCAGGCCGTAGTCATTTTGGACATCGTACTATGGTAATTGCTAGTAATAATGAGGAAGCAGCACAACAACTGAATAAAGCTCCCATTGCTTATAGTGCCACCATGCCTAAGGTAGCTTTTTTATTTACTGGCCAAGGGTCTCAATATCGAGATATGGGTAAAGAATTATATGCAACTCAACCAATTTTCAAAGCGGCATTAGATCGATGTGCAGCAAGTCTTAATGCCTATTTAGATAAATCATTGCAAGAGTTGATTTTTTCCGGTGAGTCACTATCACCAGGAGAGCAGGACTTATTAGATGAAACGGAATATGGACAACCGGTTTTATTTGCCTTTGAGTATGCATTATGTTGCTTATGGTTAAGCTTTGGGATCCAACCTGCAATATTATTTGGTCATAGTGTGGGAGAAGTAGTTGCGGCGACAATTGCTGGGGTGATGGAATTAGAAGATGCGTTGAAATTGATAGTTATGCGTGGTCGGTGGATGCAAGGGACAGCTGAAGGTAGGATGTTAGCTATTGAGACGGATGGAGCTCAAATTGAAAAACGACTAAAAGGGAGGAAGGATTTAGAGACGTTAGTGATAGCCGCTTATAACAGCGATTATCAAACAGTTGTTTCTGGCACAAAGGAAGTGGTACATAGATTTGCTGAAGAACTCTTAGCAGAAGGTATGAAGTGTAAGTACCTAAAAGCGACAAGAGCATTTCATTCATCTCTCTTGGATGAGAATCGCACTGATTTTGAAGGTGTAGCACGAGCTATACAATATCGTCGGCCTAATTACCCTTTAGTGAGTAATTTGACTGGAAGCCGTGTAGAGGAAGTAGATGCTAATTATTGGATATTACAAGCACAGCAGCCAGTGCAGTTTAAATTGGGGATGGAATATTTAGCCAGTCAAGGGGTGCATGCATTTGTGGAAATAGGCCCTTTGCCGGTATTGACAGCTTTGGGGCAGGCAATACTTACAGATCCTAAAATAAAGTGGCTAGCATCATTACGTACACAACAATCAGATTGGCAAGTGATATTACGTAGTTTAGGTCAATTATATTTATTGGGAGCAGAGATTGATTGGCTAGGGGTAGTTGCACCTTATGCCCATCAGCGTGTTGAGCTCCCAACTTATCCATTCCAACGGCAACGTTATTGGATAGAACTCGTTACACAAGAGCATTATATAGTAGTTGATAATGTAAAGGAAGATGCCCACCCATTATTGGGGGTACCCTTAACTGTTGCTTCTACCAGTACAAATGCATCTATTGAGATAATTTATCAACGCTCTTATAAGTTAGAAAATGAATTAGCATATCTTACTGATCATAGAGTATTTGATTCAGCCATCTTCCCAGGAGCAGGTTATATAGAGCTAATGTTAGCTGTAGGCAAAGACTTGCAAAATAACGATAAACTGCTTGTGGGCAGCATACTCTTAGAAGAAGTCACTATAGAAGCCCCTTTAACTTTAAGTGAAGATCCTATTCAAGTACAAGTAATAGTAACACGATTGGCAGAATTGCATAAGGATATTGAGGCAAAATATTACCAGGTTGAAATTTATAGTGAATTTTGCCAAAATTCAGATCGTAATGAAAAGTCATGGCGTTGTCATGCTCGTGGAAGAGTGGGTACAAGCATAGACCTAAATGTACCAGATATATCAATTCAAGACCTGCAAACACGTTGCCTTATTGAAACAGATTTAGATTATAACGGTATTGCGCAACGAGGGATCCCTTATGGACCTGCATTTCAGACGGTAGCTAAAATGTGGCAAATAGATGGCGAAGCTTTAAGTCAATTGATACTTCCTGAATCTTTGTCTATTAAAAGATACTATGCTCACCCTAGCATTTTAGATGGTGCTTTTCAGTCTTCTATTCATTTGATGCCGGATCGCCATGATGGTGTATATTTACCGATAGCAATTGATAAAATAATTGCTTATCGACCTTTGACAGCTAAAGAATTTGTTCATATTCAGAAGGCAAATACACATAAAGAAATGTCAGATGATACACTTTTCACTGCTAATCTAACAATCTTTGATGGGTACAATCAACCTGCATTGAGTATAAAAGGATTTCATACACGTTATACTGATCGTACTACTCTACAGCGCTATATACAACATATTCATACTGCCCAGGCATCTATTTTATACTCCCCAATGTGGCAAGTGCAAAATTTAGAAGAAGGTTCTTATGGTAAGACTGATTCAGATAAGTCAAGCATAGGTACATGGTTGGTATTTACACCAGACATGATGTTAACTCAACCTTTGATTAATAAATTAACTTCACGCAGAACGCATTGTATACAAATACTCCCTGGAGAAGAGTTTCAAGAAAAAAATAAACAAATATACTTAATCAATCCAAATAAAAAAGCTAATTTTATTAGCTTATTAGAACACCTAGCTAGCGAACCTGTATTAGGTATTATCTATGCATGGAGCTTACAGGAAGTACAGTTTGAAAGTGCAGAAGATTTTGTTATGACATTTATAAACCAGCAGAATTTGGGTACTAAGAGTCTACTGCACTTATGCCAGGCTTTATTATTCAACACTTTTCGTGATACTATACCAGCATTATGGGTTATAACTAGAGGAGTTCAAGCGGTAAATTCCGATGCTATTATCAACCTTTCACAAACACCTTTGAATGGTTTATGTAAAACTTTGTGGCTGGAATGTCCCGAATTATCAGTACGTCATGTTGATATAGATTTTGATGCTGCTCAATGGATGGAATTTGGACCTTTATTACTTGAATTAAATGGAAATACTAAAGAGCCTACAATAGCATACCGTCATGGACAAAGATATGTAGCGCGTTTAGGTAAGTATAGTGCATCTCTTGCAGGACAATTTCCACTGCTTGTGCCACCTAATGAACGTTATCAATTGGTAAGAGCAGAAAGTGGAGTTCTAGCAGATTTATGTCTTAAAGAAAAGCCAGGTCATTCTTTAAAAGCTGGAGAAGTTGAAATAGCTATCAAAGCTATTGGGTTGAATTTTCGTGATGTACTCAATGCAATGAAATTATATCCTGGTGATCCAGGGCCATTAGGTATGGATTGTGCTGGTATAATTAGCGCTGTTGGTTCTGAGGTTGATAGTTACAAAGTTGGTGATGCTGTTATGGGATTTGCCTCTGGATGTTTAGCCAATTATACAACAACTTCTTCTCAATTAATTACCCATAAGCCAGATTTCTTGACTTTTAGTGAAGCGGCAAGCATCCCTTCAGTATTTTTAACCGCCTATTATTGCTTAGTTAATTTAGCAAAACTAAAAACAGGTGAAAGAATATTAATACATACAGCTGCTGGAGGAGTTGGTTTAGCAGCAATTCAGATTGCTAAGCAGTGTGGTGCCGAAATTTATGCGACAGCAAGTAGCGTAAAGCAAGAATACTTAGCCAAGTTAGGCATCAAATATATTTATGACTCAAGAAATTTGGACTATGCTAAGTCAATTTTGGAGGACACCCAAGAGCATGGGGTAAATGTTGTATTGAATACTTTATCTGGAGATGAAGTTATTAAATCAACTTTATCAATTTGCGACAAAAACGCTCGTTTTATTGAAATTGGTAAGCGCAATATATGGACAACGGAACAAATGCAAAAAGTTCGAGCTGATATTAGTTACCATATCGTTGCTTTAGATACAATGATGGTAATGCAACCAGCAACCATTAGTAACATGTTTGCGATTTTAATGCCAAGATTTGAGGAAGGTGAGTTGCATCCCTTACCACAAACTGTTTTTGGGATGGAGAAAGCTGTAGAAGCTTTTACTTACATGCAACGCGCTAAGCATATTGGAAAAGTCGTAGTAATTCCTCATGCTTATCAACCGATGCTGACACAAGGCACTATGTTAATTACTGGTGGATTAGGAGGCATTGGGTTAAGGGTAGCAGCTTGGCTGATAGAGCACAATATTCATCATGTTACCTTATTGAGTCGTCGCTCACCAACATCTTCTATTCAAGTAACTTTGGATAAGTTGAATGAATTCGGAATAGTGGTAACTACAGTTTCTGCTGATGTTGCAAATAAAGAAGAATTGAAAATTGTTATTGACCAAATACAGGCATCTAAATACCCATTGATAGGTATTATTCACACAGCAGGTATTATTGATGATGGAGTTGTAACTCAACTAGATTGGTCCAGATTTGAGTCTGTGTTCTCAGCAAAAGTATTAGGTGCCTGGAATTTGCATCAGCTTACTAAGAATATATCAATAAATTATTTTATTTTATTTTCCTCTATCGCCTCAGTAAATGGTTCTCCCGGACAAGCAAATTATGCAGCAGCCAATTCTTTTTTAGATGGTCTTGCACATTATAGGCAGCAATATGGATTACCAGCCCAGAGTTTTAATTGGGGCCCTTGGGCAGAGGTTGGCATGGCTGCTAGATTAACTGGGAAATATGCGCAGCAAGGTATTACCGCATTAATTCCTCAGCAAGGTTTGGTAGCTTTGGATGAAGGAATAAATCAAGGAATAGCTCAGCTTGTTGCTATAGATGTTAATTGGCAAAAATATCTGCGTACTATCCCTGAGCGTGCATTATGGCTCTCGGAATTAGTGCGTGAACATATAACAGATGATAAAATATCGATTTTGGTTCAGCTAGCACAAGTGGGTGAACAAGAATATCAAACTTTGATCGAACAATTTGTTATTCAAATTATTCGTGATGTTTTAGGGATTGTGGATAATAGTTTTATACTGGAGCCAACTAAAGGTTTATTTGATCAAGGCATGGATTCTCTAACAGCCGTAGAGTTACGTCATCGTTTGCAACAATCATTAGGACAACAACATCACTTACCCGTTACTCTATTATTTGATTATCCAACAATACAAGATTTAACAAAATACCTTCAGCAACAACTTAAGCCTCTATTAAAACAGAAAATACAAATTAATAAGCCATCTAAACCTAAAGTTGCAAGGTCTCAGCCTAGTGTCGAACCAATTGCAATTATTGGTGTTGGATGTCGTTTACCGCAACACATTAATAATTTACCAAATTATTGGAAGTTACTGGAATCAGGGGCAGACGCAGTTAGTGAAATTCCTAAGGATAGATGGAATATAGAGGAGTATTATGATCCTAATCCAGAAGCATTTGGTAAAATGCTGACTCGCCATGGTGGATTTATAACGCACCCAATAGAAACATTTGATGCCCCATTTTTTGGGATTAGTCCACGTGAAGTAATGCTGATGGATCCACAGCAGAGACTATTGTTGGAAGTTAGCTGGGAAGCTCTAGAAAACGCTGCTATCGATCCTTACCGGTTACGAAGATCACAAACTGGAGTGTTTATTGGAATATGTGGTAATGATTATGCCGAATTATTAGATAGAGCGCGCGATGATTACTATCATGATATTGCTTATCGTGCTACAGGAAATACTTTTAGCGCGGCTGTTGGGCGCATATCATATATGCTCGGTTTTGCAGGACCAAATTTAGCAATTGATACAGCTTGCTCTTCATCATTAGTTAGTGTGCATGTAGCGTGTCAAAGTTTACATAGTGGTGAATCAAATATGGCGCTAGCTGGTGGAGTAAATATTATGTTATCTCCCGATACTTTTATAGTCTATAGTAAAGCACATATGCTTTCTCCAGATGGCTATTGTAAAACTTTTGATGCCAGTGCCGATGGTTACTCACGAGGGGAAGGCTGTGGTGTAGTAGTGTTAAAACGTTTATCTGATGCAAAGCGTGATGGTGATAGGATATTTGCAGTGATTCGCGGTAGCGCTGTTAACCAAGATGGAGCAAGCAGTGGTTTGACTGTTCCTAATGGTGTAGCACAAGTTCAAGTTATTCAGCAAGCTTTGGCCCAGGCTAATGTAGATCCACTATCTATTAGTTACGTAGAGGCACATGGCACTGGCACACCTCTTGGTGATCCCATTGAGGTAAGAGCACTAAGGGAAGCGTACACAGAAGGTCGTACAACAGATAACCTATTAACGATAGGTACAGCCAAGACGAATATTGGTCATTTAGAGGGAGCTGCAGGGATTGCAGGACTTATCAAGACGGTATTATCGTTACAAAAAGAAAAAATACCGCGACTTTTGCATTTTAAGCAATTGAACCCTCATATTGAACTGGGTACAGCAATACATATACCAACTGAAGTTAAGTCATGGCCAAAGCAAATTGGCAAGCCTAGGCGGGCAGGGGTAAGTTCATTTGGTTTTAGTGGTACTAATGCACACGTTATTGTAGAAGAGGCTCCTGAGGAAACAGTTGCTCCAGAGCATCACATAGCATGGCAGTTAGGAAAATTGCAAGAGCGGCAAAAGCATTTGTTAGATTTAACACTGAGTGTTGCAGGAGAAATTAAGCCTGCTGCTTATTTATTAGTTTTATCAGCTAAAAGTAAAGCTGCTTTAACTGCGCATATAGAACAAATAAAAGAATATTTGAAATACTCTACAGAAGCATTAAGTAATATAGCCGCAACATTACAAGCAGGCCGTAGTCATTTTGGACATCGTACTATGGTAATTGCTAGTAATAATGAGGAAGCAGCACAACAACTGAATAAAGCTCCCATTGCTTATAGTGCCACCATGCCTAAGGTAGCTTTTTTATTTACTGGCCAAGGGTCTCAATATCGAGATATGGGTAAAGAATTATATGCAACTCAACCAATTTTCAAAGCGGCATTAGATCGATGTGCAGCAAGTCTTAATGCCTATTTAGATAAATCATTGCAAGAGTTGATTTTTTCCGGTGAGTCACTATCACCAGGAGAGCAGGACTTATTAGATGAAACGGAATATGGACAACCGGTTTTATTTGCCTTTGAGTATGCATTATGTTGCTTATGGTTAAGCTTTGGGATCCAACCTGCAATATTATTTGGTCATAGTGTGGGAGAAGTAGTTGCGGCGACAATTGCTGGGGTGATGGAATTAGAAGATGCGTTGAAATTGATAGTTATGCGTGGTCGGTGGATGCAAGGGACAGCTGAAGGTAGGATGTTAGCTATTGAGACGGATGGAGCTCAAATTGAAAAACGACTAAAAGGGAGGAAGGATTTAGAGACGTTAGTGATAGCCGCTTATAACAGCGATTATCAAACAGTTGTTTCTGGCACAAAGGAAGTGGTACATAGATTTGCTGAAGAACTCTTAGCAGAAGGTATGAAGTGTAAGTACCTAAAAGCGACAAGAGCATTTCATTCATCTCTCTTGGATGAGAATCGCACTGATTTTGAAGGTGTAGCACGAGCTATACAATATCGTCGGCCTAATTACCCTTTAGTGAGTAATTTGACTGGAAGCCGTGTAGAGGAAGTAGATGCTAATTATTGGATATTACAAGCACAGCAGCCAGTGCAGTTTAAATTGGGGATGGAATATTTAGCCAGTCAAGGGGTGCATGCATTTGTGGAAATAGGCCCTTTGCCGGTATTGACAGCTTTGGGGCAGGCAATACTTACAGATCCTAAAATAAAGTGGCTAGCATCATTACGTACACAACAATCAGATTGGCAAGTGATATTACGTAGTTTAGGTCAATTATATTTATTGGGAGCAGAGATTGATTGGCTAGGGGTAGTTGCACCTTATGCCCATCAGCGTGTTGAGCTCCCAACTTATCCATTCCAACGGCAACGTTATTGG
>Ga0206902_10016_pt1 | contig 51442 bp, 44 predicted proteins | sample Alteio_BWOrgHeat_44_FD_153242 | JGI IMG/M metagenome (GOLD analysis project Ga0206902, IMG submission 153242) | Enriched cells from forest soil in Barre Woods Harvard Forest LTER site, Petersham, Massachusetts, United States -... | ecosystem: Environmental > Terrestrial > Soil > Temperate forest >... | reverse complement strand
TCTGAGGGCGGTCCGAATGTCCAGAGCTTGGGAAACTGGCGCAGAAGCGGACTGCGGATCTCCGCTGTTGCAGCGGGTAAGCGAGTGCCGGACGTGGAAATCGACTGTATTCCCCTTGACGTGCGCGTGCAAGATAACGACTCTGCCGTAGCCGAAAGGCAGGATCGGTTTCGAGCTGTAGACCTGCGCGCGAGGGAACTCATCGATATCACCTCCAACTACGAGCAACCCCCGGCGCGCTGCCGTATTTGTAACGTGAAATGTCAGGTGCTAGGGCTGCTGGGTCAATCCAACGCTTTGAGATTTACACCAGAGTTTAGCCGGAGCACTTTGCCTCGCTATGCAATCCATCCAGGAACTCCGCGCCATTTTCCCCCTCTCCTTGTCACGCCGGTGTGGCACGCAAGTCTTCGGCCTTCTGGCTTGCCTCCGCCGCGACGGCGGGGAGCATCGTCTTCGCGTGTGTCAATACGTAGCGTGCAATCTGAAATGCAATTCCGGTAACAGAAAAGCTGAATTGCGCCGGTACGGACGCTCACCAAGTATCCGGGATAACAAATCAGTCCGGCAAGAACTTTCTGGAGGTGTCCATGTAGGACGGTCCGTCCCCTCGGTCCGAGCTTGAGCTCGCCTGAGTGGCGGAGCTGATCGAGATGCTCGAAGACAGGAAGGCTAAACCAGAGAAGTGTTTCATCGCGGCCATCACTGGGCTGTGGACGCGCTGATGGGACGACCCCGAGTATGTCGTGGAAGGCGCTGACCAGAAGCTCGTCCTTATCGCGGAAGTGCATATAGGAGGCCGAGCGGCCGACATTGGCGCGATCGAGAATCTCCTTAATGACGATGAAATCGTAGTCTCTTTCGTGAATCAACGAGTGCAACCCGTCGCGGAGCAGCTTTTGCGTTTCTTGCGACACGCCGGTCTGTCTTTTGTCGAGCTAATATTCTTTTCCCCTCTTTTCCTCCGCAACGGAAGCAGACAAAACGCATTTGTTGTCCGCTAACGTACAGTTCCACCGCGCTGCTCTTTCATGCGAGGCAGGTCCAGTTTAGGCTTGATTACGAACAGAAGTCCATTTTCATACGACTGTGCGTGAATTCGACATTAAAGGAGCCAGATCAAATGAGCACGGCACAACGAAACGGGTACACAAAAGTGCAGGCCTCGTTCTTCACAGAGCGGCGCAGTACGATTTCCTGCTTTGGCTGCTGACGCTTGGCAGAGAGCGCGCCATTCGAGAGCGAGCGCTTGGCCTGGCACACTTGTCTGCCGGCGAGTCGGTTCTCGATATAGGTTGTGGAACCGGGACTTTGGCGATCGCGGTGAAACAGCAGGTCGGTCAGAAAGGGCATGTATCTGGAATTGATGCCTCGCCTGAGATGATTGCCCGCGCCGGGAAGAAGGCGAGGAAAGCGGGTCTGGAAGTAGACTTCAGGAGCGCTTTAGTGGAGTCGTTGCCGTTTCCCGTCGGGCAATTCGACGTGGTGCTGAGCACCCTGATGCTGCATCATCTGCCCGGCAAGCTGCGCAGCCAATGCGCGGTTGAAGTTCGCAGGGTCCTGAAGCCGGGAGGCCGAGTGCTGGCCATCGACTTCGGAACATCACCGGGAGAAAAAGGCATTGTTGCGCACTTTCACCGGCGCGGTCACATCAGCCTCGCCGAGATGTCCGCCATCTTCACTGAAGCAGGTCTGGATATTGCGCAGAGCGCTCCGGTGGGAATAGGCGACATTGACTATGTGCTTGCAATCGCTCCATGTTGCGAGTCCTCTATGCCCATTGATTCAGAGCACCGGCGCCATGAAAGTATTTAGCCGTTTCTTTACACGCCCTTGGACCATGATCGCGGCGGTAGTCATTCTCCTTGCCGCTCATGGACTCGCCTTCTATTTCCTGCCTCATCTGGGACTCTCCGCTGTGGTAGTTTCCGGAAATAGTGGTTCTTGTGGTCATCAAGCACGTAGGAGCGTTCGGCTCCTTGTATGCCCAATCTCGAAAGCGATTCCAAAAGACACGACCGTCTCAACAATGACGTTGCTCACTGTGCGACCCGCCAAGGTGATGTCGTTTTCCACGACAGCAGCTCTTGGTTGGCCCAATCCGTGGACTTGTCCGTATGGCATGAGGTGCAGGGGTTGGGAATCTTGTACTTATCGGTCATCGTCGGTGAGATGAACTTGAAGGTATGGGATCTCACAAAAGTGCCGGGTACACCTTGGGTTTCGATCTTCGGCATGTGGCAGGCTACGCACTGACTGCCGGGGCTGCCGTCCTTGTGGTGGGTGTGTTCCGTGAGAGTCGCGGTGTGGGGGCCGTTGGGCGACGTCGGCCCATGACAGTCCAGGCAGAGCTTGTCAACAGGCTTTCGGAGTTGAGCATAGTTCTCCGTGCCGTGTACGTCATGGCAGGAAGAGCAGGTGACACCGTGTTCGTACATGAGACTCTGCACAAAATCGTTGCCCTGCATCCGGTTCTTGTGCGCGGTGCCGTCCGCGAAGTGCGTGAAGCTCGTCTGTCCCAATGTGCTGTCTTCCAGCTTCCAGTAGTCCTTGAGATGAAGACCAACGTGATAGCCGACAGGCCAGTCATAGGCCTTGCCCTCGATTTGCTTGGTGAGAGGCTGACCTTGTGAATGGCATTGGATGCAGATGTCGCTCGTAGCAACGTCATCCATCTGTGCGGGATTGAGAATATTGTTACGGGTGGGATGCGCGACATGTTCGCTGCCGGGGCCGTGGCAGCGTTCGCAACCGACATTCCACTCTGTTACCTGCTTGGTGTGAATGTCGTAGTTGACGGAATGGCAGCCGTCACAGGTTGGGCCTGTGGGCCGTTGCATGTTGTCCGACGGATAGAAGGCTGTCCACCAGTCAGCGCCCGTATCCGCGACGTGATACTTGATCCACTTCTTGTTGTGGATGTCCCATTGCGCGGGCAGCGGATAGTAGTCGTCGCCTATCTTCGTGAAGTAGCGTTGCTTCCAGATGCTGCCGTAGACAAGAGCCACCTGCTCTTTCGTGAACTTCGAGACGTTGTTCGTGCTGAGATCGGGGATGATCGCGTCCGGGTGTTCTCGTGGATCGCGCACGACGTTCGCCATCGGTGTCTTCTTCCAGTGCTCGTAGATGTCCGCGTGGCACTTCTGACACGCCTGTGACCCGGTATAGTGCGCCGATGCTAGCGCCTTCGCCTCGGCGGCTTTCTCATTTCTGTCGGGACTCCGGAGACTGCGGATGTACGCAACGAGCTTCCAACTCTCCGCGGCGAATTCGCGGTGCGCGCTCGGCATGGCGGGCATTCCCGTCAACTGAATCCCGTTTTCAATGATGTAATGGATTTCGCCGTCGCTAAGGTTCTGCGTGGATTCGGAGTGCAGATCAGGGACGCGGGGATAGACGTTTGTGCCGATGGGAGTGCGTCCGCGAGCGTCGGAACCATGACAGGAGGCGCAACGCGCGAGGAAGTCTTCGCGGCCCTGCTGGATTGCAGTCCAATCATCGGCGTCCGGGTTTGTCAGGCGGCGTTCCTTCTCCGGAATCGCAAAGTCGCGGATCGATCGTGCAGCAACGGTCTCAAGGGCCGACGGTGTCGAATTCGCGCGAAAGCCATGCCACTTCAGAACACCAGCGCAGAGTGTACCCACAAGCAACAACGAGAGACCTAAGGTGATGAGTGTTTTCCGGGTGATCATATCTAGAGCCCTCGTCTACTTCCTGCTTTGTTCAGGATGTTTCCTGCATGCTGCGAGACATCCCTGCCGGGTCCTTCCTACTTGAGCGGCTGCATAATCCGTAACACTGGATGGCCGTCGATGTTCTCCAGCGGGAAAATAGACCAGGTGGGTCTTTGGATCGACGGCAACCGTATGCGTGTGGGGCATCTCGAACGAGCTGAGTAAATCCAATTTCCGGTTGTTGTTTTGGAAGATCGTGACGGTCCAGCCGTTGTACTGTGCCTCGTGGCATGGTTTGCGGCTCTCTGGCCCAACAAAGTGGGCTTTCGCTTGCTGGGCGCCAGCGTCGGCTGTCAACGAGAGCGCGGTCAATACCAGGATTGCAGGTCGCGATATAAGGGTTCCAGCGTTCACAAATGTTCCAAAATGTCGATTCTGGCCCCGCGTTACCCGATCGAATGGTAGAACCCTTCGATAATGTCCATGCCTCTGCGCAGCAGTTCCTCGTCGTGGAGGCCTTGCTTCGCCCATCCCTTCAGGATCTGGTTGATTGCGATGCCCTCCATCCTGCCGAATTTCTCATCGTCGAGGTCGGCATCGTGAATCGCCTGGCCAATGAGCCGCACTTTTGTTTCCGTCACACCGAATCGGGCGGACAACATCTCGAACGTGCATTTATCACCTTCGTGGCCGAATCCAACAGGTTGATACATGTCAAACGGCACGGCGTCTGCATGAGCCGCTGGATCACTGCCAAATTCAAACCTCGCGCCGGCATCGATGAATCGTTTGATCAGCCACGCCGACGAGACTCGATCAATCCCAGGACGCGGCCGCGTCAGCCAAACACGATTCTGGTAGTCGCTTTTCGACAGCCTTCCCTTCCCGGCGTGCCTCCGCGTCTCGGCGGGATGTTCTGCTTTGTATAAGTCTTCCTCAGCTTTAGACCGGAGGGGGCAATCAAAAAAGTCGATCTCCGCAATCTCCTCAAACCGGCGCTTCAGACGTACCAATTGTGCCTGGAACCCCTGAGTGGATGGTTTGAGTTGCTGAATCTCCTTAATCAGCAAAGCGTAGTCGGGCTTGCGCTCTTCGCGAAACTGCTCCTTGAGCGTGTCGGACGGAAGATCATCAATAGACTGGATCTGCAGCACTGAGGCCTCCCCTTGGAATCCCCGGATTGCGGTAGCGAGCCACTCAAATCGCTCCTGATTGACGGGCCTGTTTGGCAGCACGTAGCCAGAGTTCCGCAATGGGAGGGTTCCGAACTTTTGCAACTTCCGCCATATCCCTACTCTCTCGCTGGCTCTTTTCGATGGCAGGCTGAAGATCAGTAACAGCCACGCAGCGGCTTCGCTATTTCCTGTTATAGTCATTACACGCAAAAGTTACAGCATTTGTCTTCTGAATGTAAAATGTTTTGATTTCGAGGTTCCGGGAAGGGATCGGGCCCTCTGGGCAATCGCAGCTGAAAGGAGGCGCATTCCTAACGTTAGTTCTGGATCTCGTCAGGATCATTTCAGACGTTGCGGGAGCGGCGAGAGTTTAAATAGCAGGGAGGGAAAAGTTCAATGTGAACCCGGCCCGGGTTCCATCTTTCGGGTTTGGCTACCAAAAGGTGGGTTGAAGATCGAAGTGATCTGAGAGCTTTTCTTCATTTTCTTTCGCGAGGTAGTATGCAGTTCCGGTTTCATATCGTTCGTTTGCTTCTTGGTTCGATAGCCATTCTCGCACCCGCACAAAACGCCTCAATTTCGCTCAGTCTCGCGGGGACCGTGCACGATACCAGCGGAGCCGTAATCGTCGGCGCGGAGGTTACCCTGACCACGCAGGACGGCCAAGTCGTCGCTCAAGGAGTAAGTGACAGCGCGGGCAATTTTCGGTTTGCGAAAATCAGCGCAAACCCCTACACAGTTGACGTGACTCAAACGGGCTTTCGTGAAGTCAAGCAGCAGATTACACTCACATCGAAACCACGTTCGCCGTTGCGCATTGTGCTGCCCGTTGCCTCTGTAAAGCAGGAGGTAACTGTCGTCGGCTCCGACAGTTCGGCGCAGATCAGTACTGAGATAGGACAGAACCAGAGCGGCAACATGGTGGACAGTAATGCACTCGATCGCTTGCCGGTCTTCGACCAGGACTACATCACGACGATGTCCCGTTTCCTCGATCCGGATTTGAGCGGAACCAACGGGACAACTCTCGTAGTGAACGGAGTGGAAGCGAACGGCCCGGGTGTCACCGCGTCGGCGATTCAAAGCGTGAAGATCAATCAGAACCCCTACACTGCCCTGTACTCAAGGCCAGGCCGCGCCCGGATCGAAATCACGACAAAGGGCGGAACACCGCAGCTTCATGGCTCGGCAAACTTGCTATATCGCAATTCGGTATTTGATGCCAAGAACGCCTTCGCCGTTACCAAGCCGGCGGAGGAGCGCACATACCTGGAGGGGTCATTGACCGGCTCTCTGAGCCATGGGAAGAAGACGACCTTCCTGGTCGCGCTGGACACGGACAACGACCATCAGCAGGCCATTGTGAATGCCGCGGGGCCGGATGGCCCGATCAATACAAACGTCCCCAATCCCACCGACCACTATTTCCTCTCCGGACGGGTATTCCACGATTACGGCCAGGGAAACCAGTTCTGGGTGGGTTACTCCTATGAACATCAGACTGTACAGAACCGAGGAGTTGGGGGCACCGTGCTTCAGGAGGCGGGGACCGACACGCTGTTTTTCGAGCACGAAGTGAACGTCGGCCACATTTACGTGATCTCACCGAAGCTGCTGAATCAGCTCCATTTTCTTGTCGGCCACTTCGACAACCAGATTGACAGTCTGAACGATAACCCGCAAGTCGTGGTGTCCGGTGCCTTCACTGGAGGCGGCGCACAGGCCGACTTTCGTCGAACGGAGTATCACTTCGATGGAACCGATATCGTGACGTACACGTCAGGCAAGCATGAGATCAAGTTCGGGGTTGACATCCCCGATATCAGCCGGAGGGGCTTCGACGACTTCCGATATCAGCAAGGAAGTTATTCCTTCGCCAGTCTGGACGACTACACGGCCGCGCTGCCGTTTACCTATCTCGTCCAAAGTGGGCAGGGTCATGTGACTTTCCTCGAGACCACGTTCGCTGGGATCTTTGAAGACAATTTCCGGCCCAGGCAGAATCTGTCGCTCTCGTACGGCGTCCGCTACTACTGGCAGAACTACTTCCATGACATCCCTTGGAACTTCGCCCCCCGGTTCAGCTTTGCCTACGCGCCGCAAGCGAAGGGGAAGACTGTGATTCGTGGAGGAGCGGGATTCTTCTTCGACCGCACCGGGCCCGCTCCGATTTCCGATCTGCTCCACTTCAACGGCGTGACCCTGAAGAAATTCATCGTGAACTCGCCCAGCTACCCTGTCACTCCGGCGGAGTTGGCAGGCGTGCCCACCAGTGTCGTGGAACTCGATCCACGGCAGCGCATTCCATACACGATTCAATACGGCGTGGGCATCGAACAGCAGCTGAATGCGATGAGTTCAATGTTTGCCAACTGCGTGGGCGCCAGAGGCATCGACATGTTTCGCTCCATCGACGTGAATGCTCCTCCGCCTCCCGATTACGCCGCTCGACCCAACGCCAACCTGGGACAACAACGACAGATGCAGTCGGAAGGTTACCTGAAGAGTAATGCGCTGGAAGTCGGCTTTCGGGGCAGGCCCGCGAAATTTCTGACCGGGCAGGCTCGGTATAACCTCGGCAAGACCTACAACAACACCAGCGGCATCACCTATTTTCCGGCGAACAGTTATTACCCCATGGACGACTGGAGCCGCTCAGACAACGACCAGCGAAACAAATTCGACATGCTTGCCTCGGCCGAGGCAGGCAAGTGGTTCAACTTCGGAACCGCGCTTTCGGCGTATTCAGGCAAGTCGGTAAACGTCACTACTGGGAACGACGACAACCGCGACGGGCTGGCGATCGACAGGCCCGCGGGAGTTCCTCGCAATACCATGCACGGCCCCTCCTACCTCAGTCTTGACTTGAATGTTGCACATGAATTCCCCCTCACAAAGGAGGGCCCCAAGGGTCCCTCTGCTACGCTCACGTTAAATTCGTTTAACGTCCTGAATCACCCCAATGACATGACCTACATCGGGGTTGTCGGTTCACCCTTTTTCGGCCAGGCTGTTGCGGCACAGCCGCCGCGGATGATGCAGCTGAACCTGGAATTCAAGTTTTAGACACGGCGGAGAGGCAAACCGCCAATGCAGTGAGGGATTGACATGAGATCGAATAGTTGTCATTCGCATCAGATTGCCGGTTGGCTGGCGGCGAGTGTTCTTCTCATCTCCGCCCTTGCCCGTTCGCAAACAGCGCCCGGCAAGGGCCAAGTCCCGCCGGCACTCGAGAAGGTTGCTGACATCCCGAAGCTTGGACCTGCGGTCAGGTTCGATTATCAGAGTTTGGATGAGGAGGCGGGGCGAATTTACATCTCGCACATGAACGCACACCAGATGGTCGTGGATTACCCGCCCAAGGAATAAAAGCGAGTTTGCGGCCGATCTGCGCGGGTATATGGCCAGGACGCGGATCCGCGTGCAGGCGTCAATCGCCGTGTACTGGTACAGTCCCGGTGCGATTTTGCAAGTATCCACCTGAATCCGTTCGCCCGGAATGAGCTTGGCATACCTGGTACTGCTTGCGGCCCCGGGACCTGCGAAATAGCGGGTTCGCCTCTATGGTTCGAAGGGCTTTGTCGATTGTGGCGCGGGAGACGTCAAAGTCGTAAATGCGCTTCAACTCGTTTTGGATTCGGCGGGAGCCAAGACCACGAGTGCGCAGCTGTCGGATCCATTCACGATGCTTGTTCGCGATCTTGGCAGCCGGCGATGACTTCGGTCTCTTACTGGCGGCTCTGAGACCATCAACGCCTTTCTCCTGGAACTGACGTGCCCATTTGCGTAGCGTCGGTCGTGAAATGCCGCACCGCAGGCAAACAACGCTGTAGTTCTTGATCTTCAGAAACAGTTCCACCCAGCGCAGCCGTCTCTGTATTTCTGTTTCCATGCGCAACAGATTAACTGGAAAGGATGTCTATAGGCCACACACATGCAGCAGCTTGACTCGAACCTTGCTGCCCTGGACCTGCCCCTCTCGACAGACAACATAAAGCACCTCGACAAGTTGTCCGAACCCAAGCTCAACTTTCCTGCTCAGTATTTGAAGATTGCTCCCAACTTCTCGAATGCGGGGGCAACGGTGGACGAGATCGAATCAACGCGCTTGCCACAAGCTCCAAAGGATCTCGAAGACCATTACTAAATTAGTTTGTGATCAATGCACGAGCGATTGCCATGACTTCGCTTCCTTGAGGCGCGCCCTGGCTTCGTCTCTTTTTTACCTAGAAGAAAGACGCTTCCACCATGCCGATAGCCATCTAGGTGAGCAAACGGTAGATGTCCTGATAAGCTTGCGCGGATTGCGTCTCCTGCCATGAGGGCGGGACCCGCCCTCTTCCGCTATTCACGAAGAGAGAGGTAGGCGCGTTGATTCGGTTAACGAAGGCGGGATTGCCGGGCTGCATGGACTCCTGCAGCCAAGCTGGTACGACTCGAGGCAGTGAAAGGTGTCAGCCCGTCTTAGGGAACAAACTTATAGCCCACGCCATGCACGGTCTGTAGATACCGTGGCTCGGTCGAGTCCGGCTCCAGATTCTGTCGCAGCTTTAAAATCTGGTTATCAACTGTGCGGGTCGTGGGATACCTCTCATATCCCCATACTTCGTTCAACAGCTCTTCGCGGCTTAGCACGCGCTCGGCATTGTCCAGAAAGTACTTCAACAATTTGAACGCATGCGCGGTGAGCGCTAACGGCTTGCCCGTGCGGTGAGCCGTCATTTTGACAAAGTCGATCTCGCACTCTCCGACAGTGTAGGTCGCGATGGTAGTTAACGGCCTCTGTGGCCTTTTGAGAACTCGCTCAACCCGTGCAATCAACTCGCGGGGGCTGAAGGGTTTGGTCACGTAGTCATCCGCGCCAATCTCCAGAAGCGAAACCTTATCGGCAACCTCGCTGATGGCGCTTACCACGATGACGGGGGTCTCCGGATGCTCCGCCTTCATCAACTTGCAAAGGTCGCGGCCAATGATGTCTGGCAACATCAAGTCCAGCATGACCGCTACCGGCTGCTCGGCACGAAACGCACCGAGGCCGGCACGGCCCTCGCCGCACGCGGTGACAGCGTAACCCCTTTCGCGGAAGGTCCTTTCCAACACTTTCTGCATGCTTGGATCATCTTCGATGATAAGGATCGTAACCCGCGACCCACTGGCCTGCGCTCCTCTGTGTACCCCGGTCATAGTCTTGTCGTATTGCAACACATCCTCCTTGCTGGGCTGTATTCGTGAAGATTCAGCGAGGAACACACACATCTGATGTGTGATATTCGGATAACCGCGCTTTTTAGCAAGCTCTTTTGGGCCCGGTCAGAATGCCGCCAACAGAGAAGATGACTTTGTGGTCATACCCTCGCGATAGAGCGCAACAGGTGATTCACAAGGCAAAGCAGCGTAATGCTCGGGCTCTCATGTCGCCGCAGAGACGTGTGAGGTGTCCGGAATGTCTGTTGCCAAAAAAAAGAGAGAGCGCCTTCGAGTTTCCACCGTCGACGCCCCCGATGTATTCAACGCAGGTTTACGCTCCCACTTGCCTCAATCCTTCGAGCCGGCCAGGGCAAACGCGTAAACCTTGTTATTTCCGGTTCCGATCCTATAGCCGGATCCCCAATATACGACACCGTCCACGATTGACGGCCCATCAATCACAGTTCCACCGCTCGCGAAATTCCAGAGGATTTTTCCGGTCATCGTGTCCAGCGCGTACATCTGCCCCGAACTAGAGCCCGCATACATGACGGAATTTGCAACACTCACTGAGCCCAGGTCCAGGGCACCCACGGTGGGGTCCGCGGTTTGCCAAAGGATCTTTCCAGTTGCAATATCTAGAGCGCTCCACGATCCCCACGTAATCTTCTGTCCGGAAGGGACCAGGGTGTAAGCGAGTTGGTTCAGGTTCGTGATCGCAACATAAATTGCCTGACCGTCGGTTGCGGTTCCCCATTCGATGCCTCCGAGATCACTGCCCGGTCCAACCGGTGTACTCCAGACAATGTCCCCGTTACCGGGATTTAACGCCCAATAGATGCCGCTCTTCTGACCAAAGCCAACAATATCGCCCACAAGGTTAGGTCCGGACCCGCCAAGGTCAAAATCCGGACTGCTGGGCACCGGACAATTCGGGTTTGGTCCCATAGGAGTCAAACATGCTGCTGTAAAAGTGTCGGCGCCTTGCAACCTTTTTGCCCACTTGATCCGCCCGCTCTTTAAATCCAACGCAAGGGCGGCGTCGAAGAAGTCATCCGCCGCGGCGCAGTTTGCTGCGGGATTAGCTTTTTGGCAAGCCTCCACAGCTGGAGGTGCGGTGTAGTTGTTGCCGGTACCGACAAAGAGCGTACCGCGCCTTGAATCAATCGCCGGTGGTTGCCATACTGCTCCGCCGCTGTATCCGCCTTGCTGTCCGCGGTTGTCAGGCATGTCGTAGGTCTTCCAAAGCATGGAACCGCTCTTAGCATCTAGCGCCACCACACTTCCACGAAAGCTGCAACATGGATAGGCAGGATTAGTCGCCAGAGTTTCTTCACTCGAAGAAACACCCACATAGACAACACCGTTGAAGATAACCGGAGATCCTGTCATTATTGCAGCTGGATGACTATCCACCTGTGTCTTCCACCGAAGGATGCCCGTTTCTCTATCAACCGCCATCACATTTGCGCCGTCATGTGCTTGGCTGGAACTGAGTATGTCCCCAAGAATCAATTGATCATGATCCACCGCGGGACTTACCCGAGAGATAGCGCCCGCAACGCCGTCGTACTCGGAGATTTGATGAGACCAAATGAGAGTTCCGCTGTCCTTGTGAACAGCGAAGAGATTGCCACTCCAATCGGGAAAGTAAACCGCATCACCATCCACGGTAGGAGTCGCAGAGACATCTCCACCCGTTGTAAACACCCATTTGGGGTTCAGTCGCTGGACACTCGCAGAACTGATTGAGTGCTCTTCCGCCTGGTTCCGGCTATTGCCGAGATTCTGGCCAGCAATGCGCCACTGGCCAGACTTCGACACATCTGGTTGGTTTTGCGCGCTTAACAGCGGGGTTAACAGCGAGATACTGATCAATGCCATCATTGCCAACAAAACATCACGATTCTTCATGGGCATCGTTATTGTTCTCCTTGAATTCGGTTTGTGGCTCCCTACGCACCGCCCGACTTGAGGGATCGAAGCGAACCTTGAGAGCCATAGTGAGCGACAGGCACTTCGGCTTTCGAGAAAACGATGTCGACAGGTTTTTGCCTTAAGCATTTGCAATCGCTTTCTCTCTTGTGACAAGGACCGGCCAGTTACTCCTGCCAACCGCCTCCCAGGGCGCTGTACAATTGCACGAACGAAAGCGCTTCGTTTTCCTGAGCAACGGCTAGTGTGAGTTGTGCAGAGTAGTAATTGGTGTCGTTGGTTAGCACTTCAAGGTAACTCGTCGAGCCTCCGTTGTAGCGAAGCCTTGCCAACCTTGTTGCATCCTCAGCGGACGCGGTCAACTCCGCTTCGTTTTCACGGAATTCCCGGAACTTCTGAAGCCCGATCAACGCGTCGGACACGCCCTGGAAAGCTTGCTTGATGGTCCGTTGATAGACGAGTACCTCTTCCTGCTTCTGCGCCTCGGAGAGCCTCAGATTATTGCGAAGCCTGCCAGCGTCGAAGATCGTCTGCGTCAGGTTCCCGGTTGCGTACCAATAAGGGTTCTTACCGTCGATCAATCCCTTGAGCTGGCTGCTTGAGGTCCCACCCGTTCCGGAGAGAGCGAGCTGCGGGAATAACTGCGCCTTGGCAACTCCTACATTGGCATTTGCTGCAAGCAGCTCTGCTTCTGCTTGTTGAATATCCGGCCGGCGGTCCAACAGCTGCGAGGGGATGCCTGCGGGAATCCGCTCCGGCTGAGGCCAATTGATCTCTGAGGCTTGACGGATAATAGAGCCTGGATTTCGCCCTAACAGAATGCTGATGCTGTTTTCCTCCTGCTCGATCTGTCTTTCGAAGTCGGGTATTGCCGCCGCCGCCGCGTACAGCAGTTGTTCTGCCTGGCGGACATCGGCGAGCGTTCCCGAACCGCCCTGCTCCAGTGTTTCTGTCAACTGCAGCGACTGCTTTCGCGCATCAAGCGTACGTCGCGTAATATCGAGTTCTGAGTCCAGTGTCCGCAACCGAAGATAGGCCGTCGCGACGTTCTCGACGACGGTGCTGATGGTCATCCGTCGTCCCCACTCGGTAGCTAACAATTGTGCGCGCGCGGCCTCAGTCTGGCGCCGGTAGAATCCCCAAAAGTCTAAGTTCCAGGCCGCAGAGAGGGTAAATCCACCCGCGTAGAAGCTCGAAGCTGTGTAAGGTTTGCCATTACTGCCGGAGTTAAGCGTCTTCACCAGACCGCGAGGAAGTCCCAGCGCCGTATAGGAGCCGCCTCCACTCACAGTGGGAAACTGTTGGGCGCGGGTTATGCCGACTCGATCCTGTTGTTCGAGGATGCGCTCAGCCGCAATCCTGACGTCATAATTGTTTGCCAGGGCTTCCCGGATCAATTGCTGCAAGGTTGGATCTCGGAAGACTTCTGCCCACTTCTCATCTCCCAGTGAGGTGACTTGCGCGCGCTCAGTCGACAATTCTTGAACCGAGACTACATGGCTAGGACTCGCGGCGCCGATACCTGAAGGGGTCGCCCCACGGAAGACTTGTGGAGCATTCGTGGCGGGTCGCTGATAGTGGGGTCCAACCCTGCAGCCAGTGATGCAGAGTGTCAAGGCTAGTGTGCTGGCGAAGAAGAGAATCCACCTCATGCCCGGTCCTCCTCGATTGCGATTTCAGGAGCGTGCGATGAATCGAGTGTTACCCGGCCACCCTTGCTGAGGCGGTGCATGACACGCTCAACGGCAGAGAAGGTTACGGGAATGAGGAAAACCGCGATCAGGGTGGCGGAGAGCATTCCGCCGATTACTACGGTCCCTAAGATCTGACGAGAGACTCCGCCTGCCCCAGTTGCTACCCAGAGGGGCACACAGCCGAAAATGAAGGCGAAGGCAGTCATAATGATCGGCCGGAACCGTAACCGGGCTGCACCTAGTGCGGCGTCGTAGATGCTCTTACCTTGCGCATATTCCGATCGCGCGAACTCAACGATCAGAATGGCGTTCTTCGCCGAAAGACCGATCAGCATGACCAGACCAATCTGCGCGAAGACATCATTCTCGAGGCCTCGAAGCTTGAGGGCCAGATAAGCACCCAGTACGGCGACTGGAGTGGTAAGGAGTACGCTGAAAGGCAGGCTCCAACTTTCGTACTGCGCGGCTAGAATCAGGAACACAAATAGAAGCGACAGACCGAAGATGACTGCGGGGGGAACGCCTTGGACAGCTTTCTTCTCTTGGAAGGACATACCCGAATAGTCGTAGCCCATACCGAGAGGCATAGTCTCCTTGAAAACCTGTTCCAAGGCCGCCATGACTTGGCCCGAACTATAGCCGGGCGCTCCTGAAATGTTCAATTGCGCGCCTTCATATTCATTGAAGCGCATGGTGAATTCAGGGCCCGTCGTTCGCCGCACTGTGGTAACGGCGCTGAGCGGCACCTGGCCGCCATTCGCGCTTCTTACGTAAAACTGCCCGATATTGTCGATGTTGGTGCGATATTCGCCCTCTGCCTCAACATAGGTTTGCCACTGGCGACCGAATCGATTGAAGTAGTTGACCAGTTGGCCGCCCATGAACGTCTGCATGGTTGCATACACATCCGACAGGCTGACCTGTTGCTGTTGTACTTTTGCCCTGTCGACGTCGACATGTAATTGCGGAACATTGGGCAAGTACGTGGGAACGACTGCCGCAATCTCGGGACGCTCTTTGCACGCAGCCATGTACTGGTTGAGATTCTGCGTCAGAAATGAGAGATCCTTGCTGCCGGACCGGTCTTCAAGAATCATCGTGACACCACCTGAGGTACCGATTCCCGGAATCGAAGGTGGAGGAAAGGCGAATCCGATACCTTCCTGAACGCCGCGCATCGTGCGATTCAGATTGGCAAGAATAGCCGTGTATTGTTCGTCGGGCTTCGTCCTCTCCTGCCAATCCTTGAGGGTGATGAAGAAGACGGTACTGTAGGTATTTTGTGTGATGTTGAAGATGTTCACTCCGACCACCGAGGTGACGCCTCCCACTCCGGGAACGTGCATCAGAGCTCTTTCAACCTTGGCGGCAGCGTCGCCTGATCGCTCCAGAGAGGCGGCGTCCGGCAGCTGCATGGCGGCATAGGCATAGCCTTGATCCTCAATCGGCAAGAAGGAGGTCGGGATCCGTTTACCGAGGAGAACAGCGCCTACTGCGACAAGAAGAAGGAAGACCAACGCGAACCCGGACTTGCGAATCAATAGTCCGGACCCGCGCACATAGCCGTTAGTGGCACGCCCGAAGACCCGGTTGAACCACGCGAAAAAGCGCCCCAGCGGCCCCCTGCTCTCCTTCTTGGGCTTGAGGAGTAGAGCGCAAAGCGCGGGGCTTAGCGTGAGCGCGTTGAAGGCGGAGAAGATGACGGATATAGCGATGGTGACGGCGAACTGCTGATAGAGACGCCCAGTAATGCCTGGGATGAATGCGGTGGGGATAAAAACCGCCGCTAAAATGAGCGCGATCGCGATCACTGGGCTGGAAACCTGTTCCATCGCCTTGTACGAGCCGTCGCGCGGACTCAATCCGTGTTCCATATGGTGCTCGACTGCTTCAACAACAACGATGGCGTCGTCAACGACCAGGCCGATCGCGAGAACAAGGCCAAAGAGGGACAACGTGTTGATGGAGAAGCCGAGCAGCGGAAAAACGGCAAAGGTTCCGATCAGTGAAACCGGAACGGCCAGCAACGGGATCAGAGTCGCACGCCAGCCTTGGAGAAAGATATATACGACCAAAACAACGAGAGCGAGAGCTTCGAACAACGTTAAGACAATTTCCTGGATGCCGACCGTGACCGCCTTGGTCGTGTCGAGCGCCACGCTGTAGGCCATATCCTGCGGGAATTGCAAGGCAAGTTCTGCCATGCGGGCACGTACATTCTTTGCAGTCTCCACCGCGTTCGAACCGGGGAGCTGATAAAGGGCGAGGATGGTTGCGGGTCGTCCGTTATAGCGCCCAATCAAGTTATATGTTTGAGCACCCAATTCAATTCGGGCGACATCCTTCAAGCGCACCATCGAACCATCCTGGTTGGCGCGCAGAATAATCTCTCCAAACTCCTCGCCTGTGGTGAGACGGCCCTCGGTGAGCACCGTGTATGCGAACTCCTGCCCATGAGGTATTGGTTCGCCGCCGATCTGGCCTGCCGGATTTACGTTGTTCTGCACTTGCAGAGCCTGCGTGATCTCAGGAACGGTGATCCCCAGTTTGGCAAGCTTATCCGGCTTTACCCAGGCACGCATTGCATACTGTCCAGCACCAAATATCTGCACACGGGCCACTCCGGGAACGCGCGTCAATTCGTCCGAAAGATTGATGTAGCCGTAGTTTGCCAGGAAGGTGCCATCATAGGTTCCCGTGGGCGAATAGACCGCAATGAGCATCATTGGCGCAAGCTGCGATTTCTGTACGGTAACGCCTGCCGTGTTCACTTCGCTGGGAAGCTGAGACTGCGCCTGCGAGACCCGCAACTGCGACAACACCTGATCGATGTTCGGGTCCGTCTTGACGTCGAAATCCACGTTAAGCTGCGTCTGGCCATTGCTGGCGTTGGTTGACCACATGTAGTCCATGTTGTCCACACCGTTCATCTGCTGCTCAATCGGCGTTGCAACAGACTGCTCCAGTGTCTTCGCCGCCGCGCCGGGAAAAGTTGCCTGAACCAGGATCTCCGGCGGGGCAATATTCGGGAACTGCGAGGTGGGCAAACTCAGCATCGAGACAACACCCACGATCACCATCACAATGGAGATAACCATGGCTACAATGGGCCGTCTTATGAAGAATTTTGACATTGTTTACTGGCCTTCCGGGCTCTGCTGAGTTACTCTCGCCGCAGCAGTCGTCGTTTGCGGAGACACTCGCATCCCATCCTTCAGCCTCGATACGCCTTCGGTCACCACGCGTTCATTGGGGTTGATTCCGCTCGTGATGATCAAATTGGAACCGAGCTGCGGGCCAAGAGCTACACTTCGGATTTGCACAATATTGCCGGAGCCGACTACAGCGACTTGATAGGAGCCCTGCAACTCGTTGACTGCACGCTGCGGAATCAGCAGGGCATCGTGGCGAACGTCGGTTTCGGCCTTAATGCGGCCGAACTGACCGGGACGCAGCAGGTTTTCCGGATTCGGAAAGCTGCCAGCGATCTGGATGGTCCCAGTCTGGGAGTTGACCTGGCGATCAACAAAAACAATCTGTCCCTTGTATGGATAGGTGCTGCCGTTACCGAGCGTGAGTTGCAACGGAATCGCGTTCCCGCTGCTGAGCAGGTCCGCCTTCCCTCCGGCCTTCACGCGCCCCGACAGTCCCAGGTATTCCTGCTCGCTGATGGAAAAATAGACCTTGATTGGATTGACCTGCGAAATAGTTGTAAGCGCCGTGGATTGGCTAACCAAATTGCCAACCTGCGTCATCGCCCGCCCGGCGATCCCAGTGACGAGAGAGCGGACCTTCGTGAAGCCCAGGTTGAGACTGGCCTGTTCCGCGTTAGCTTCAGCAGTGCGTACCGCAGCCCCCTGTGCAGCTTGCTGCTGCACTTCGTTGTCGAGCTGGCTCCGAGCTATGGCATGCGCTTGGGCGAGAGGCGTGTCGCGCTTTACGTTGATGATGGCCAGCTCAAGTTGTGCCTTTGCCTGCGCGAGTTGACCTTCCGCTTGATCGAGCGTTGCCTGAAATGGCCGGGGGTCGATCTCGAACAGGACCTGGCTGCTCTGTACGACTGAGCCTTCGCGGTAATCCTGTTTGATCATGTAGCCGGATACCTGGGGCTGAATCTGGGCATTGACGTAACCGTCCAGCGTCGCAACCCAGTCGCCATAGAGGGTTACGTCGCGTTGTTCAACCGTCGCCACTTCGACCTGCAGGGGAGTTGCATTTGTGGGGCCGGGGTGTCTCTTCGCGCAGGCCGTCAGCAGCAACGGAATTGTGGCGGAGAGTGCACAGACTTGGAGGTGAGAACGTTTTGTCTTAAAAAACATGCTTGTGGGTGACTCCATCTATGTGGGAACGCAATGAGTGGGCGCCCCTGGTGTGAAACCTCTTCGCTGCGACTATCGCAATCACCGCGAAAAGCACCATAACGACGGATTGCGTAGCCCGAGAGGTCAGTTCAAACTGTGCCGGCGCCAACCTCGTGAACCGGAAGATCTGGTCGAAGACCTGATCAATAGCAACAACGACGTTCAAGTAAAGGACAATGGTGATTGTCAATGCGAAGATCGAGCGCCATACACCTGACAAATGAAATTTGCGCCACGCAAGAATGGCCACTCCTGACGCGTAGACCGCGAGCATGGAGCACCTCTGCACGAGCGTGAAGTCGTGGAATGGAAAGAAAAGTCCGATTACGCTTGCAGCGAGTGTGCATCTTAGAAAGAGAACGGCCCACTTGTCGATCAGTTCTCCGGCGAGCAGCCCGAACAAGACTATTGTCCCGGCCCCTATCGCAAGGAGGTCGCATACCGCATAAACGAATCTGAGAATACTCATCGTTGCCCTGCTCTCCTAATCCGCCAGTCTCTCTGTGTGCTCTAGCCGGAGCTGGCAATAGTCTGCTCAACTTCCTTCTATTTCTCTGTCCCTCGCCCTTTCTGCGGTACAGTCTCAATGGGCCAGGTGCGTTGCGCACTCACGCAGAGCCAGTTTCCGCGCACATTCTGGAAGATATGTGTGAACATGCCGTTTAGACCCGTAAGCTTTCCGTTGACGCGTCGCCGCTCCCCGTAGGTGCCGATGACGACCGCCAGATCCCCAAATATCCGTACATTTATTACCCGCAGGTTGAGCGATAGAGGTTCAGCCCCCTTCCCAAAAAGCATGGCGATCTGTTGGTTGCGCGTTGTTACAGCGCCGATTGCAGAAATATCGATCAACTCCGGCGAGAGGAGCTGTTCAAGCGCATATTGATTGCGCTTATCAATCGCCTCACTCCAGCGATTTTCAATTTGCTGAAACGTTTGGTTGTCCGTGAGCAGAGGTGCTTGACCTGCTGAGATCTCCTGGGCAGAGGATTGGAGAATTGCAAAGAATATGACGGAGACAATCGAAAAAATGACAGGCGCGCAGGAGATCAGGCCCGCATTTGACCATGGCGCATGCACGACGAGTAATGCTAGGCGGCTACGCCATCGCGATCTCCAATGCCCCTGTAACGGATCACGGGCCGCCTCGCAACTTCTCCCGTTTGCCGAGCGCCAACGGGCAATCCGAATCAAATCCGGCTGGAGGTTTCTTCTCGCGGAATGCTTGGACCGTCTTCGATCAATTGGGCAGGAGCGCCGCACAGAGAAAGCCAACAAGCGTGTCGCGTTCCTGCGCCTCGTGCAACGCCGGATGGGGTTCGATATCCCTGCGCCAGAGACCCTGATGACAGAAACAGAGAGCCCGCTTTTGACTAGAATGCGAAAGAATGCACGCATTGCTCTCTCCTAACGATTACCTGTGCTCGAAGCGTCAGTGATCGACTCGGTGACTTCGCGCTCAAACTCCGAAATGTGCTGTACCGCTATGGCTCGCGTCTCCCGCATTTCTTTCCGGGAAATACCTAACAGAACAACACACTCCTGATCGCTAAATCTCTCGAAAACGGAAAGGACATATACGAACCGTTCAAAGTCGTTGAGCCGGAGGATGCTTGCAAGCGGGACATCCTGAACTGGCATCTCTAGAACACTGCGTTTGTCGGCAGGCTGATAGGCACTTTGCGTCGGTTGAGGCTGGCCCTTATGTGGCGCTATGATTCGAATCGCATTGCGGACAATGACTCGCCGGGCCCACATACCTACCCATTCTTGAAAGACAACGTTTCCGTCCACGCAATCCTCTAATCCGGCCACGAAGCATTGCTCAGCCTTCTTGTGATTGCCAGTTAGCAAAAAGGAGAGCATGTACAAGCCCTTGGGGTCTTCTGTGAACAGCTCGCGAAAATCTTCGGCTGTTGCATATCTGCTCCGACCGTTTTCCGGAATTCGCTGTGTATTAAAACAAGTCATTTCGGCCTCTCCTCGAAGTTCCACTCGACTATGGTGCTCGGCTAGTCTTCGATCTTCCTCACACGGATGTGTTTTGACATTTGTTGCGCGGAAACTGGCTACCTCCGCACATACTCGTGATAGTTGCGGTTTTTGGCATGACCTTGGCAAGTACGATTGCCCGCTCAATTCATATAAGGCAGCTCAGGTGCCAAAGACACTGACTGTAGAGACGCGCTTGCAACTGCCTGAGGTAGCGTGGGATCTGTGACACGGTGCGGCCGCGAGCATGGTTTGGTGTCAGAGACAATGGCACCAACTTTGACGGTGTCGGCGTATTGTGACACAGAGCTCGGCTCTCTGATCCAAAGGCAGATGCCTCATTGGAGGATGGCCAAATCCACAATGGCGAGAATGCCCCGTTCCAACTGTGAGTGTCAGAGTGGATTCACAACGTCCACCAAAAGCCGGTGCTCCATGGCGACGACGCGGGTCTGTTCGGTCTGATTCATCTGTGTTGTGAAATCGCAATGCGCTAACAGGAATAGCGCTTTCCAATTTTGCCCGTTGATAACTGTCCAAGGAAATCAATTCTGTGATCGCGGGCAACTCTGGACAATAGGCGTGGTGCTCGTCGTTCACATCTTGAACCGCGTCAATGATTGCGAGCGGCATCTTCGCGGAGAGATCGGGGAGCGCCCGCTCATCATACAAAGGATCGTCAGGGCTTCGGGCTCGGCACAGATAACCAGAATTTTGGCGTTTGGCCACTTTCGGCGGATGTATTCGCTGGCATTTCGCAATTCTGGATGAGAGAGCGTTTGATCAAGAATTGCAACGTCATATTTCTCCTGGATCGAAATCGCGTTCAATTCCGCATTGCTTGTTGCGATCGTGAGGCGGTATCCATCGCGCCGCAGAAGGACATCGCGGACCGCATTGAGCGAATTTGCTGACCCGATCGCAAGGATGCGAAGGGCCGTTGTCACACTGCCACTCTCGGACAAGCTCATCACCTCCATCTGGGATCCGACCTGGCTAATCGCTCGCTGCTCGAACGCAGGTGTTCCACAGTTTCTAAACGTGGCAATTCTGATGCCTGAAGACGTCTACCAGGGGGATGATCGTAAGTTATTTGCGCATCAATGGGATAGGACGTGCGACATGATTCCCGACAATCGAGTGTCAAAGACCTCGCGCGCCCGAGTTCGACCATTGTCGGGATGGTATGACACCGACTGCCGACACTGCGAAGTACGGTCGTGCAGCGCTTTACTCCAACCCGTCAGCCTGACTTCGCAGTTCGTGATGGATTCAGACATTTCCGGAAACCCTGGGAGTCAAGTTTAGAAGTGTCAACTGACATGCAAACTATTTCAAGCATCCGGATTGAGACTCAATCATCTGAATCGTAGCGGGATAAGGTTTTCATCGCAGGCTGCAAGAGCGGTCGAGTGTCAGAGACGTCGAGTGTCAGAGACTCCGACACCAACCCGGCAGTGGGCGGAATCGATCGGCACTGTTTCAGAAAGGGTCCGTGGATGATTTTGACGCTTCAGCCCTGTGCCACGCCGAAGGCGCCTTCCACCGGCGATACGCGGCGCGAAAGCGAACGTCTCAAGTTGCTCCTGGACATGACCAACTCCCTGATCTCGAATCAGAAACCTCGCGATCTTCTTCGCACGATCTCAGCGAGCATCCGGGAATGTATGCATAGCGACACCGTTATGGTTTGGCTCCCTGACGCGGGACGGCGCCAAATGCGCGCTCTGACGATGGACTTTCCACAGGGCAAAGGGTTTTTGAGAGAGGATTTACTGCATCCTATCGAAGGCTCGAGTGTGGGTACGACTTTCATGACTGGGAGGCCTCTTGTGATAACAAAGGCTTCTGAGATCAGTGGATCAGACCAAGATCTTGCCTTTGCGGAGGGCATCACCTCCGGCTGCGCTTTGCCCTTGATCAGCCGCAATCGGACGCTGGGGGTCTTAGGTCTTGGATGGCGCGAAGAGAACGCATTTAGTTCAGAAGACATTGACTTCCTGATGCGTGCGGCGGGCCAAGTGGCAATCGCGATCGAGAATGCATTGGCTTATCACGAAATTGCAGAGTTAAAGGACAAACTCGCACTGGAAAAGCTCTACCTGGAAGGAGAGATTCGAAGCGAGGTTGATTTTGAAGGAATTGTCGGGCAAAGCTCCGCTCTTCGGCAGGTGCTTCAACTTGTCGAAACGGTGGCAACGAGTGATTCAACCGTGCTGCTTCTTGGGGAGACGGGGACTGGAAAGGAGCTGGTTGCTCGCGCTATCCATGATCGCAGCCGACGCAAAGACCGGACGTTAATTAAGCTCAACTGCGCCGCGATTCCGACAGGTCTCCTTGAAAGCGAATTGTTCGGACACGAACGAGGCGCTTTCACTGGGGCGATCACGCAAAAGATCGGTAGGCTGGAACTGGCAGATCAAGGCACACTGTTTCTGGACGAGGTCGGAGACATACCCTTGGAAATTCAACCAAAACTCCTGCGCGCATTGCAAGAACGGGAATTTGAACGGCTAGGCAGCGCACGCACGAAGAGTGTTGACGTCCGAATGATCGCCGCGACCAATCGTGACCTTGAAAAGATGGTTGCGGAGAAGCAATTTCGAAGCGACCTCTATTACCGCTTGAATGTGATTCCCATCCGAATCCCGCCCTTACGCGAGCGTCCCGAAGACATTCCCCTCTTGGTGCGGTATTTTGCGCAAAAGTATGCCCACAGAATGCAGAGGAAGGTCGAAAGCATCTCTGCCGCATCCATGCGCAGTCTGGCGCGTTGGCATTGGCCGGGAAACGTTCGCGAATTAGAGAATCTTGTCGAGCGGGCGGTGGTCCTTGCGCGTACGGAGAAACTGGTCATCACCGTGCCAGAATTAGCCGATGGAGGTATGAGCACCGCGGTTGCGGGAATTGGCGAGTTCTATAAGCGGGACAGGATCATAAGCATCCTGAAAGAGACCAAGGGGCGAGTCGGTGGAGCAGACGGCGCAGCCGCCCGCCTGGGCCTCAAGCGAACTACCCTGATCGAACGGATGAAAAAGCTGGGAATTGAGCCGCGAAGAGTGCTTTAGCTCGGCGAATCTTATAAGTAGGATCTACGCTCCCCGGGCCCTCTCCAGCGGTGTCAACTAGCCCTGACATTCCGTCTGCGTCTGCCCGATTCTTTTGACACCACCCCATTTCACGCCTCTCCGATTCTCTTCATTCTCATGCGTTTGAAATTCATTAAGCCCGTGGCATGCGAATTGCACTTCTTAATCCTGGAAGGAGCGCAAGAGCAGATGGCAACGCCGATGTACATCTCCTTTCACGTAATGCTCGGACTGCTTGGAATTGGGTCCGGGTTCGCCGTTATGCTCCAATTTCTCACCGGCAAGCGGCTGAAACGCCTGCCGGTGCTCTTCTTTGCTCGCATTCGGAAGGGAATCTTGACCGGATTTATACTTCCCATCGATCGCATTCTGCCGACCCATTTCAACAGTATCCTCTTCCCTTTGGTATTTCTAGTCACTATGTCGGTGTAATCGCTGTCTCAAAGACGGGTCCACCTGAAAGTAGAGAGCCCGCTTAAGGAAACTCATCATGGCAACAGAAAAACTCCGAGTTGGCATCATTGGAGCAAGTATGCGCAACGGCTGGGGGCGCGATGCCCACATTCCGGCCTTGAGCGCACTTCCTGACTTCGAGATCACGGCGGTCAGCACGAGCCGCCAGGAAACCGCAGACGAAACGGCCAAGCATTTCGGTATTCCGCACGCCTTTGCCGACCCTTACAAAATGGTCCAGCATCCAGGCGTGGACCTCGTCTCGATCTGCGTGCGGGTGCCTTTTCACCATCAACTGGGGATCGCTGCTCTGAATGCCGGCAAGCATCTCTACTGCGAATGGCCGCTCGCGGCCACTACCGAGCAGGCTCAGCAGATGCGTGATTTGGCCGTCCGCAAAGGGCTCCAGCATATGGTGGGACTACAAGCCCGCGGTGCCCGCGAGTTCAATCGCGTCAGAGACCTGGTCGCCGAGGGCTACGTTGGCAAGATGCTTTCGTGCACGATGATCATAACGACTTCAGCATGGGGCACCGAACTCACGCGTGACTGGGCCTATATGGCAGACCGCTCGAGCGGCAATACTCTATTGACCAGCCCCGGGGGACACTCAATTGACGCGCTGTGCTACTGCCTTGGGGAGTTTAAAGAGCTGTCCAGCGTTGTGGCGAATCAGCGCCAGAGAATTAAGATCGTCGAGACGGGCGAGACGATCCAGATGACCGCGCCCGACCAGGTGCTCATAAGCGGCGTCCTCCAAAGCGGCGCGGTCGCATCGGTCCATCTCAGAGGCGGCACCTCCAACGGGACGGGGTTCCTGTTCGAGATCCACGGCACCGACGGCGACCTGGCTATCGTGCCGACAGACCCTCGCCAGGCGACTTACATACAGGTCTCCGAGTTCACTGTGCGTGGTGCGCAGGCGGGCAAACCGCTGGCGGATCTTTCGATACCGAAGAGCTATCGCTGGGTTCCACCCGCGGTCCCGGCGGGGCTTCCTTTCAACATTGCCCAGCTGTATATGCGGATGTCTGATGACATTCGCGAAGGAAGGTCCGTCAGCCCAGACTTTGATGTGGCCGTCAAACGCCACCAGTTGGTTGACACCGTTCAGAAGGCCTCGGACACCGGGATCCGTCAGATTCTTTAGGGACGAATCGTCAGAGTACCACTTGAACACGATTGGGCGCCCGCTGCGCTCCAGCGCTGATTCCTAAAAGAATAGTCATGCTGAAGATCACGACAATCAAAACAGATCAGCGTTGTCGCTTAGTCCTCGCGGGAGAGATAGTCTCACCCTGGGTGGCGGAACTCCAAAGGGAGTGGAACGAGGTTCGCGTCTCGACAGCGGACCTAAAGTTGATTGTCGATCTAAGAGACGTGATCACGATCAGCCAGGAGGGACAGGATGTTCTGCTCGACATGATGAGTAATGGTGTCAGGTTTGTTTGTTGTGGAGTCCTCAACAGGCATGTCATTCAACAGCTGGCTCGCAAAATGACTTTGTGATTTTCCTTCGAGCAGCCAATTGTTGAGGAGTCGCGGAGAACATCAACTTCTTGTGAACATTCTTTGGGGGCCTCTCAATCGACTTTCGATGAGCCGCGCAAGCCTTCATACCACGAGGTGGCGCACACCAATCGGACTTGTACGCGTTTGACAAATACTCCATTGAACCAAAGGGATCCTTATGCCTTTGAAAACTCTATTTCTGAATCCGCCGTCGTTCGAAAGATTTGACGGAGGCGCCAGTTCGCGCTGGCCCGCAACGCGCGAGATTGAATCGTATTGGTACCCGGTTTGGCTGGCTTACCCAGCTGGCCTTCTGGAGGGTTCGCGCCTCCTCGATGCTCCTTCACATCATGTCTCAGTCAAAGAGACCATTCAGATTTGCAAGAATTACGAGTTCCTGGTGTTGTTCACCTCCACAGTAGGCTGGGAATTTGATCAGAGCCTGGCCTTGGCAATTGCAGCGGCCAAGCCGTCCATTCGAATCGCATTTGTCGGGCCGCCGGTGACTACCTCACCTGAAAAGGCCCTGAACGAGTGCCATGTATTGGACTTTATCTGCCGTCGCGAGTTCGACTACTCCGTGGTCGAGTTTGCCCAGGGCAAGCAGCTGAATGAAATTCTCGGCATCAGCTACAAACTCGACGGCAAAGTTGTCCACAATCCTGACCGGCCGCAGGTGGAGGATCTGAATGCGATCCCGTGGGCTACGAAGGTCTATATGCGCGACTTGGACGTGACGCGCTACAACGTGCCCTTCCTGCTGCATCCCTTCATCGCGCTCTACACCACGCGCGGATGCCCAGCGCAATGCACGTTCTGCCTGTGGCCGCAGACGCTGAGCGGACACGCCTGGCGCAAGCGCTCCTGTGATGATGTGGCTGCGGAATTGGCATGGGCCAAGCGGGCCTTTCCCGAGGTAAAGGAATACTTCTTCGACGACGACACCTTCAACATCCAGAAGGCCCGGACAATTGAATTATGTGGAAAGCTCAAGCCCCTTGGTCTCACCTGGTCCTGCAACTCCCGCGTCACTGCCGACTATGACACGCTGAAGGCCATGAAAGAGGCAGGCTGCCGGCTGCTCATCGTCGGATTCGAATCGGGCGATCCGCAGATCCTAAGAAGCATCAAGAAGGGCGCCTCCGTCGAGCGTGCGCTCGACTTCACCCGCGACTGCCGCAAGCTCGGCCTGGTCCTCCACGGCGACTTCATTCTGGGTCTCCCCGGCGAGACCAAGGAATCCATCCGTAATACGATCGAGTTCGCCAAACGGCTTGATTGCGAAACTATCCAGGTCTCCATGGCCCACGCCTTCCCCGGAACGGAGCTCTTCGAGTATCTACAGCAGAATGGCCTCATAACCAATAAGGCCATGTCCGACGCAGCCGGGCATCAGATGCCCCACATCGAGTACCCTGGCTTGCCAGTCGAGTACGTCATGCTTATGGTTCAGAAATTCTATGACGAGTATTTTTTTCGCCCGAGAGCCGCCCTCCGCATTGTATGGCAGGCAATAGTCAACCGCGATATTAGCCGACTTTACGCCGAAGCCCTCAGTTTCATGAAGCTCCGCGCCCAGCGAAATAAGGCCGTTCGTGCCGTTGAGGAAGCCACTGCACTCGCAGCGCTATCGCATTCATCTGAGAAGGCCGCAGTGCTCAAGTCGCGGGCAGAAGAGAAGTAAATTCAGTGTTTCGCAATATCTGACTCTCGGCTGTAGCCAAAAGGACGCCCAGCCGGTCCATGGCATGAGATTCCATCAGTGAGTTTGGATGCTTCCGTTCATCACTTACGTCGGCGGTGCACGGCCAGTCTACCGCGGAATTCCAATTTGAGTGTATGAAATTGCGGAAGGTGCCGAGCTACGGAAGAAGGGCTTTCCCTTGCACTACTAGCTTCGAGCGAGGCAAAGGTGCCCTGCGGCGAAGAGGATTCCTCATCGCCTGCCGGCCGCTGTGTTTCCTTTGCGTTAGAACGTTGCTTTGAGGGCGAATTGATACTGCCGCGGGGTATAGTTGGGATCGGTCTGCGAAATCGTCCCGAAGGCCGAGTTGCCGAACGAATCTCCTGGGTTGCCGTTTGGCATGTATAGGCTGGGTGTGTTTGAGATGTTGAAGCTCTCCGCGCGGAATTGCACTTTCAAGCGTTCCGTGACAGGAAAGTCCTTGAATATGGATAGATCGACATGCCGGTAATGTGGTCCGAACAGCGAATTACGCCGAGTGGTCCCAACTGTTCCCAAGGGTTGGGGGGCAAATGCTGCGGTATTGAAGAAGTGTGACAGGCTCTGGTGGCCCTGGCCTGGATCCCCGATTTGGTTGGGGCGATCCTGTCCTCCACTATTTTGTGGGGTTGCACGATTGTTGAAGCCGTGCTGTTTGCCGTCGCTCTCGATGGGATTGTCGACGCCACCGCCGGTGTTAATGATCGTGAACGGCTTTCCACTCTGCCAGGCAGTAATCGCATTGATTTGCCATCCGGAGAGCGCCGCCTTTTTGATGCCGGAAAAGTGCTTGCCGTATTGCAGTTCATAGTTCAGCGAGAGAGCAAAGCGGTTTTGGATGTCGTTCTCCGCAATGCCGTACTCGATCTGCCGAATCCGGGTTGGATCGGCGTCGCTCCAGCCCTGGTTGCCACCTTGCTGTGAAAAGCCAGTGATATCGGTTAAACCCTTAGCCCAGGTGTAGTTCGCGTCGAATGCCAGCCCCTTGGCAAAGCGGCGCTGGAAGGAGGTCTGCAGGCCGTTGTAGTTTGAGATTCCCTCACTGTCGATGTAGCTCACGCCGCCGAGGTTGGGGAGTTGGGCGTTGAGTGGACGTGCCGCCGCGGTGGGATCGGTGACGGCGTTAAACGGCGCGGGTTGGTTGATGCTGTTGATCGATTCCGGCAGATGCTGGCCGATGTTGCCGATATAACCGACGGTCCAAACGTTGGGTCCGAACTGTTGTTCAATCTGCAAATTGAACTGCTGAATGAGCGCCGAACGGAACTTGGGAGCTTCTGCCACGAAGCTCAGGCCGGTGATCTCGTTGAGGGCAGCCAGGTTCGGCATCGAAGGAGTTGGCAAGCCTTCCTGCATGGTCCCGGGTGCGCCGATCGTCGCACAGTCCGGGTTTTGACCCGCAAGCGCGCCCTGCTTTGCTTCGATCTGAACGGCGAGCGTGGACTGGCAGGAGGGGCTGAAAATGGAGGTGAACGGGGCATTCTTCAGATCGGCGTTAGAGGTGTAGTTGCCGGGGAAGAAGCTTAGTCCGTAGCCTCCGCGAATGACAAGGGTGGGTGTCACCGACAAGGAGAAACCGATGCGCGGAGCGACGTTGGAGTGATCGGTTGGAATATTCGCCTGTGAGTCGACACCGTTTACGTTCGCGATCTTCAATGCCTGGGTTATGTTTGCAGAAGTTAAGGTAAGCGCCTGAGGAAAGTCGAAGTTTGAGATATGGTTGTGCGCTTCTGTGAAGGGAGTGAAAACGTCGTATCGGATGCCATAGAGCAGCGTTAGCTTCGGGTTGACTTTCCAGCTGTCTTGCACGAAGCCGTTCGGCTCCCAGCTGCGGTAATCGGGAGGAAAGAGGTTGAAGTTGCGGGTTTCGCTTTGGAAGGCGCCGACCAGGGTCGAAGCAAGCTGATTGTTCTGCGTTGTCAGCTGATCAGGAGAGCTATCGCTCGGCAGATTGAACTGGTAGGCACCGACTGCTGAAGCGCTCTGCACGTTACGAGCCTGCCGGCGAATGAGGGCGAGACCAGCCTTGATGATGTGGTTACTCTTCGTCCAACTCAACGTACCGGAATACTGGAAGGTGTTGTCGATATCCTGAAGAGGAACGAATGCCCCGTCTCCGATATCGCTAAATGGTCCAACTGAAACGGGCGTGAGGGAGTTGGCGAAGGGACTGAAGGAGGTCATGCTCGCGGCGAAGCCCACTTTCTGATCGGCATTCAAGCCGTAGTTGAGCGGCAGCGAGAGATTGTTGATACGCGTAAACGCGGCCCTCAAATCGAGCACGAGGTTCGACGTGAAGATGTGAGTATAGCCGAAGGCATACTGCTGGGCCGTATCGGTTGCGGGACCATCGAAGTCATACCGGCCGCCACTGATCTCAAGACCGCCCACGACACCCAGACCTGGCGGCGTGAAGGTATCGACTTTGTTGTATGAAAAGCGACCGAAGAATTGGTCCCGCTCACTGAATTTATGGTCGATACGAGCGTCGTAGGTTATGGAGTTTTGTGTCTTATTCGGGCTGATCACGTAGTTGTTCGACAATTGTCCGGCCGCGCCGGCGTTGGGTGCCGGAAACAACTTCAGGTAAGCAAGTGAGATCGGATTAATGGGGAGTCCAGCGGTGCCGTTGGCCGGCGAGAGCAGCGCCTCAGGGCTGCCACCGTCAATGCTGTTAATGTCGTTGTACTCCGCCAGGGTCGGCACCGTCTTTGTGTAGGTGACACCGGAAACGGTCCGTAACCCCTCAAAGTCAAAGTAGAAGAATGTCCTGTCCCGGAAGATCGGGCCGCCGATGCTAGCGCCGTACTGATTCTGGCGCAGTTCGGGCTTATTTCCGATCACCTGGAAATAGTTTCGGGCATCGAAGATATCGTTGCGGAAGTACTCGTACGCGGAGCCATGGAACTGGTTCGTCCCAGAGCGGGTGACGATATTGACCACGCCGCCCGCCGTGCGCCCAGCCTCCGCAGCGTAGCTGTTGGTCTGGACAGTGATCTCCTGAATTCCTTCGACATTCGGCTTGACTCCGATGGTGCCGATAATACGTTCGTTATCGTCGATTCCATCGACCACCCAGTTGTTAAGGGTATCGTCTTGTCCATTGACAGAAAAGCCGGCTGCGTTGGTGCGGCGATCATCCGGACGGCCCCCGCTGCTGAGCCCGTTACCGGGACCCTCATTGGCCCCAGGGACAAGCTGCACGAGCTGAACGAAGTTACGGCCATTTAACGGGAGATCCTGCACTGCTTTCGCTGTTACGGTTGAGCTTACCGTTGCACTGTCCGCCTGCAGAAGAGGCGTGCTTGCCGTTACCTCGACGACGGTTGACTCCGAGCCAACCTGGAGTTGGACGTCAGCGCGGGCGCGATCGCCCGCCTCCACCGCGAGGTCCTTGGTGACCGATGCCTGGAAACCGCTGGCCTTTACGGTAATGGAGTAGTGTCCTACAGAGAGGAGCGTGAAGATGTAATCGCCGGAGCTGTTTGACTGGCCGGTGCGCCTCTCGTTGGTCCCGAGGTTGGTGAGGGTGATGTTGGCGTTTGGAACGACCGCGCCCGTGGCATCGGTGACCGTTCCGAGGATATCAGCAGTAGTCAGTTGCGCCGAAGCTGCTGAAAGGAACAGAAGTACCAGCGCAAGAGAGAAAACTGGCCCCCTAAATCGTTGAGAAAGTGTTCGACGAGCGTGCCTCATATTCGTCCTAGTTGTACCGTTTTGTTTGGAAGTTTTAGTCGACCAGTCGCTTTCGTTTGGCGTCGACCATTCAAGTCGGAGTGGCTTCGGTGCTGGCTGCGAGGTGTTCATGAGCTTGTCAACGCAAATTTGTCGGCCGATATGACACGTGGCAATTCTCAGGCCAATAATCTCTCGTGTGTGGATGGGCTGCAACCATTTGAGGAATAGGAGGAGTCTGCGAGAACGAAAGGCCCGTATGGCCGCCGGGTGTCAGAGGCTCTGACGCCGACTCTGACAGTTGCCGAGAGTTCTGTGACACTTGCTTCGGGCGGAATTCACAAATGAACTCAATCAACCTGCAGCCCCGTGGCTCATCGAAGACGCTGGCACCTTCTGAAGCGAAATGCAGCGGGAGAGCCGGCGTCTAAACTTCCTCTTGGATATGACGAAGATTTCTGTGCTGTCCTCGCGTCGCCCAAACGTTTCCTCTCCCCGCCTATGACGGGCGGATGGTTTGTGCAATCATTTTGGCGGAAGCTTCGATGCCCAGCGTGCTATTGACGCAGAGATGATAGAGCCCGCGATCCGACCAATCTCGGCCGTAATATTGCTGGGTATAGTGCGTTCGCGCATGATCGACCCGATACATCAAACCTGGGAGGTCGTGTTCGTCCGGGTGGCGAAGTTTCATTCGTACAACCTTTTCAGCTAGCGGGGCAAACACCAGCACATGGAGAACATGCGGATGCTGCCTTAGCACACACTGTGAACTGCGTCCGATGATGACGCATTTACCCTCCTTTGCCGCCCCTTCGATCACTTTCACAGTGAATTGTTGAAGCGTATCGTGATCCACACCAAATTCAGATCCCTCTCCAGCAAACGATTCCGGGCCGCCTTGGCGGAAACTCCTCATTACTCGCTCCCACCACCCGCTCGCGTGTTCGTCAGCCTCCTCCGCCCAAGACGATTCCACTCCGCCCATCGCGGCAACCCGCTCGATAATCTGCTTGTCGACGCACACCCAGCCCAGCGACTCCGCAACTTTTCGCCCGATGTCTGCGCCCCCACTGCCGTATTCTCTTGCGATCGTCACAACGTTGAACACTTTGTCCCCCTGCATTGCCGCAACTCAATTCCCCTTCCAGTAGCGATGCTTTGTTTTTGCGTCTTTCTTGCTGTGTGCTCCCATCACATCAGTGCATCGCTTCCCGGGCGGTGGACCCCGCGCCGGGCTTGTTTTTGCTCAAGAGGAAAGCGCATATCACCATGCCCATCGCCATCCAAGAGAGCAGACGATAGATATCCTGGTAGGCCTGTGCGGCTGCCATCTGATTCAGCTGCTGGTAAATGGCAGATCGTGCCATTAAGCCCGCGCCTGGATCGCCGGCAACACCACGCAGGGAATAGGTAAGGATTTTTAGTTGGTTGACGTAGGCGGGATTTCCCGGTTGCATGTACTCCTGCAGGCGTGCCTGGTGGAACAGAGAGCGATTCGAGACGATCGCCCCAGTGCTCGCAATGAAAATGCTGCCACCAACGTTCCTGACAAAGTTGATAATTCCGGAGACCTGATTGCTCGTCTCTTTTGGAAGGCCGACGTAGGCCGCAGTGGTAATAGCAATGAAGGCGAAAGGAATTGCTGACATTTGCAGAACTCGCAGCCACGCGGCAAAGCCGAACGTCATGGTAAGAGTGAAGTGCGTGGAAGTGTAATAGAACGCACCGGCGAAGCAAACAAAACCGAGCGCGGCCAGATTTCTTGCCGGAAATTTACCTGTCGCCATTCCTCCCAGAGGCATCATGACGAGTAATATAAGTCCGCCTCCCGCAAGCGCCTCTCCCGCGAGTGTTGCTGTGTACCCCATCAGTTCTTGCAGGAACTGAGGTTCAAGCACGGTTGCGGCATTCAGCACACCGCCGACCAGGACCATTAGGAAACAGCAAATGGCAAAGTTCCTGTGCTTGAACAGGCGTAGGTTCATGATGGGATTCTTGGCCCGCCACTCCCACCAGATCAGACCGGACATGCCAGCGACGAACAGGAAGCAGAAAATGCGAATAGAGTTAGCGGTAAACCAGTTGTACTCTTCGCCCTTATCGAGCATGATCTGCATTCCGCCCATAGCGGTTGTCAGCAGTCCGAGGCCGAAGTAATCGAGTTTTCTGATATTAGCGCGATCGGCATTTATCCACGGCGGATCCTGGACCAGCCGGCTGACCAGAGAAAAGGCCAGAATGCCAACCGGCACATTGATGTAGAAGATCCAACGCCACGAATAGTTGTCTGTGATCAAGCCACCGATCGTCGGGCCCAGGGACGGCGCAAGTACCGCGACCAAACCGTAGAGCGAGAATGCCAGTCCACGTTTTTTAGGCTCGAAGGAATCCGCCATGATGGCCTGCGCCATCGGTTGGAGTCCACCGCCTCCTACACCTTGTAGTACGCGCGCAAGAAGCAAGATCGGAAGTGTCGGCGCGATGCCGCAAAGAAAACTCGCAACCGTAAAAATGGTGATGCAAAGCAAGAAAAAGTTCTTGCGGCCAATGACGCTCGATGCCCACGCACCCACCGGCAGAATGATTGCGTTGGAGACAAGATAGCTGGTGAGAACCCAGGTCCCCTGGCTGATGCTCGCTCCAAGGTCACCGGCAATGTGTGGAAGTGCGACATTTGCAATGGAAGTATCGAGAACCTCCATGAACGCTGCCAACGCGACCGTTGCCGCAATCAGCCACGGGTTTGCTTTTGGTTTCCATCGCTCGCTGTTAGGGACTTCTATCACCATGACATTCCTTCTTGTTGTTATTGCTACCTGTGGATAACGATGCCGATGTCATCCCTCATCCCTGGGCCGCCGGAATGATTTCAACGATTGATGCGGGATGTAATTGCTCGAATGTCAGAGTTCAGAAGATGACTCCCAGACTGCTCTCGTCCCACTGCTTATCTCGGTTAATCCGGAAGTCCGCGATCACTGGGGCAAGAAGGCGCTCACGAAGAGCATGACGATGTAAGCCAATATGATCAGAACCGAGACTGACGCTATTTTGCGCACGCGCTGTGTGCAGCGACTAAGGGTCACGATCATAAAGAGCTTCCCATTGTGGACAGACTGATTCATAAGCACCTCCTGACTCTCATCGATATCTAAGGAATCGTTCGTCGGCGCAGAGATCATCCGCTCAAAGTCGGCGATATGTTTTAAAGCTCGAACGCGTGTCTCCTTGAATGTCTGCTGTGATGTGGACATATAAGCGTTCAACGCCTTCCAGAGCGAGGACCGGCTACAAAGAATCGCTGTGGCCTTTCGTGATGGCGGTTAAAAAGAAGGGTCTTCTGTGAACAGTCTTCGAAAGCGCTCACGCGTCGGGTACTGGCTCGTTGTGTTGCCGCTTCCTACGTGTGTTTAACTGACTTGCCGTTCGTCCTTTCCCTCTCTGATCTCCGATTGCAAGGCTCGGCTCGTTGTCCTTCCTCTGACCGGTTGCTGCGTGGCGTCAACGGCCTGCAGCATGCCCACGCCAACCTACTTTCGCGTCTCATTGCGCACTGCAAACACCACGTTGATGTAAGCAAGTCAGGTTCCGAATATTTCCCCGCTCCCGATGTGGATAGAAGCAGTTGAAACGGCGCAAGCTATTGCGCGCATACCGAGCTGCGAGAGCAACCGGATGTCAAAGGCCTTGACGCTACCTCTGACAGTTGCCATAGTGGTGTGAAACTTATCTTGCGGGGATGCCTAGTGTAGTCCTCCACACAGACGGTCACTCATCCGAACGGGGAAATCATGCTTTCCGGGTCAAATCCCGAATTCCGGATGTTTCCAGTGACCTGAATGCCTTTGCCGGCGCGATCACGCAGAAGGTCGGACGGCTCAAAGTGACAGACCAAGGCAGCCTGTGTTCGGATTAAGTCCCAGACATTCCTCTGAATGTCCAGGCGACACTTTCGCGACATGACTGGGGAGGGAAATTCGAACGACCCTGCAGTTCACGGACCAAGGCAGTTGATGTTCGTCAGGTTGGAGCGACCGCGCTGCACCTCGCATGGTTCTCAAACGACATATCCTAATTGAACGATGAAGAAGCTTTGGGATTGACCCGCGAAAAGTGCTATAGCTTCCTGCGAATCGGGATTCACAATGGCCTTGAGAATAGCTCTTCTGTGGTGGAGATCCGTGAGGGTGTCAACTAGCTCTGACATTCCGTCCTGCGTCTGTCAAACTTCTTGACACCACCTCCGCCCCGCCGCTCCGATTCCCTTCATTTTCATCTACTTGGAAACCACTAAACCTTTGGCCTGCGCATTGCCTCTGTCCAATGAGAGGCAAGAGAAAGGGGACGAAGGCAGATGGCAATATCGAATTACATCTCGTTACCTGTAATCCCCAACCTATCCCGACAGTCGGAGCTACAGTTGGCCACATTTGTGTGCGGAAGAGGAAGAGAAGTACATGGAGAAGTGTAAGCTGAGCCGAAGTAACATAATCGATTTGTGGTGTGCACTTGCAACAAATACCGATCCCTATGGGAGGTAGGCAATGTCAGAAGCGCTATACCCGGATACCTCACCAGTCTAGTCCGCCATTTTGAGGATCTTCGGGACGATACACATCAAACGGACTTTGCAAAGCGAGTCCGACTGAATCAGCGCTTCGAAATTCCGCGCTCGCAGCATCTTCCAGGGGCACCTACATCCTCGGTTTCGTACGGGCGATAGTTCCACTGCCTGGAGAGCTGCCCCTCCGGCAAACTGGCCGATGAGTAGACGTGGCTGAAGGTTGAGCAGTCTGGGATAGAGCCGCGATCTAGAGCGCCGCTCTATTCCAGAGTTGCTTGCCAACGACATTGTCTAGGCTAAGCGGAATGAGTCGCCTCTACTAGGACCGACGTTTCGCATTATCCGCTTCTTCTGCCAAACTAGACATCACTTTCAGAAACTCTGGATTCCTTTGTCCGATGAACAAACCATCATCGACAAAGCTCTGGAGTGCGGCCACCGCACCGCTATTTTTCGTTGAGATTGGACGAATAATTGCCACCGGAGGAAAGGCGCGACTGAGGAAATGAGTTGGTTCTGGCATGATTAGGTTAGCCTGCAAGGTGTCACCGTTGAGCGATTCCGGATTGGTCTCTCTTTGAGCATCCGCGAGTGTTGTGAAGGTGACCGTGGCGCCTGTACCTCCAGGACCATTGTCCACGTCGGTTAAAGGAAGGGCATTACCCGCCTTGTCCTGCCAAGTCTGAAAATGCATCGTCTCGCTCGGGCCGATACTGAGCAGGACGCGCAGAACTTCCAGGCTCGTTACATTTTGGGCCAACGTGGGATAAAGACTTGTGCCGCCCTGTTCAACAAAAGCGAAGTGGAATCCGGCGGTGAAGGCGATTGCTTGAAGATGAGTGGAGATGCTGCCAGGGAGGTTATCGCTGATGGAACTGCCGGCAGTGTCGGCATCGGTTCTTGGAATGGCAGTATGCTGGCCCACGTGCAAGGTGGGCACGGCTTGGGAGAACGGCGAATTCGGATCGAAGTCGGGGTTGGTAATGCTGCGGTACCGTGACCAGAAGCTTGTATCAATTGTGAGCTTCGTGAGGTTCGTTAGCCGAAGCTTCCCCGTAGAACCCATTGCCGTGCTGCCTGGAATTGTCGCGAAGGGACTGAGGTCAACCGCCTCCGAACCCTTCGACTCGAGATACGCTTTCAAGAATGCGGCATGACTGATTTCATCATCGGTATTGTCGTGGATGTACTGAGGCATATCGCCATCTAGAATTGTAAGCGCAGCCGCGTAAAGCGGATTTCCGCCTCCAACTCCCGAGACTTCGTTGTCTTGCGTCCCTCCGAGTTCGGAATATTGAATCCACAGATCGGCTTCTATCTGTTCCAAGGCATTTAGGAACTTGAGAATTGCGATGTCGCCTTTGGTGATATCTTTGTCGCCTCTCTCCTGTCCATAGGCAGAGAGGCCGCCGTCGAGCAATCCGGTGCCCATGGTCGCTGCACTTGCCGCAATCCCGGTTTTGAGAAATGCTCGCCGATTCGTGGAGTTCCTAATCGTGTTTTTAATCGATGCCATTTCCTCTCCTATGACGCACCTAAATGAGTACGCAAAAGGCTGCGTCTAACACAATCTACGTGTTCGTCTCCTCACACTTGTCATCGCTGCGTCAGCCAAATGTAATTTTCTTAGGGACGGATCGACCCGCGATGAGCACAAGTGAAGAAAGTCAGTTTGAAACGAGCGCAAGTTGTGAGGTTGCGTCTGTTTGGGTATGACGCTGCTAACTAACCCTGGGGATCGAAAGGAATATTCAGAGAGTCGGAGTTACAGCTGGCCACATGTGTATGGGGATCAGATAGGGGAGTACATGGAGACTTGTAGGTTGAGGACGACCGTCGCTAAGATCAGCACGCAGTTCGCATATCGTTTCCTGTCACGAGTAGACTCAAGTGCGGATTTCAGTCCGAATGAGAAACCTAAGTGGTCAATGTTGGACGAGGTATTTGACCGTGCGCGCGCTAAGGTCGCCTGTGAACTTATATTTTTAGGCGTCATTATCTTGGTGCTGTGCAGTTCTCCTTTGCTTGCCGAGTCAGCTACCTCTGATTTCAAACGGGGCGAATCCGCTGAGGCACGCGAGGACTACGATACCGCGTATGACCTGTATCAGAAAGCTGCTGCCAAGGATCCTAAAGACCTGATTTACAGGGCAGCCCTTTACCGGGTCAAGGTTGCTGCCTCGGGCATGCATATGAGCAGAGGCCGCAAGTTGTTACAGGCGGGTGACGAAGAAGGTGCTTTGAGTGAGTTGATTCACGCCGCCGAGATCGATCCCGGAAACGAGGCTGCGCAGCAGGAGATCGCAAAGATCCGCAAGGGCCGCGCCGAAACGCCACCGCAGGGGGAAACCAGACTCCCGATAAATGCGGCTCAATCAAGGAAACTGAAGACGATGGCCGCGCCCGTCGAGCTCAAGCCCGTGTCGAACGAGCCGCTGACCCTGCATTATTCCGAGGATGCGAAAGTTGTCTATCAGGCCATCGGAAAGGCCGCGGGCATCAATGTCTTGTTTGACCCCGATTACACGTCTAAGCGTATCCAGCTGGATCTAAACAACTCTTCGTTGATGGATGCATTGAGCATCGTCGGCACGATGTCCAACACCTTTTGGCGCCCGGTCACGCCCAACACCATCTTTGTCGCCCAGAATACGCGCGCCAAGCGTACCGAGCTGGATGAGCAGGCGGTGCAGACGTTTTACCTCACCAATGCCTGGCAGCAGAACGATCTCAACGATGTGCAGACCGCCCTGCGTAATGTTCTGACCAATATCAAGGTGTACGGCGTGGCCAGCCAGAACGCGCTGGTGGTCCGCGGCACACCCGACGAACTGCTCCTGGCGCAGAAGGTGATCAACGACCTCGACAAGTCCCGCCCCGAGGTGGTGGTCGACATCGCGGTGCTGGAGGTGAGCAAGAACTGGGAACGCAATCTTGGCATCACCTGGCCTGCCAGTGCGAGCGTCGGAATTGCAGCGGTGACGACGACCGGTTCCGGCTCGGGTTCCGGCTCGGGTTCCGGATCGGGCTCGGGAAGCGGCTCGGGGTCGGGCTCCGGATCAGGCAACTCAAACAATAGCCTTACGTTTTATAACCTGGCGCATCTCAATTCCAACAATTTCGCGGTTACGCTGGGCACGGCGACGGCGAACCTTCTGCTGACCGACTCGAAAACCAAGATCCTGCAGAACCCGCGGCTGCGCGCCACCGACTCGCAGAAAGCCACGTTGAAGATAGGCGATCGCATCCCCGTCGCCACCGGTTCTTACCAGACGGGCGCCGCTACCGCGCTGGTCAGCTCACTGGTCAACACCCAGTTCCAGTACCTGGATGTCGGCGTCAACATCGAGATCACTCCCACGGTTCATTACGACAACGATATAACTCTGAAGATCAAGATCGAGGTTTCCTCTGAGGCCAATCAGGTGACTATAAGCGGAGTGACCGAACCGATCATTGCCCAAAATGTCGCAGACCAAGTAATCCGGCTGCGCGAAGGCGAGGCAAGCATCCTGGGCGGCATCCAGACAAAACAGGACCAAGTGAGTTGGGCTGGCATTCCCGGCCTGAGTTCCATACCCATTCTCAAATATCTGTTCGGTTCGAAGGATCATCAGATAATGGACAATGAACTCGTCTTTCTCGTTGTCCCGCACGTCGTTCGTATGCAGACTCTTGACCCGGAGAATCTACGAACCATCGACACCGGCACCGGACAGGCGGTTGAGTTACGCTACGCTGACGCCACCGATCCCGACGATTCCAGTTCGGCACCCGCTCCCGCACCTCCGGCGCGGCCCACTCCGGAGGCGCATGCCACCGTCGGCGTAGTTCCTGGCCTGAGCGCTATGGCCGCAACACCGGCGGCGCTGGCACAGTTAAGCGCGGCGGTTGATGCCAACGGACAAGCCGCTACCAATACGCTTCCCCCTCCATTCCCCTCCGTACTTCCAGACTCTCCGTTGTCTCCGGGATCTATCGAACCCGGAAGCATGAATCTCATGTTCAGTCCTCCGGATCGCTCGATAGCCGCAGGCGGGACCTTCCAAGTCCCGGTAGTGCTGACCGGGGGAGAGGACATCGCCTCTGTTCCCTTGCAGATTCAATATGACCCAGCAAAGCTCTCTCTGCTCGATGTCACGAACGGAGATTTGCTCAGCCGCGACAACCAGGCCGTGGCGCTGGTTCACCTCGACGACGGACCCGGCTCCATTTCCATCAATGCGGCTCGCCCGCCGGGACTGGCTGGCGTCAGTGGTGCGGGCGTTGTCTGCGTCCTCAGTTTCCAGGCCAAGACGGCAGGAGAGACACAGCTCCACCTCACCCGGGCTGTCGCCATCAACAGCACCGGGCAGCAGTTGCCGTCCAAGGGCTCACAGGTCGCCATCGAGGTGCATTAAAGGGCACGTGGACAAGAGTTGAGACACCAATTTGGTTCGTACGCAAACTAGAGAGCGACCCAGACGGTCCAGCTTCCAGATGACGAGGATATCGCCTTTCCGCAGCATGTCGAGACAACGGGTGAGCTCCGGCCGGTTCATGTTTTTGCCGCTCTTTTGCTTAACGTAAATCGGCTTGCACTTCGCCGCCTTCAGAGCGTCAATTTGCAATTGTGGGGTCTGGTCGGTTGTGGAGACTCGCGCATAGCCGACAATCATTTCAAGGATGCTATCACATACGTACACATTTGATATTATGATTGCGAGTCTTTGATCATAGTGCGGCAGCTAAAAGCCAACTAAAAACTGGCGATTAGAAGATGGCAGAAACGGTGCTCACAGACCCGACCGCGAAACACGCTGCTGCAAAATTCGATATCAGCGCTTTTTTCATGACAGAGGACGCTAGGACGCTCTCGCAAGCTTGTCTTTGAAGGGAAGCGGCCTCCCTCAACCGCCTCCAGAGTTTCGATTTCTCCGGAAGCTCAGCGCAAATGAGCCATGTCGGCACAGAAAATTCCCTTCGTCATTACTTTGGTCGACAAACCCGCGACAGGTTTTTCTGAGTCACTTGTCCGAGATGGCGACTAGAACGAAGCCGCAGGCGCCGCGGACGCTGGATTGTGCCATACTGAGGCTGTATGGGCCGACAGGAGATCGTAATATCGGCTTTGCGTTGTAAAGCTCCAACTCATTGATTATCAGCAGGCTCTGATTCAAAATCCATAGACTCACCGCGTCCGCTTAACGCCTGCGCCTTCCTTCTAGTCTTCTTATCGAAACCGCCTCGAATCATCTTCGAGCCTTCCCTGACTTATTGCGCGAGGCGGTTCCTATCAAGGCTAGCGACTTTACGGCCAATCAGAAAATATACACGACATTGAAATTCTCGCAGAACACTCTATCTGTCTCTCTCTCTCTCTTGTGACGGTGGTCACATCCAGTCGTGCAAATCCGGCAGCAGACTCAAGCTGAAAGTGATCCACGACACCCGGAGGAGTAATTTATGTCGACAGCAGCAATAGAGGCTCAAGATGCAATCTTTGAGGAGGCATTTGCCACCATTCGTAAGAAGGGCGTGCGTTCCCATTATGACAACTTTATTGGCGGCAAATGGGTGGCTCCGATTCGGGGCAAGTACTTCGCCGATCACAGCCCGATCAATGGCGTGAAGCTCGCCGAGTTCGCGCGTTCCTCGTCAGCAGACGTGGAAACCGCTCTTGACGCCGCACATGCAATCAAAGACGAGTGGGGCAGCACATCGCCTGCCGCCCGCTCTGCTGTTCTAAACCGGATCGCTGATCGGATGGAGGAGCACCTCGAACTTCTGGCGCTGGCCGAAACACTGGACAACGGCAAGCCTATTCGTGAGACGCGCAACGCCGACGTCCCTCTGTCGATCGACCACTTCCGCTACTTCGCAAGCTGCATCCGCGCAGAAGAGGGTTCCGCAGGCGAGTTGGACAAGGACACCGTCGCATACCATTTCAAAGAGCCGATGGGCGTGGTTGGGCAGATCATTCCGTGGAATTTTCCGTTGTTGATGGCTGCGTGGAAGATAGCGCCGGCCATCGCCGCTGGAAACTGCACTGTGATCAAGCCGGCTTCGAATACACCGCTCAGCCTGCTTACCCTGATGGGACTGATCGGCGATATCGTACCTCCGGGCGTTATCAATGTCGTGACTGGTCCGGGTGGCGAGATCGGCAAGTCGCTGGCCGGGAATCCGCGCATCAGCAAGATCTCATTCACTGGAGAGACTACGACCGGCCGCCTGATCATGCAATACGCGTCCGAGCCAATCATTCCGCAGACGCTGGAACTGGGTGGCAAGTCGCCGAACATTTTCATGGCCGACGTGATGGATGCAGACGATGACTTCCTCGACAAAGCGCTGGAAGGGTTTGCATTGTTCGCTTTCAATAAAGGCGAAGTTTGCACCTGCCCCTCGCGCGCGCTCATTCATGAATCGATTTTTGATCGGTTCATGGAACGCGCTGTTGCCCGAGTGGCAAGGATCAAGGTGGGGAACCCACTCGATCCTGAGACACAGATGGGACCACAGGTGTCGCGTGACCAACTGGAGAAGATTCTCTCCTATATCAAGATCGGGAAAGAGGAAGGCGCACGCTGCATGACTGGCGGCGAGCAGGCGCATCTGGGCGGCGATCTGGAGAATGGCTACTATGTGAAGCCAACCGTGTTCGTGGGTCATAACAAGATGCGTATCTTCCAGGAAGAGATCTTTGGTCCGGTGCTGTCGGTAACCAAGTTCAAGACGATCGAAGAAGCGCTCGAAATCGCCAACGATACGCCCTACGGTCTCGGCTCAGGCGTCTGGTCACGCAATGGTACAGATGCCTATCGCCTGGGACGTGGAATCAAGGCGGGACGCGTATGGACCAACTGCTATCACCTTTATCCTGCTGGCGCGGCATTTGGCGGCTATAAGGAGTCGGGCTTCGGTCGCGAGACGCACAAGATGATCCTCGATCACTATCGGCAGACCAAGAATCTGCTTGTGAGCTATAGCCCGAAGGCCTTGGGTCTCTTCTAGGAAACCTCTGCAGAGTGGCTCGTTTTTGACGATTGAGTCAGATGAGTCGCGAAGCGGTGGCACACTTGCAGAAGGTATTGGGAACGAGCGGTTGTTGTTCACTTGTAGCGATTCCTGCGGAAGCTGATTTCCGCCTCCGCAGGCACCGCAAGCACTGCAGAAATCCTCGCCATCCCTGGCAATAATGCATTTAACACGGCAGAAAGGAAAAACAAAATGGCGAAGCATATGAAGGCGGCTGTAGTTCGTGAATTTGGTAAGCCCCTGGTCATCGAAGAGGTGGCAATCCCAGAACCCGGTCCGGATGAAATTCAGATCAAGATGGAGGCATGCGGCGTATGTCATACCGATCTCCACGCCGCGGAAGGTGATTGGCCCATTAAGCCGACGCCGCCCTTCATCCCTGGACACGAGGGTGTCGGCTACGTCTCCGGCGTTGGCAGGAACGTCAAGACAGCAAAGGAAGGCGATCGCGCCGGCATCGTCTGGCTGTACTCCGCCTGCGGACAATGCGTAGATTGCCTCGCGGGACAAGAGTCCTGCTGCACGAAAGCGCAGTTTGGCGGCTACACCAAGAACGGCGGCTATGCGGAATATGCAGTGGCCGATCCGAATCATGTCGCTCATCTACCCTCCAACGTGGGATTCATTGAGATCGCACCGATCATCTGCGCCGGCGTCACGGTGTACAAGGGTCTGAAGTCCACCGAGGCCAAGCCGGGCGACTGGGTTGTCATCTCCGGTGTCGGCGGTCTTGGTCACCTGGCTGTTCAATATGCCAAGGCGATGGGCTTCCGTGTTGCGGCTGTGGATGTGTCCGAAGAGAAGCTGGCGCTAGCTCGTAAGCTCGGCGCAAAGCTCACCGTCAACGCCAAAGAGCAGGACCCCGCAGCCTTCTTCCAAAAGGAGATCGGCGGAGCCAAGGCGGTGCTCGTAACGGCTCCCTCCACCGGTGCTTTTGCACAAGCCATCGGCATGACGCGCGCTCGCGGGACTATCGTTCTTAACGGCCTGCCTCCCGGATCGTTCCCTCTTCCCATCTTTGAAGTGGTGCTGAAGGCCTTGACCATTCGCGGCTCCATCGTGGGCACACGTCTGGATCTTGCCGAGGCACTCGCTTTCGCCGGAGAGGGTATGGTCAGCGCCACCACGAAGGCCGAGAAACTCGAAGACATCAACGACATCTTCAAGCGGATGCACGCCGGTACGATCGATGGCCGGATTGTGTTGGACATCACTGGAACACATACCGCCAAGGCAGCTGCGAACGAAAACGTCGCCGTCCTGGTATAGGTTCAGCGCACCAGGTGAACCACCTAGAAGAGCCCGGGCATCGAGTCCGGGCCTTTCTGGATTGTTCAAGCCGCAACCCATCAAAGAGCTATCGTCAAGACCAACCGGCTGTTATGGACTAGATTCTGCGTCTAAACGTCTCACCTCTCGGGATGAAGAGCGAGGCGGCCCTCCGGGGTGCGGTAATTTTGGAACCGTTATAGGAGAAAGTTTTGAAGAACGTATTCGTAGTGGGGGCGGGTCCCGCCGGTCTGTTCGCCGCACAGAAGATGGCCTTGGCGGGGCATGAGGTTTTCGTCTTTAATCGCGATATCAAACCGGGCGGACTTGCCGAGTATGGAATTTACCCGGTGAAGACGACCATGAAGGCGGGATTGCGCAAGCAGTTTTCCCGAGTGCTTTCGCTCCCCAATCTTTACTACTTCGGCAACGTGAAGATCGGCTCCGCATACGACGTTACGCTGGACGATCTCAAGGCGCTGGCGCCATCGGCGCTGGTGGTTACGTGCGGAGCGCAGGGCTATAACAAGCTCAATCTTTCGGGCGAGAACGCCAAGGGAGTTTACTCCGCCAAAGACTTCGTCTACCACTACAATCAACTGCCTCCTTACTCGTCGGAGGACTTCTCCACCGGCAAACGTATCGCGGTGGTCGGAATGGGAAACGTGGCGGCCGACATCATGCGATGGCTGCTGGAGGATTGCCCGGCGCGGCGAACTGAAGAAGTCATCGTGGTGGCTCGCCGCGGACCGTATGAAGCCAAGTTCGACGAAAAGGAACTTGGCCACGTTGAGGCTCACCTGGATCGCGGCGAATTCATCCAGGAACTGGAACGTGTGAAAGCGCGATGCGTCGCCTGCGATCAGGATGTGTCGGTGGAGAAGATCGGCGACGCGACGTTCCCTGGCTTGCGGAAGGACAATCTCGTCCAGGGCTCGCCGAAGCTGACCTTTCGCTTTCTCTGCTCGCCCAAAGAGATCGTCGTGGGGCCCGATGGCAGAATCAGGCAGTTAGTCGTGACGGAAAACGATCTGGTGCTGCGCGGCGACGGCAATACCGGAGCTAAGGCTACCTATAAAACAGCCGTTCTCGATGTGGATACATTGATCTTCGCAATCGGAGACAAACACGATCCGGGACTGGGATTTCCGATGGGGCCGGATGGCTATGCCACCAAGCCGAATCTCGAGTCGCCGTCGGAGCCGGTGTACGAGATGTGGGATCCGCGCACTGCCAAAGCGCTCGATGGAACTTATGTTGCCGGCTGGGCCAGGCGCGCCAGCACAGGCTTGGTCGGCATCGCGCGCCATGATGGCGAAAACGCCGCGGGCAAGGTCATTGAGTACCTCATGACCGTTCCCGAAAAGGACTCGCTCCATGCCTTCGAGATAGAAGCTTTGCTTGAGAGCAAGGGCCTCCACCCGGTGAACAAGAGCGATCTCCTCACACTCGCACGTGTTGAAGAGCGCGAAGCGAGGGCGCGGAACCTGGTTAGCTTCAAGTACTCCGATAACAGCGAAATGCTGAACGCCATCGCGCAGGAAAAGGCGGCGTCGGCGGCCAATGTGTCTCTGGCCGCAAGACAGCCGTCGGCAGCTTCGGATGCATCGGCAAGCCTCGCTCGATTGACACACGGGCAGGACTAAAAGAGAAAAGAGAATTAGAGAAGAAGGGTCAACACCGCTCCCGGTAAGATTCCATACATAACCGGCAGCAGTGTTCCAGATGCAGATCAGTAATCTCCACGCTGTTATCCCAGGAAATGGTGCGTCCACAAAGAGACACCGTATCGGCACCGCCGCTCAGCTTCCTCCCCAGTTCGGTCAGCGGACGGATGTGCCAACGGGATTTCGAACCGGTGGTTGGTGCCTCGCAGAAGCTGTACTGGGTAACATACGGCATATCTGCTCCTGTGCTTGCAGTATACGCGGGCGATTATGCCGCCCTCTCTTCCATGAATTCGAACGAGGTCTGCTCGTACGGCACCTCGACCACGGTTGTGCCCTCAGGCAGCCTGGAATACATCTGGGGAAATTCCCGGTTGAGGAAGACTCCCAACGGCACCTGGTCGGTGCCGGCGGCGTAGGCCTACTGGAACTTCACCAGCTCCTGGGGCACTTCCTGGATGCGCTCGATCTCTTCTTTGGGAAGCGGGCCCTTGGTTGCCCAGAGCGGAGTCCACACGGTAGGCCCCCGGCCCAACGCACCTTGCTACTTCTTCGGCTGATCCCCAACTGCTGCTTGATTCTTCCCGGCCGATAACGAGCGCACATACGCGACCATGCTCCAGCCCTCTTCAGGATTCATGCGAGTTCCCTCTGCGGGCATCTTGTCCTTACCGTCGCGGATGATGCCATAGAGTTGCTCGTCGGTTTTGTCCTTCAACGTGGCCCGAGCGCTCATGTCGCTTAGCGTCAATTTCATCTGTGAGGCGAGTTCTCCCTTTCCGGCCCCATCTGTACCATGGCACATTGCGCAGTCATATCCGTACATCTTTTTGGCGCGGGCAAGAGATTCGGGGCTGGGGACGATTTTGGATGGTATTGGCTTGGCAGGCGTCTGAGGTGCGGTGGTCTCGGGTGCATTTCCGGGTTCCTGAATGGGGGCAGACATGACGACCAAGAACATAGAGGACACCACTAGCAAAAGCTTAACCATAACTCACCCTTCCTCGGAGCAGGTTATTCGCACGTTCGATTGTTGGCCGGCCCCTTTTCCGCCGATCGCTTGAACTTCGCACCTCGCGGTGCATTTGAACCTGAACTTCCTTGGAGACAGAGGCACTCTGGAGGTCATGGTTCGGCTCTTGTTCGGGCGATGGGTTGGATCGAATAGGAGTAGCAGCCTCTCAGCTAAGACTGACGCCGGCCCGACGCGCATTCTTCATCGGCTTCATCGTCCTCATATGGTTCAATTTTGTCTCCTTGGATGGCGTCGGGTGCATGCAAGAGACGAAACAGTCATGTTTGTCACACCATCGTTAAGCCTTCGAGCGGCTCCGCAAATAGACGATTTCTGAAGTCATGAAACCTTCTACTTCTAAACCTACGCGGGTGCGCCGCTCGCATTCTGAGCAATATCGAACAGAAGGTGGCAGGTTGGTGCTCGAAGCGGTTCGGGTCAAGGCTAGGACCTTCGTTTCTCGTACATACCCGCGTACCCCATAGGGCCTGTGTGATGTCTTCAACCCGCCGCACGCTCACTCCGGCCAGATACATCTCGATCAGAGCTTCCTCGACCGAGGACTCCCGCCGCTTGTAGCGCTCAATGATCGCTTTCTTGAACGGAAGCGTGCGCAATTTAGGCACGGTCAGAGTCACTTCGCCGGCCTTGGTATGCAACTGCCGGTCATAGCTGCCGGCCCGAGTGTCCTTGCGGTCCTCCGTGCGCTCGTACTTCCTGGCGCCGCACAGCTCGTCCGCTTCCGCATCAAGAAGCGCGTTCAACGTCTCCTCAACCGTTGCCTGCACTACTTCATCCAAATGCGCCTGTATCCGGCCTTCATCAATCTGCACCGCTGGCCCTAGCCCCGGCGCCTTCCCGCTAACCGCTTCGGATCCTGCTTCTTTGCTTGGCTCCATCGCACACGCCTCTGAGGTCTCACTCCTCATGCTTGTACCAGCCGACCTGCCCACAGCTCAAATCGAATGTGTGAAAGAAACCCTACGTTATCAGGCGCTGAAGAGCATCGCGGCACGGAGAAGATGTCCCGCGGTCCATTAGACAAAAGTGTCTGCGTTATTGGGGACCGGAGCGGGCGGAGGACTATCGACATGCTGGAAGATGGCATCGAGCACCGGGCCAGCGTTCTTGACCAGATCGGCCAAGAGAGGGCCGAACTCTCCGTCGAAATCGCCGAGAAACAGCAGATTCTTTTCGTTCAGAATCGTAAAGCGTGAGGAGTAAATCGTACCCACGGTTCAGAGGCTTACTCCAAACTCGTCTCCGAGGCGTTTCCGATCAATGCTAACGGTTTTTCGGCCACTTGCCGAGAACACTGATCGACTTGAATAGCCCAATGAGCGCTTTGTCTGTTAGCAACAACTGATGCTGTCAATCTCCGGATGCTGGACTCAGTAGAAACTATGAGGCATTTGTTCTGGCTATCCTTTTTGGCGCCACTTCCATTGCCTGAGAGAGCAGGAATGTCCGGAAGTTGCCAACGATACCTGTTGGTTCTGGACCGGCAGAATACGCCATTGAGAATCGCCTCGACAGCAATGGTGGCGTGGATGGCGAAGCTGCTCCTGGATGGTGGCTGGCCATAGTCGCCCCACTGGGCCGTAAGTACGCCAATCAATTCGCGGTTGGTTGTGATAGTCTCCAGGACTTCAAGGGTCGTGCGTTTTGCCCAACGCAGAAAGGGCGCGCGCAAGAGAGAACCCCCGAGGGCAGCTGCAGGCGCGGGAATGACTTTCTCGGCATAGTACAGTCCCCTTACGCGATTCACGGCACGCACCGTTCGAATGTACTTGTCGATGCTCTTGCCCTCGCGTGGAAAGTACTGCTTCATGCCCTCGCGAAAGCGCTCAATGCCCGCGGTGAAATTGAAACTGCTACCATCGATGACAGCGCGATCGTACACTTCAGGCATGGCACTCCATAGAACCGCCCCATCGGTGATGTGGTCGAACGCTCTGCGCACTGCGAATCGCTCATCCTGCACCTGTCCGATGTAAGGCAATCCCACATCCCACTCATAACCGGGGCGATGAAACGACTGCGAAAAGCCGCCCGCAACGTAGTGGCGCTCCAGCACCAGAACACGCTTCCCGCCATGTATTGCCAGCAGTGCCGCGGTGGTTAACCCGCCGATGCCGGAACCAATCACGATTGCGTCCCACTCCCCCGCCAGTTGTGCCTGCTTGTATGAATAGTTCTTGCCCGGGTAGGCCATCGAATTTGTCCCTCGTCAGCGTCCCTCTCTGTGCAAACCCACAAATCTTGCTGACTTGCTGAGGTGCTTAGGCTCTGAAAGGCGGGCGGGATCAGACAAACGACGTTGGTGTCGAGGCTCGTTTTCTTCGGTTATTTCGGGCCAGTGGGCTGGAGGAGTTGGAGCCTCTTTAGATCAAAATAACGTTAGCTCGACCGGCTGCCAAGCCACGCGTCGATGTGCGGCCAGGTGCGCTTGTGCGCACCGCTCCCCGCCATGATGCCGATGTGGCCTCCGGCGACGCGGAAGAGTTCCTTGTCGCGGCTCCCTACCTTGTCAAGTATGGCCTCCGACTGGCAGGGCGGAGTGATGTGATCGCCGTCGGCGATGACTGTCAGCAGGTTGGCTTGCAACCAGCTTAAGTCTACCCGCTGACCGCGAATCATCAATTCGCCCTTCATCAGGCGATCGTTGCGGTACAAGTCCACGATGAGTTGTCGAAACGCCCCGCCTGCAAGTGGAATGTTGTCGGTAACCCAGGTGTTCATTGCGTGCCAGGACTCGACAACCTGCGGATTGTCCAGATTATCCCAAAGCTTCATGAAGTTGACGACATAGTTCTCCACCGGCTTGAGTGCCTTTGCGCCATAGTCGATCATTTCGCCGGGCATATTGCCGAAGGCCGCCAGGACTTTGTCGACATCGAAGTGTTTCTCGTCAGTCCATCGCGCAAAGGTAGTCCCTGCTTGTTTGAGAAATCCAAAGGCGCGGTGAGCAGCATGAGGTTGCGAAGGCCGTCGCCGGGCCGCAAGGCGGCATAAATCGTCGTGAGGATAGCGCCTATGCACCAGCCCAACATGCTGAACTCTTCAGAGCCAGTGATGGCCTTGAGCTTGCGGATGGCTCGCGGCATATATTCCAAGGCGTAGTCGTCGAACTTCAGATTCTTGTCTTCAGGCCCGGGAGCGCCCCAGTCCAGAAGGAACACGTCATAGCCCCGGCTCACCATAAACTCAACAAAGCTGTGGCCGGGACGCAGATCGAGGATATAGGGCCGGTTCATGAAAGCAAAGACCAGCAACAACGGAACCGGATGCCGGTCTTGAGCCGAAACAACGGGGATGTAGCGGTACAGCTTTGCTTTGTTCAGCGTCCAGACGAGTTCTTTGGGCGTTTGCGCGATCGCGGCCTTCGTCGTCATCACCTTATTGATGGTCCGTAGCCATTCCTCAAGAAGTGAAAACTGATCTGTCATAACTGGGGTTGGCATGGTGGCTAGCGTTTCGCTTTCCTGGCGGTCCGCTTATTCGGCTGTGCCTGTTTGGCGGCCCGCTTCTTCGCCGCAGGCGCGTTGGTTCCTACGCGCCTCGGTGCCTGTGCCTTCAGGATCGGTTTGGATGCCGTGGCTGATTCTTTTTCGCTATCCGGCCGCGCAGCAGCATGAGTCTGTTTCTCGATACGATCCAACTTGGCATCCATGTCATCCAGACGGATTTCCAGGTTGGTAAATCGATCGGCCAGCGCGGAGAAGTCCTGCCGGGATGGCATCGACAATTGCTGCAAGACCTGCAGCATGGACTTCTCCATCGCTTCCCGGAAAGGCGCTGAAATTGTAAGGGAATTTTCGAGCATGGCTCCAGTTGCCTGGGCATATCCCTCAGTGTTTATGGCGTCGACCATTATTTTGGCCATGCTATCGAGGTATGCATCCCGCATGCTGCGAAACTGCTCGAAGGGATCAATCGGCTTCGAACTTCCAGTTGGATCTTCGCTCATCATAGGCTCCATTCTGGCGAATCACACAAAGCTTATACCCGACGAGAACCGGGGGCCACCCGGCTCTTCCTAAGCTGGCAAAGAGACTCTGCGCAGCTTAGTGGACCGACGTGAAAGGCCTGGCGGCGATATCCAGCAGTTCTTTCTGGGCTTCGATCAAGCCATCGACGCCGCGCTGGAATGATTCGGCGGCTGCTCCGGCCGGCGTCCCGGTCATGCCAAACTGTTGCTTGGCAGTCTCGAGGGCTACCTTGGTCTGCGCAACGGAATAGTCCAGTGCGTTCTTCTGCGCCGCAACGGCCCGATCTACGGTCTGCTTGACGATTGCCCCAGCGCCTTCGGTTGCGTTCGCGGTTGAAGAGGCGCGCTCCTTGGCCAGGCTAGCCAGGGCATGGCTCTGCTCGAGAACCAGGTCAATTGCGCCCTTCTGCGTGTCTGCGTAACGATCCAAGGCGTTCGAGACCAGGTCGAGCATGACGAGACCAGGTGCGCCCGGAAATACTCGAGCGATCTTCTTCCAGGCGTCGAGCAATTCTGCGTTCTGCTTTGCAGCCAGGTCGATTCCGATTTTCTGCACTTCCGCCAGGCGTTCAACGCCGTTGGTGTACAGCGTAGCAATGGTTTCAGCAACTTCGGTCTTTTCAGCTGCGGCAGCCGACACCGTGTGATTGGTCGTCTTTTTGGTCGTGTTCATTTTGTCCTCCAATGGACTCATTCTATGCTGCATTGTTTGCTGCACTGCAGCATAATTAGATGTTACGCCTTCCCTTAAGCTTGTCAAGCCGTATGATGAAGACCGGTATGAAGCCAAAGTCGATCCTGATCAAGAAGTACGAAAACCGCCGCCTCTACGACGCCACCAACAGCCGATACGTGAACCTCGACGAAGTGGCGAAGATGATGCAGAACGGCGACAATGTCCGGGTTGTCGACGCGACAACCGGCGAAGACATTACCCGGCTCATACTGACGCAGATCATCGTCGAGGACGCGAAGACGCCAGATTCCAACTTTCCATTGGATGTCTTGCGCCAGATGGTGATCGCCTCGGGGAAGGCAAGCCAGGAAAGCGCACTCCAATATATGAAGACCATGCTGGAGATTTCCCAGAACGCTTACCGGGCGATGGCTCCGCCGTTTAATCCTTTTGAATTCATCCAGCGACAGGATTCTCCTCCCGCAGATAGCCAGGCACCGCCACCCGTTGCGAGTGCCGGCGAGCGCAGTCCGAATCAAGCCAAGAATCCCGATGCCGCAGAAGTCGACGAATTGAAACGGAGATTGGCGGAACTTGAGACCCTCGTCTCCAATCTGGCTCCAAAGACGGGGGCGCGAAAGAAAAAGTAGCCTCTCTATTGGCAACTGGATCACTCGCCTGCCGACAGCACCATTGCGATTCCCATTCCGCCGCCAATACACAGACTGGCAACGCCAAGCGCCTTTCTTTTTCGCCGCAAGGCATGG
>Ga0206902_10015_pt1 | contig 51539 bp, 48 predicted proteins | sample Alteio_BWOrgHeat_44_FD_153242 | JGI IMG/M metagenome (GOLD analysis project Ga0206902, IMG submission 153242) | Enriched cells from forest soil in Barre Woods Harvard Forest LTER site, Petersham, Massachusetts, United States -... | ecosystem: Environmental > Terrestrial > Soil > Temperate forest >... | reverse complement strand
GGAAATGCTCGGTGATCGCGGCGATGTGAAATTGGTTTACGGCCGCGCGCTGCTCTTTGTTTTGCTCGCGCCAGTCCGCGGGAACGTTGCGGAAGAGCTCGGCGCGCGGATGATCGGCGGGAATTTCCGCGGGTGGATGGGAGAAAAGAAGATTTTCCGCGAGGCGGCGCTTGTGTTCGGGAATGGAAGCAAAGCGCTCGAGTTTTTCGGTGTTGACGATGGCGAGGTCGAGCCCGGCCTTGGTGCAGTAATAGAGGAAAACGGAGTTGACGACTTCGCGCGCACCCGCGGGAAGGCCGAAGGAGACGTTGGAAATGCCAAGAATCGTGCGCGTATCGGGCAAGGCGCGTTTGATAAGGCGAATGCCTTCGATGGTTTCGACGGCGCCGCCGATGTAATTTTCGTCGCCGGTGGCGCAAGGAAAAACGAGAGGATCGAAAATGATGTCTTCGGGCGCAAGACCGTATTTTTCGGTAAGCAGCTTGTAGCTGCGCTGGGCAATGGCCAGCTTGCGGTCGCGCGTGAAGGCTTGCGCTTGCAGTTTGTCTTCGTCGATGCAGCCGCACACCACCGCGGCGCCGAAATCGTGGGCGAAGGGGACAACCTTCTCGAATTTTTCCTCGCCATCCTCGAGATTGATGGAATTGATGATGGCCTTGCCCTGGCAATAGGTGAGCGCCTGCGCGATCGCGGTGGGATCGGTAGTGTCGATCATCACCGGGGCTTTTACTTTGCGAATCAATTTCTCGTAGAACGGCGGAATGTCTTTCTTTTCGTCGCGCTCCGTGCTTTGTAGGCAAACGTCGACTATGTGCGCGCCTCCGCGCACCTGGCGGCGCGCGATTTCGCTGGCTTCTTCCCACTTTTCTTCGGCGACCAGATTCTTGAAGAGGCGCGAGCCGATAACGTTGGTGCGCTCGCCGACGAGTAAGGGACGCGTGCTGTCCTCCGCTTCGATGGTTTCGATGCCCGAGTAGATGGCGCGGTGCTGCTCCGCGGGCCGCTGGCGCGGCTTCTTGCTTTCGACCATTTGCGCGATAGCACGGATGTGCTGCTCGGTGGTGCCGCAACAACCGCCAACGATGTTGAGCCACCCGTGATCCACGAATTTCTCGAGCTGCGCCGCCAGTGAAGTTGGCGTCTCGAGATATTTGCCTTCTTCGTCGGGCAGACCGGCGTTCGGATAGCAGGACACGAATTCGCTGGTGAGCTGGCTCAGCGTGCGAATGTGATCGGTCATGAATTCCGGACCGGTGGCGCAGTTCATGCCAAAGGCGAGCGGTTTCGCGAAGCGCAACGACGCCCACATGGCTTCGATGGTTTGGCCGGCGAGCATGGAGCCCATCGGCTCGATGGTGACGGAGATGATGAAGGGAACTTGCTGACCGATTTCGCCGGACAAGCGCTGGATCGCGAGCAACGCAGCTTTGATGTTGCGCGTGTCCTGGCTGGTTTCAATGAGCAGGAGATCGACGCCGCCTTCGAGCAGCCCTTTGGCCTGAATGTAATAGGCTTCGCGAAGCTCCTCGAAAGTGACGCCGCCGGTGACCGTGATCGTCTTGGTGGTCGGACCTATGGAGCCGCCTACGAAGCGAGGCCTGGTTGGAGTAGAGAGCTCATCCGCAGCCTGGCGTGCTAATTCTGCTGCGCGCCGGTTCAGGAACAGGGCATCATGAGCAAGACCATACTCGGCGAGGACAATGGGAGCGCCGCCGAAGCTGTTTGTCTCGACAATGTCGGAGCCAGCTTCGAAATATTTGCGGTGAATGTCCAAGACGACGTCCGGGCGCGTTCGCACCAGGTTTTCGTTGCAGCCTTCGAGCGCGGCACCGCCGAAATCGGCAGCAGTCAGGTTGCGCTGCTGCAGCATGGTGCCCATCGCGCCGTCGAGCACAAGGATGCGCTGCGACAAGAGGTCGCGAAGAGCTCTGGCGGATTCTGTCAGATCACGCATGGGTGAAAGGCGTCGCGGCTGTCTACCCGGCGAAAAGCCTGTAGCGACTAGCTCTATTTTAGCGGGTTTTCCACAGGAGCCGAAGCAAGTTGCATTGGAGGGCTGTTTTTGGGGGTTAAATGGCGATTTACAGGGCGCGGAGCGGGGGTTAGAACCATGATGGCCACTCAAAATGTACACTGCCAATGCGCGAATTTGCGTGGTACGGGCAGCCCCAAACGCCGCGTACGTGTCAGTAACAATTCGAGAACATAGGCTTTCAGGGGACTTGCCCGTTGGTACAGTTTTCCCCTAGTCTGGAAAACGTGGCTACGAAACGCTCCAACTCGAAACTGACGGTTTGCATACTTTCGCCACACCCGCTGGTGCTGAGCGAATTCGAACGACTACTAGCCAAATCACAATTCAAAGTGATTTTGAAGCAACTGGAATCGACACTGGCGCCCGATCTGCGAGCGCTCGATCCGCCGAAGGCCAACGTGTACGTGGTGGACGCGCATGCGGCAAAGCCCGCGACCGGCGCGCTGCTAACGAACTTGATGGAGCGCTGCCCGGAATCCCGGCTGATGGTGGTGGGGGAGCAGCACAACGATGTGACCAGTTTTTCCCTGCTGCGGTTGGGCGTGAAGGGTTTGCTGACGTATGTGGAAGCGCGGGATCAACTGGTTCGCGCGCTGCCGCTTGTGGCTGCGGGCGGATTCTGGGTGCCGCGGTCGGTGCTGTCCGGCTTCGTCGACTCGATTTTGACGGGGCAAGGACGGCGGCTGAGGACGGATTCGGTGACCAACCTGAGCCGGCGCGAGCAGGAAGTGCTGGATTCGCTGTTGGAGAATCTATCGAACAAGGAGATCGCCAGCAAGCTGAATATCGCCGAGCGCACAGTGAAGTTTCACGTGTCGAATTTGCTGAGCAAATTCAGCGTGCGGCGGCGAGCGGATTTGATTTTGCTCACGTTCCAGCGGCGTATGTCCGCAATGCCTTAGTAGCAGAAAATCAAAAAATTATGCGAGGGGCGCAGGTGTATGCGCCCTGCCCTCGGGATGCCCCAGGGAGTGCGGTTCGGCGCGCCCTCGGCTCATGGACAGCGAACCCGCACGCAAAGCTACCCAATGGCCGGAACGTCGCACGCGGGCGTGTTAGTGAGTCAGCCGAATGCCACTCACTAGCAAGCGCACCATCGCCCCCGCGACCAGAGTGGTCATAAAATCCCATCGAGTAAATGACGAGATTGTCTTCGCAGGCCGGGCCGTCGAGAACCCGAACGTAGCGCCCATGACTGCAAACACCCAGAACACAGACCCACCGAGGGTTGACCCAATCAAGAAGGGCGGCAGCGGCCAATAGAGCAACAATGTAAGAGCGGTCCCAATGAGCCAGGGCGCGATGGTTGTGCAGGCAACGGCTTTAGCGCGGCCAAAAGAACTGGGCGCCCACTCCACCAATTCCCTTCCCATAAAGAACATGAAGCACGGAAGAAGAACGAATCCCGCCGCCGACGCCACATAACGAACAAATCTCGATACGTTTAGTAACGTGAACGCAAGATTGAAGTCTCCCCCAAGAGCCGAGCCCGCCAAGGGGCCGAGAAAGGAATAAACGCCCACCATCGCCAGCATGAGGAACGTAAGCCCGGACGGTCTTTGCTTGAACAGCCGCCGATAGAACAGCCAACACGTCACTCCCATTAGCAGGCTGAAGACAGGGCCAGCCGCCGCAATTGTAGCGAGCTGCTGTGACGTCGCAACGGCGGGATCGGGATTCACCCACATTTGAAAAAGCGTTGAACTGAACCCGAGCAAATAGCTTGTGGCAGCGTGCGCCGCTTCGTGAGGGGTGATGTTGAGGGCATAGCCGACTACAAACAAAAGCGTGGGGCGAGAGGCGGCGCCCCAGACGTTCGGCACATTCGACGGCGAGTGAGCGGACTGGCTGTCCATCGTGACTAGCTCTTCGAGAAGCTACGTGGTGTTGGCTTTCTTGTCCAGGGCTTCTCGGCGAAGGTGACAAGTGCCTGGCCCCTTCCGCGCTGGAGTGGGCCCTTTCGAGGCTCAGGATAAACTCAAACGCACTTTTACGACGTTGGTAAATTCAGTCGGAAAATTTGAAGCGGATTATGTACCAGAGGGCTTGCACGCCGTCTTTCCAGGTGATTTTCTTTCCCTCTTCGTAGGTGCGGCCAGCGTAGGTGATGGGGACCTCGTAGATGCGCCAACTATGCTTGGCGATTTTTGCGGTGATTTCCGGTTCGAAGCCGAAGCGGTCGCAGCGTAGCTGAATGCCTTGCAATACCTCCTTGCGGAAAACTTTGTAGCAAGTCTCCATGTCCGTAAGTTTCAGGTTGGTGAAGATGTCGGAAAGCAGCGTGAGGAATTTGTTGGCGACATAGTGCCAGAAATAGTGAACGCGCTGCGGCCCGCCCAGGAAGCGGGAGCCGTAGACGACGTCGGCGCGCCCGTCGAGGATAGGTTCGAGCAGCTTGGGATAGTCGCGCGGGTCGTATTCGAGATCGGCATCCTGCACCAAGACGATTTCGCCGGTGGCTTCCGCGAAGCCGCGGCGAAGCGCGGAGCCTTTGCCTTGATTTTGCGATTGAAAGAAGAAGCGGAGATCCCGGAGGTCAATGGGGTCGTCGCCGTCCTGAGCGGGCGCGGAACTCTCGCCGCGCGCTTGGCGAGTCGCCAAGGTTTCGAGGATCTGGCGAGTGCCGTCCGTGGAGCAGTCGTCGATGATGATAATTTCCTTGCGCATGGGTGCGTCGATCACGCGGCGAAGGATTTCGTCGATCGTTGGCTTTTCGTTATAGACCGGAATAACCACGGAAAGCTTGGGGTCGTGGAGGCCGGAGGGGTTGCGGCGCGTGGTCATGCCGGGAGGATTGTAGCGGCGAGGCGCGAGGAGAGTAAAGCGGGAGAGTCCAGGAAAGAAACTTTGCCGGGTATTTAGGAGCGGCTATGATTAGGTTTTAGCCCGAGGCTCGGAGCGAATCATGGGAGACTCGGGACAGAAATTGGGCGTTTGGAAGCCGAGGCGAGTCTGAGTAAGCCCTTGCGATGACAACATTTTACATCGAGCAGTTTGGGTGCAGGGCCACACAGGCGGATGCGGCGGCGATTGAGCGGCAACTGCGCGACCGCGGATTTTCGCCGGCTGGCGATTCGTCGTGCGCCGACGTGGTGATTGTGAACACTTGCACCGTGACGGGGGCGGCGGATGCGCAGGCGCGCGATGCGATTCGGAAGGTGCATGCGCGGAATCCGGCAGCGCGCGTGATTGCCACAGGATGCTACGCGCAGCGCGCTCCGGAAGAGTTGGCGGCGTTGCCGGGCGTTTCCTGGGTGGTGGGGAATTCGCACAAGCCGGAAATTCCGTGGCTGATGGATGCAACTTCCGAAACCGCTGCGGGGAGAGCGTCAAACGGATTCGTTCCGGCGGGCGCGCTTGGCGGCGAGAAACTTTCGCTGCTGCATGGGCCAGCAAAGATTCTAACGGGAAATATTTTCGAGCAGAGAGCGTTGCTGGCGGCGCCGGTGATCGGCGGCGAAGGGAATCACACGCGGCCAGTCGTGAAGATACAAGACGGATGCAACAGCCGGTGCGCGTATTGCGTGATTCCCTTTGTGCGCGGGCGGAGCCGAAGTTTGCAGCCGGAGCAAGTGATCGGCGAGATCGCACGGCTGAGCGCGGCGGGGTATCGAGAGGTTGTCTTGAGTGGGATCAACCTCGGCACGTACGGCAGGGATTTGTCGCCCCGTGTGGAGCTGATCGAGTTACTGCGGCGCGTGTTGGATGAAACAAGCGTGGAGCGCTTGCGCATCAGCTCGATTGAGCCGATGGATGTGACCGAGGAGTTGATTGCGTTGTTCGCGTCCAGCGAGCGGTTGGCGCAGCATTTTCATATGCCTTTGCAGTCCGGCTGCGACCGCGTGCTGGCGGCCATGTATCGCTGGTATCGCGCGGAGCATTACGCGCGGCGCGTGGAGCTGATTCGCGAGCGATTGCCGGACGCGGCGATTGGCGCGGATGTGATCGCGGGATTTCCCGGAGAGACAGATTCGGAGCACGCCGAGACGCTAGCATTCATAGCGCGGTTGCCATTTAGCTATTTGCATGTGTTTTCGTATTCGATGCGGCCTGGGACGCGGGCGGCGGAGCTGAAAGATCAGGTACCGACGCAAGTTGTGAAGAGCCGCGCTCGGGAATTGCGTGCCCTCGGTGAGGCGAAGGCAAGGGAGTTTCGTGGTTCACAGATTGGACGGGAGTTGCGCGTGTTGACGCTCCGCAGGAATGACGACTCAGTGGAGACGACTCCGGCGCTATCGAGCGATTATTTGCAGGTGCGCGTGCGAGGAAAATTTCCGGCGAATGAGTGGTTGGATGTTACGGTCGCAAACGCCGGCGAGAGATTGGTCGGAGAGCCTATCGGGTCGACGGTTCTGAGTAGCGGCAGTTGAGATCCTTCGGTTCGCCAAAAGACGGCGAACCTCAGGATGACACAGCGCATTTTCCGTGTTCTTAATCCTCAAAAATAACCTGAGCCAGGGCCTGGGCTTCGGTGTGCGTGATGCTAACCGAAATGTGCTTCACGCCTAAGCCTGCGGCGATCTTTGCGGCTTGGCCCGCGAGTGTCATGGTGGGGCGGCCGCTCTGCTCGCGGACTACCTCGAGATCGACCCAGCGCACGCCGCGGCGCCACCCCGTGCCGAGCGCCTTCATGGCCGCTTCTTTGGCGGCGAAGCGGCCAGCGTAGCGTTCGAATTTATTTTTGAAGCGTTCGCAATACGCGATTTCGTTGGGGGTAAAGACGCGGTCGAGAAAGCGCTGGCCACGGTGCTCGATGGCCGCCTGGATGCGCGGGACTTCGGCAATATCCACCCCTAGGCCAACGATCAAAAACACCTCCGAGTCTCGAAGATTTGGCGCGCGCGCGACTCCGATTATACTGGTACCCACATGGCAGCGACCACGGGTTCCAGGGCCAAGGGCAAAAAACGTAAGAAGCGAAGCCCGCGTCGCGCGGGCGCATCACGGTGGACGCAGCGTACTCAGCGCGGGCTGCGCGTCCTGCAGGTTCCCGCGCTGGCGAAACTGCCGTGGCTGGTGCATGGGTTCAGCACGCGCGGCGGAGGCGTGAGCAAGCTGGATGGCAAGCGCGTCTTGAACCTGGGATTCACCGAGTGGGACGCGCGCGAAAACGTGAAGGAAAACCGGCGGCGCTTGCAAGCCGCGGTCGGCGCGCAGGATTTCAAGTTGGTTTCCCTGCTGCAATTTCATTCCGATGCGATTTTACATTTCGAAGCGGCGCCCACGGAACCTTCGCGCGGCGACGCCGCCGTCACCAAAAAAGCCGGCCTGCTGCTGGCGGTGCAGACCGCGGACTGTGTTCCCATTCTGTTGGTCGATCCGAAAAATCGCGCGGTGGCCGCGGTGCACGCGGGGTGGCGCGGAACGCTAGCGCGCATCGTGGAGAAGGCCATTGGGCGGATGCAGATGCAGTTCGGCTCACAGGCCGGGGATTTGCTGGCGGCGATCGGCCCGGCCATCGGCGGATGCTGCTATGAAGTCGGGACGGAAGTGGCCGCGGCGTTCAGCGCGCAATTCGCGAATGCCGCGGAATTTTTCGATGAGCTGCGCACCGGCGACGAGCCGAACCCGCTGCAATGGATGAATATGATGCCGCCGGGGCATCAGCCGCCGCCGAAGAAAGTTTTGCTGGATTTGCGCAAGGCCAACCGGTCGCAGTTGGAAGCTGCGGGCGTGCCGGCTGCGAATATTTCTGTCAGCGATTTGTGTACCGGCTGCGGTCGCGCCCTCTTGTTCAGTTACCGAAAAGAAGGAGCGAAGAGCGGGCGCATGATGGCGGTGGTGGGGATTCGAGCGCAAAAGAAGAAAGCGGCGGGTCGATAGAATCCGATAGAAGAGGCTACGGGTGGGTTGCAGCACTGCCGGCATTTGCCGGCGCAATATTGAGCAGGGCTAGCTGGCCGCAGGCGGCCATTACATCGCGCCCCCGGGAATAGCGGACGAAAGCGGGAACGCCGCGGTCGACCAGGATTTTGCGGAACGCTTCGATCACCTCGGCTGACGATTCCTGATACGGAAGCTCGCCAGGATTCCACGGTATCAAGTTCACCTTCACGGATTTCAGATTCGCCAGCAGGCGCACCACCAGGCGCGCGTCGTCGCGCGAATCGTTGACGCCGCCGAGCATCACGTACTCAAAGGTCAGGTGCTCCCAGGGGCGCAGCGGGTACTTTTGGCAGGCTTCGAGAAGCGCCGCGAGCGGATATTTGCGATTGATGGGCATGATCGCGTCGCGCTGCTCGTCATTCGAGGCGTTCAGCGAAATGGCCAGCTTGGGGCGAATTTTTTCCTGCGCGAGCCGCTCGATGCCGGGGACGATGCCGCTGGTGGAGAGCGTGACGTGCTTGGGAGTGAGCGCGAGGCCTTCGGGATCGAGGACGATGCGCAGCGCGGCCATCACCGCGTCGAAATTGAGCAGCGGCTCGCCCTGGCCCATGAGCACGAGATTCGTCTGCGGCGCGAGTTGCGCTTTGTGCTGCTCGAGCGGGATTAGAGTTTGCGCGAGAATTTCTGCTGCCGTGAGGTTGCGAATCAGGCCGAGCTGCGCGGTCAGGCAAAATTGGCAGTCGACAGCGCAGCCTGCTTGCGTGGATATGCAGATGGTTTGCCGGCCGGTGCTAGGCATGAAGACCGCTTCGACGGCGGCGGGCCCTGACTTCCGCTTGGCATCTGCGCCAGAATCCGGCAAGCCGAATAAGTAGCGCACCGAGCCGTCTTGCGAGGCGTACGTCTGCCGCACAGTCGGCAACGTAATAGTAGCTTCGGTGCCGAGGCGCTCGCGCAAGGCGGCAGGCAAATTGCTCATCTCACGCACGGAGGATTTTCGCTCCGCGTAGAGAGCGTGATAGATCTGCCCGCCGCGGTAAGCGGGTTCGCCGAGCGAGACGCAGAAATCGCGTAGCTCGTTTTTGGATTTGCCGAGAAGTTCCATAGTGGTTCTTGCCAGTCCATTATTTCACGAACTGCGAGACGTCCGCGCGGCTGACCATGTGGGCTATCGGTCAGTTTCCAATTTCCGCGCATTGCCGGGAATCTGCAGCTTTCAGCGGCGGGATTTTGTTGTACCCTAGCGGCGGAAACATACGTCGTAGATCCTGTTTAAGGTCCTGGCCACAATGTTGGAATCAAGGCGAGCTTCCGGTGCCAGCGAGTTCGCACTTCGTGCACCCGATTGGTGGCGCGACCTAATTCTTGGATTGCTTTTTGGCATTGGTCTCCTCTGGGCGTTCTTTGACGCACTTCATTGGGATGGGTTTAGGCGTCACCTCGCCGCTGAAATCATCTTCGTCGGTATTTCATTTGCGCTTGCCTTGCTATCACCGCGCCGACTTCTTGTGGTCTTCATGGGTATGTGCGTTATGCTGTTTAGGTTCGTTTTTCTGATATTCCTTTTTCACAACGATTGGTCGATGTTGGCAACTGTAGCCTGGCTTCTTCTCCTCGTTTGGTTGGGCTACGCAGTAAATCGTCGCTACAGACTTGAGGAGATGAAGTTACCTGAGGGTTTTACAGTCGTTGAATTCCTCTTACTTGCGATCGGCCTGGGTGGAGGACTGTCCCCCTTATACCTGCTGAGGCGTTTTATTGGGCTAGGATAATTCACCCCACCGCCCCAAGTGTTCCTGTAAGAGCCCTAGTTAGCCGGGACAATCAAAACCGATGGGCTCGCCGGACTGGACGCTCTACTTCTTTGTTGGTGCGCGCTATAATTTGAGGGAAAGTCCCAGCTTTGAAACGCTCGAGGCTTACGAAATGCACAAACAAGTGAAAATCGCGACGCAGCAACTGGTCATCGATGACTGGGTTAAAGGCTTGGCGGCCATTGGCGAACGCGACTTCACGCTCGAAGCCGTGCAGGATTATATTTTGCACCATGCGGTGCGGCCGGAAACGCTGGAAAAGTATCTTTTCTTCTCCAAGGGAAATTACACGCGCAATCTGATTTTCAAGAATGGCGTCTTCGAGTGCATGACCATTTGCTGGGAGATTGGCCAGTGCAGCCGCATTCACAATCATCGTGGCCAGAATTGCTGGATGTCCGCGCCTATCGGCCGGCTGCGCGTACAGAATTTTCGCGTGGAAGAGCGCGACGCGAAGTGCGGCACCTGCCACATCGTTCCGACAGACATTTACGACATGGACGCGGCCCATCCCGCTTACGTAAATCCGCTCGAACCGGTGCATCAAGTGCAGAACCTGCCGGAGTTTAATCAGCGCGCGGTTAGCATCCACGTGTACTCGAAGCCGTTTGACACCTGCGAGATTTACCAGCGCGAGAAGGGCACATACGCCGACGTGCCGCTGCACTACACCAGCGAATACGGGAAACTGAACCCCGCTGAAAAGCTGCTGTAGACGCGCAAGATGCTCTAGCTGTTTGCCTTAACGAGGGCGGTAAACCAGAATTTCATTGCCGCGGCGGCGCCCAAGGGCCGTTGCACCGTGGATTTTTCGTTTCCGCCGCTCCCATTGGGATTTTCACATCCTTGTTTTCCCATAACTGTAAGTAAACAAGCGAGTTGCCGTCCCATTTTTCCCCTGATTTCTTCTTTCTTCCTCCCTGTGTCACAATCCCTGCATGACGACGGAGCCGCGCGACATCCGCAAACATGTGCTGCCCAATGGCCTGGTGGTCATTACAGAAACGATGACCCATGTGCGCTCCGTTTCTGTGGGTGTCTGGGTACGCAATGGCTCGCGCCGCGAGGTGCCGGAGGAAAACGGCCTGGCGCATTTCATGGAGCACATGGTCTTCAAAGGCACGGAGCGGCGCTCCGCGGAAGCTATCGCGCGGGAAATGGACTCGGTGGGCGGAATGCTGGACGCGTTCACCTCCAAGGAACAGATTTGCTTCAACGCCAAAGTGCTCGACGAGCATTTGCCCATCGCGTTCGACATCATTGCGGACTTGGTTTTGCGGCCGAAGTTCGATTCCGAAGACGTGAAGAAGGAACGCCAGGTGGTCTTGGAAGAGATCAAGATGGACCTGGACAATCCGGAATATCTGCTGCACGAAATCTTCACGCGCGGTTTCTGGCCGAGGCACGCTCTGGGCCGGCCGATTTTGGGGACGCCGGAGACGGTGCGCAAGTTCAACAAAGATGCGCTGCGCAAGCGGTTTGAGTCCTGGTTCGCGCCGGATCGCATCGTGCTGACCGCGGCGGGAAATGTGCCGCACGAAAGAGTGCTGGAGTTGGTGGAGCGCGAATTCGGCGGCCTCAAACCAGTGGGGCCGCTCGATGGGCATGCCGCGCCCTCGACGGAGGCGCCGATTCATCTGGAAGCGAAGCGTGAACTCGAACAGGTGCATGTGTGCATGGGCGTGCCGTCGTATCCGCTGGCGCATGAGGGCCGCTTCGCTGTGGCGGTGATGAACAATCTGCTGGGCGGCGGGATGTCGTCGCGGCTGTTCCAGAATATCCGCGAAAAATTGGGCCTGGCGTATGCGGTGTTCAGCGAGCTGACGCCATATTCCGACGCCGGAATGATGACCGTATACGCGGGCACGGCGCGCGAAACGGTTGGCCAGGTAATCGACTTGATCGTGAAAGAATTCCGTGATTTGAAGGAGTCGCCGGTCAGCGAAGAGGAGTTGCTGCGCGCGAAGAATCACCTCAAAGGCTCGCTGATGCTTTCGCTGGAGTCGACCAGCGCGCGCATGTCCAACCTGGCGCGCCAGGAACTATACTTCGGCCGCTTCTACTCCCTGGATGAAATTCTCGAGTCCATCAGCACCGTAACCCGCGAAGAAGTGCAAACGCTCGCGCAAGAATTCTTCCGCCCCGAACAAATCGCCGTCACCGTCCTCGGCCCGCTAAACGGTTTCGCGCTCGATCGCTCCCGCCTCGCCTGCTAGCTTTTCTCCTTCCGCGCGCTTTGTGGTTGTCTGAGCCCATTTGCTCTTTTCGGAACTGCCTGCCAACCAAAATTTCTAGACAACTTCGGCGGTATTTCGTTGACGCCAAGGTTGCGCTCTGCGATGATTTTCGCAATTTGTTTGCGCTGCACTGGGGGAAAGCGATCGGCTTAAGGGTCTCCATACTGGCGTCGGGCAGCTCGGGGAATATCACCCTACTCGAGACGGAGAGTACTCGCCTCCTTATTGACGCCGGATTGGGCAAACGCGAAACCCTGGCGCGGCTGGCGGCCGTCGAGAAAAGCGTTGACCGCCTCGACGGCATTCTGATTACCCACGAACACAACGATCATTGCAGCGGATTGCCGCAGATGCTGGGCTTGTGGAAGGCTCCGCTGTATGTGACCGAGCCGACCATGGATGCGCTCGAGCGCACCTTGCCGGAAACGCTGGGCAAGCGGCTGCGCGGCGTGGAAAAAATACAAGCGGGGCAGCGGTTTTGCGTTGGCGATATCGAGGTGCACGCGTTTGCCATTCCGCACGACGCGGCCGATCCCATCGGATTCACGTTTCGCGCGGATGGCGTGAAGCTCGCGCTGGTTACCGACTTGGGATACATGCCGGCGTTGGTGAAGGTGCATTTGCGCGATGCGGATTGCCTGGTGCTGGAATCGAACCACGATTTGGACATGCTGAAGGTTGGGCCGTATCCATGGGTAGTGAAGCAGCGCGTGCTGAGCCGGACGGGGCATTTGTCGAACCATGCGGTGAGCGAATTTCTGGCCGATCCCGACGGGTTCGATGCGCGCGCGCGCTTTCTGGTGCTGGCGCATCTTTCGATGGAAAACAACAATCCGGATCTGGCGCGCATTTCCGCGGAAGAGGCGCTGAGCCGGCGGCCGGCGGAATTCGCATTTGAAGGGCAGCTTCTGGTCGCATCCCAGCAAGTTCCCCTGGCCCCGATTCAACTTTAGTCTCCCTATTGACAACGGTTCTTGTTGCGTCACTTCTTTCCCGGCAATTTACTTCCGGCTGGCGTACTCAGACGCGCCGAGAAAATGCAATGACACATAGGGCTCGTCGCCAACGACCCAGGAGTCATGCCCGGGTGGAATGTAGAAAACCTGTCCGGCGCGCATCTCGATGACGTCGCCATTGCTCATGGCCGCGGTGGCGCGACCGGAAACGACCATGCCCACGTGCTCGACAAGACATTCTTTCTGTCCCAGCGCCTTACCGACGTGTTCCGACCAGCGCCAACCCGGTTGGTAGGTGGCGCGGCCGATGGTCATGCCCCCCAGGCGAACAATTTCAAATTTCCCTTTCTCGAATGTGCGGACTTCGTCGGGAGATTCAAAGCGTTTCAAAATTACGTCGCTCATGACGTTTCCTTTGCTTAAAACGCCTCGTCGGTACTCTAGCGGCCATGGCGTAGGTAATCGTCGGTTTTGTTGAGCCAGTCTTCGCGTGGGGGATCGAAGATGTCGAGATCGACGGTGTCTTCGAGGGCCCAGGCTTCGTGAGGCATGTGCGGGGGGATGCAGAGGACTTCGCCGGCGCGGACGACGATTTCCTTGCCGTCGATGGCGAATTTCAGCGCGCCTTCCAGAATATATGTGACCTGCTCATTGTGGTGATGATGCAGCGGGACGTGCGCGTCTTTTTTCAGGAGCACACGCGCGAGCATGACTTTGTCGCCGACGACCATCTCGCGGTCGATCAGCGGATTGAGCTTTTCGCGTTCGACGGATTTCCAAGCGATGTATTTCATTTTTGCGGCTGCGGTCATTTCATTTCTCCGTAAAGGCGGGCGGCATTGTCGTGCAGATACATGCGCGCGAGCTCGAGCGCTTTTTCTTCGGTGAAGGCGCCTTCGGCGACAAGTTCGGCGAGAGCCGCGGCAATGGCGGTGCGCGCGGAACGGGCGGCGAGCCAGAAAGTTTCCTCCGCGCCCACGGCGTCGTTGAAGGGGAAAGCGTCGGAACCGAACATCATGCGCTCGGGATAGAGCGAAATCCATTGCTTGAGAATATTTTTGAGCTCGGAGGGATAGACGTAATAGCCGACGAGGGAAGAATCGGTGTAGACGTTTTTCGCGGCGGTCAGCCAGATCATTTCGAGAGTGTAGGGATAGCCGCCGTGGATCAGCACAAATTTGGTTTTAGCGTAGCGCGGATCGCGGAGAACGTTTTCGAGGTTGAGCGGGTTGCCGTTGCGCAGGCTGAAATAATCGCCGATGCCTACGGCGCTGTGAAAATGCACGGGCAAGTTCAGTTTGCCGGCTTGATCGATCAGGACGCGAAAGATGTAATCCTGAAAGGTGCGGTAGTCCTCGCTGGAGGGAACACCGCCAGCGTGGTATTTGGCGTAGATGGCGGCGGGCTTTTCGCGCGGGGGATCGCCGAAATAGAGGCTGCGGAAGTAAGCGGCCTCGAATTTCATGGCCACGCCGCCTTTTTTCTGATTATCGGTAACGGTCTGGCGGACGAAGGCTTCGTAGGCGGCGAGATCGGCGGGAAGGGCACTGATGTTTTCCTGCTGCATGTAGCGGTGCAGAACTTTTTCTTGCAGCGGAATGTACACGCCCATGTCCGGGTTCTTTCCGGTCTGGTCGCGATTGTCAAAGGGGAAGAGGAAGGAATCGACAAAGAAAACCCAGTGGAAGCGCTTGGGATCGAGATAAGACGCCATGGCCACGCGGTTGGCCAGGCACGTTTCGATATTGAGCTTGTCGAGGATGCTGTCCCAGTAGGCTGTACCGCCGGCTTGCTCGGCAGCTTTTTCTTTGTCGGCGAGCCATTTGGCGTGTTCGGGTTGGAAATCGTTATAGGAATAGTCGAAGAGCGCTTTGGCGGCGGCGACGAATTCCGGATTGGTGTCGCGCAGACGGAGAACGGAGCTTTCGTCGGGCGGAGCGGCTTGCGCGTCCATGTCGGAGTCGTCGGGGAACGTGGCGTGAGAGTGATTGTCGTAGATGGGAATGCGGTCGATCTGCGGGAGGAGATGGTCGTAGATTTTCTGGACGTCTTGCGGGGAGGCGAAGGGCTTGGCCTGCGGATAGGCGGAGGATATCGAGAGTAGGGCTGCCAGTGTTACGGCTCCGATTCGCAGTGCTTTTTTCATCTACGATGCTCTCCGAGAAATCTTGCTTGCCTGGCTGGGCCGAGGCGTTGCTTACGCCTCACAGGCTGAGTGGCTGTGCTACCTGGACGCGCTGCGCGCCCCTACAACACCTCGCCAGCGGGCCGATACTCGCTCGATGCGCTCGAGGGCTTCTTCTAGTAAATTGCGGGCGCTTACCAGCGAGAAGCGGAGATAGTTTTTTCCGGCGGAGCCGAAGGCGGCACCGGCTATGGCGGCTACTCCGGCTTCCTCCAGGAGAGTTGAGGCCAAGTCTTGCGCGGAGAGGCCGGTGTCTTCGATGTTGACCCAGGCGTAGAAGGCGCCTTCAGGCGGCAGGCAGCGGAACCCGGGAATGCGATTCAGGCCGACGACGAATTGGTCGCGGCGTTTGCGATACTCAGCGACCATGGCGTTGACCGCATTGGTGGAATCGCGGAGGGCTTCGATGGCGGCGACTTGAGTGAATTCGGCGGCGCAGGTGAAGGTGTTGAGGACTAGGAGATCCATGGCGTCGATCACACGCTGCGGAGCAACCGCGTAGCCGAGACGCCAGCCGGTCATGGCAAAACTTTTCGAGAAGCCATCGATGATGACAGTGCGCTCGGGCATGGAGGGCAGGGACCAGATGGATTTGTAGGTACCGGCGAAAAGAATGCGCGCGTAAATTTCGTCGGCAATGATCCAGAGGTCGTGCTTGGAGGCGAGTTCGGCAACTTGGGAAAGCGCGGATTCGCTGAAAACAGTTCCGGTGGGATTATTCGGCGAATTGAAAATCAGGACTTTGGTGCGCGGCGAAATTTTTGCGGCGATTTCGCGCAGGTCAGGCTGAAATTTGTTTTTCTCTTCGAGAAAGAAGGGGACAGCTTTGGCGCCGAGGCCGCGCACGAAAGACGGATATATGGGAAATCCGGGATCGGGGTAGAGGACTTCGTCGCCGGGTTCGATCAGGGCCATCATCGCGAGGGAGAGAGCCATTTTGCAACCGGGCGCGATCAAGACTTGCTCGGGGGTAGCGTGCACGTTGCGCGTGCGATGGAGATATTCGGCTACGGCTTCGCGGAGGGCGGGAATGCCGCGAGGCGAAACGTAGCGATCGCGGCCGGCGGCGACTGCGGAGCGCAAAGAATCGACCACGGGCGCGGCAGGGTGGAAATCGGGTTCGCCGAGCTCGAGATGGATGATGGAGCGGCCGAGCTTTTCGAGTTCTTTGGCGCGCGCGAAGACGGAGAGAGCGCCTTCGCCATTTAATTCGGATACGCGCGATGCGATTCGTCCCATAGTGAATTGGGAATCCTATCATTGGTTGGCCGGCGCTTCATCCTTGGGCTGTGTGGCGAGAGCTCCTGGGGGTGACACCCCCGGTGGTTTTGTATGGATGTGAATATAAAGGATTTGCGGGAAGAGGGGTTTGTAAGACTATGAAAACAAGGGCTTAGAAAATCGAAGCGCAATGATAACGCGCCCCTCGAGGCTGGAGGTAAAGAGGCGCAGAGGTACCCATACCCTCGGTTTTTTGTCAAAGAGTGTGCAAACGATTGAAAACAAAGGATCGGAGCGCGAAAAAAAGCGCAAAGAGAGATAAAGAGTGCGCAAGCTGATGAAATGAAAGGAGTAGCGGGAGAGTGACCCGGAAAAACAGTGAATGCGAGGAACCATTGCGGGAGAGTGAACGAGGGCAGCACGACAGTCACGGCATAAAATACCAGCAAGATTAACTAACTACAACTGGACAGAAGGACAGATGAGGTACAAGTGGCCAAGAATTTTTGCAAATAGCCTGAGCTCGTTCGCGCGGCACCAAACGCATGGCGAGATTTACGAGAGAAGAGACGCTGAGCAGCGAATGTGGTGGCCTTGTTGAGGCGTGAAAAGCGGCGGCAAGAGCGCCGCAGTCCAAGGACAGGCGCGGCATGCTCCGACGCTATAGGGGAATATGGGATGCGCCGTCACCGCGGAGCGAATTATGCATTGAGGAGGGCTCACCTTGCGTTGTGGCGCGTGTTGGGAGGACCTTGACGGGCGCGAGTGGGCGCGGGACTATGGAACGAACCGCAGGGTAGTTGCAACCCGCAGGGGCAGACGGTCGTCTTACTAGTGTTGGCATGCACCCCAAAGGGGGGCTCATCATGAATTCCCGCATAATTCTTCGCTCGATTTTTCTGGCGGCTTTTACGCTGTTGTTTGTGGGTTGGATTCCGGCACGAGGTGATGCGAGCCACGCGCGCATCATTCGACTCAGTTTGGTGCAGGGGGACGTGCGCTTCGCGCGCGATGTGAAAGGCGACCCACTAACCAGCGACAAAGCTACGTGGGAAGGGGCTACGCTGAATCTGCCGATCCGGCAAGGATACGTGCTGGCGACCGACCACGGGCGCGCGGAAGTTGAGTTTGAAAATGGCGCGATGGCGTTCCTTGCGGAAAACACGGTACTGGAGTTTTACGATCTTTCGCTGGAAGACGGCGCAAAGACGACGCGGCTGGTGCTGCGCCAGGGGACTGCGTCTTTCTACGTGAATCCGGGAGGCGGGGATTATTTCAGCGTAACCGGCGGCGACTTCACGGTGGAAGCGGACGGACGCGCGGGTTTCCGGCTGGACAATTTCGACGACGGCAGCGTGGTGAATGTAACGAAAGGGCGAGCAAGCGTTTTGCGGAAGGATAAGACGACGGCGCTGGTGAAGGGGCAGTCTCTGTCCATGCGTGCGGGCGACAACAATTCCACAGAGATCGCGCGGCTGCCGGCAACTGACGATTTCGACCGCTGGGTTGCGGGGCGCGAAGACGCGGTGGCAACGGCGACTACGGCGGCGCAGCAATATGTGAGTTCGCCTTATTACAGTTCGGGGATCGCGGACCTTTACACATACGGATCTTGGTATCCGGTGGGTGGATACGGAAATTGCTGGCGGCCCTATGGAGTGGGGCTGGGCTGGTCACCCTTTTCAAGCGGCGGCTGGTTTACGGATCCGGTGTTCGGGTCGGCGTTTATTGGGTCGCAGCCTTGGGGATGGCTGCCTTACCACTATGGCGGGTGGGTGTTCGATCCATTTTATGGCTGGCTGTGGTCGCCGGGATTAGGATTTGGCGGTGGCTTTAATGGACTTGTGCCATTCCGGCCAGTGACTGGCGTTTTCATCAGGTCGAAGACGGGTTTGCTGGGGCTGGTGCCGGTGCATCCGCTAGACGTTAAGGGCAAAGAGCCCATTAATTTGAGCAAGGGATTTTTCGCAGTCAGCAGCGGCGCGGTTGCGGCGCAGGCGGGTACGGGCGGCGGAGAGAGCTGGAAGGTAATGAAAGCGCCGCCGCGAGGATCACTGACGACGACCGCGGTGGAGGCCTCAGCGGCACCGGCGCGCGTTTCGCGGACGATTATCGGCGGAGGCAACAGCGCGCGCGTGGTCACGTTGGACCGCAACTCGACGATTGCATACGACGCGCGGGAACATCGGTTTGTTAATGGGGCGTCAGCGCCATCGGCAGCGCAGAGCGCAACCGGAAAAAGCGTTGAGAAAACGAGTGCTGCGGGCGAAGTAGCGGTTCGCAACGGCGGCGCGGCGCAAGTGCGCGGCGCAGCTGCGGCTGCTGCCAGTATGCGGACGCCCGCGGCCAGTGCGCGCGGGGTCGCCCCCGCGAGAGCGATCACGCCGCCACCGGCGCGCTCGTCAGGCGGATCGTACGGCGGTGGTTGGAGTGCGGGCGCATCGACGCACGCCTCAGCAGGAGCATCGGCGACGCATTCATCGGCGGCCGCAACGCACGCAGGGTCTTCTGGCGGCGGGCGTCCGCACTAGAGGTTGCGCGGCGACGCAGCGCACGACTCGCACATTTGCTCAGGAAAAGATAAGGCCGGCGTAACCGACTACGCTGCTGGTGTCGCCTGACACATCCGCGGAGGTCGCGTAACGCACAAGCGTGGCCTGCTTTGCATTGAGTGCGCGAAGAGCGGTCAGCATGGCCACGGTGGGTCCTAACCCGCACATCGAAATATTTTCGCTTGCGCAAAGATCGTAAAGAGCGCGCGGGTTGAAGGCCAGAATCTGGTCAATGGCTTTCTTGTCCTTGACGCGCGTGGTTGCATCATTTTCGTAGTGATTCAAATCGGAAGTGGTCAGCAGGAGCACTTCGGGACTGGCGGCGAGGACACGGGCAAGCGCTGCACCGACGGCGACGAGGTCATCGTAGCGCACGGTGCCGAGCGCAATGGGCACAAAGGCCAAGCCCGGGGAAAGCACTTGCAGAAAAGGAAGCTGGACTTCGATGGAGTGCTCCGTGCTATGCGCGACGCGATCTTCGCGGAGGAGTGGACATTCCTTGTGGAGCGCGGAGGCCAAAGTTTCGTCGATCGGCGCGTCGCCTAACGGCGTTCTCCAAGCTCCATTAGAAATGGTGGCGATGGATTCACCGCGCGGAAAGTGGCGAACGCCGAGGATGATAATTTTCGTGGGGAGAGCGATGCGGGAAAAGACGGCTCCAGCGACATGTCCCGAGTAGGTATAGCCAGCGTGAGGCACCAGGCAGGCCTTGGCGGGTTCCAGCGGCGGCTGGGGTCTTGCGTATTCACGAACGGCGGAGGTCAACTCGTCGGGATTATTGGGGTAGAAGCGTCCGGCGACGGCAGGAAGGCGAAGCACAGAAGCGCTCGATTAAATCAGAGAGACTTGGAGGGCTTACCTTTAATCTTGACGGCTTTTTCGGTAGCCGAGTCGTACAACACGGTAACTTTGTCGCCGTACTGATAGCCGCCCTTGTCGATGATCTTTTGCATCTTACCGGCGGCCACCGGCGAAAGCGGGAAAGTGCGAATAGCCAGGTCGTTGCCCTTGGCGCGCACAGAAATTTGTGCGGTGTTGGCATTCATCACAAAGCCTTCAAACTTGGCGATTCCGGGTTTGGGTTTGGGCTTGACGGTGTTGACGATGATGGGGACCGCGGTATCCACCACAATGGGCACCACGACCGGAATGGGGCCCTGCGCGCGGACAGGCGCGGAAAATCCCGCAGCGAGCAGCAGGGCGGCAGTTCCCGGAAGCGACATGAGTCTAAATAATTTCATTCGAGATTCATTCCAGGTCGTCCGTAGCGATGCGCAGGGACTTGAGAAAACGCACGTCTTGCGGGGTCATGGTGAGGCGCGCGACGGGTCTCTTGTCGGGATCCTGGTCAAAGGATTCCTGGTCTACCTGAATGCGCAAGGACTCCAGAAAGCGGCGGTCCTGGGTGGTGAGTTTGGAGGCTGCATCGGCCGCTGCGGCGGCGTCGCGCTTTGCGAGCCCGATGGTGGCGTCGAGCTTGAGGACAATATCGTAACCGTGCGCACGAACCCCGGCGATGGCGCCGGTGATGCGGTCGGACTCCGATACGGTGTCGTTAATCGCGTGTCCCAACTCACGAAGCAGGTTTTTCAGGTGATCATCGAGTTGCAAAGGCGGCCCCCCTACCTCTGTAAACATCTTAGGCCCACCTTGCATTGGATACAAGCTGACGTGGGGAATGTTGTCTCCAAAGTGTTCACAGGGCTTTTACCAACAAATTTGCAGGTTCCAGGAGGGTTGCCAATACATTGCGTTCCCGATTATGCGCTAAGATGTTCCTGTGGGCACAATCAGCCGCGCAGCGCAGCCGGCGCCGGAGGCACATGGTTTTCGGCGGCTCTGGCGCGTTTTAAAACAGCTTTTTCACGAAGTGACCGGCGCGGTATTCGCTGTCTTGGCGCTAGGTTGGCTTAATGCCGCGGCTCGGGCGTGGACGCGCGATGTGGCGCACTGGTTGATCGCGCTGGCGGTTTGCGTGGCCGGGCTGTTTGGCTTTTTTTCCGTGACGCAATTTCTTCGCGCACGCAAAGTGCGCTGAGCCTTATGTCTGATACGAAATCACCTGCAAAGGAAGTGAAAGAACGGCGGGAGCGCTTTCGCACGCTCTCCGGACTCGAGCTGGAAGGCTTATACACGGACGAGAGCCTGGTGGGTTGGGACCCTGAGGACGCGCTGGGCTATCCCGGCGAATTCCCGTACACGCGGGGGATTTATCCTTCCATGTACCGCGGCCGGCTGTGGACCATGCGGCAATACGCGGGTTTCGGGTCGGCGACGGAATCCAACCAGCGTTACCGGTACTTGCTCAGCAAAGGGCAGAGCGGGCTATCGGTTGCTTTTGATCTGCCGACACAAATCGGGATGGACTCCGATCACGCGCTGGCGCTAGGCGAAGTCGGGAAAGTTGGCGTGGCGATCGATTCGTTGGAGGACATGGAAAGGCTATTCGACGGCATACCGCTGGAAAAGGTTTCGACGTCGATGACCATTAACTCAACGGCGGCGATTTTGCTTGCGCTGTATGTGGCGGTGGCGAAAAAGCAAGGCGCGAACCTGGCGAAGCTTTCCGGCACGGTGCAAAACGATATCTTGAAGGAATACATCGCGCGGGGGACGTACATTTATCCGGTGCGGCCGGCGATGCGTATCGTTACGGACATATTCGCATGGTGCCGAGAGTCGCTGCCGAAGTGGAACACTATTTCGATTTCCGGATACCACATTCGCGAAGCGGGTTCAACGGCGGTGCAGGAAGTGGCGTTTACGCTGGCGGATGCTATCGCGTACGTGCAAGCGACGCTGGATGCCGGGCTGGATATCGACGATTTTGCGCCGCAGCTCTCATTTTTCTTCAATGCGCATAACGATTTGTTGGAGGAGATTGCCAAGTATCGTGCGGCGCGGCGACTTTGGGCGCGGTTGATGCGCGAGCGTTTTCAGGCTCGGGATGCGCGCTCGTTGTTGCTGCGATTCCATGCGCAGACCGCGGGTTCGTCGCTGACGGCGCAACAGCCCGAAAATAATATTGTGCGCGTGGCGATCCAGGCGTTGGCGGCGGTTCTTGGCGGGTGCCAATCACTGCACACGAATTCCATGGATGAGGCGCTGGCACTGCCGACGGAGGACGCGGCGCTGATTGCTTTGCGCACGCAGCAAATCATCGCGAATGAAACGGGTGTGGCGAACACCACCGATCCGGTTGCGGGCTCTTACGCCATCGAGCACCTGACCAACGAAATCGAAAGTGGAGCGATCACTTACATCGAGAAGATTGATTCGCTGGGCGGGATGCTGCGTGCGATCGAGTCCGGCTTCGTGCAGATGGAGATTCAGAAAGCGGCTTATGAGTACCAGCGCGCGGTAGAGACGAAAGAACAAGTGGTTGTCGGAGTGAACGACTTCATCGCGGAAGAAGAGCGTGGCATTCCCACGCTGCGCGTGGATCCACAAATCGAGCGCGAACAGATCGAACGAGTGCGCGCCTTGCGTGCCCGCCGCGATGGGAGCAAAACCAAGGCGGCAATCGTCGAGCTTGAACGGCGCGCATCGACGAAAGAAAATTTGCTCCCCGCGATTCTTGGAGCTGTCGAGAGTTACGCTACCGTTGGCGAAATATCGGATGCGCTGCGCCACGTTTTTGGCGAATACCAGGAATCAGTTGTCATCTGAGCCGGACACATCCTCTGGTGTCCTGCTGTAGAATGCTCGCCGTCATCCACTGTCCATGAAACTGATTCTTGCCTCCGCCTCGGTACGCCGCGCTGAAATTCTGCATGATGCAGGACTGTCTTTCGCGGTGCTGTCTTCGGCCGTGGATGAAACTCCGCTGCCGGGTGAATCGCCGGCTGACTTAGTACAGCGACTGGCGGACGCGAAGGCGGAGCTGGTTTCAGCGCGCGCGGTGGCGCCAGCGATTATCATTGCGGCGGACACGGAGGTCGTGCTGGACGGACACGTGCTGGGCAAGCCGCGCACGAGCGAAGATGCGCGGCAGATGCTCACGAAACTTTCCGGACGCACGCATGCCGTGCTGACGGGAGTAACGCTGGTGCGACTGCCGGACGCGGAGCGGCGCAGCTTCGTGGAAACTACGCACGTGTATTTCGCGCCGATTCCGGAGGAAGAGATCACGCGTTACCTGGCGAGTGGCGAACCGTTCGACAAGGCGGGCTCGTACGCGATTCAAGGTCGTGCTGGGCGCTATGTTCCGCGGATTGAGGGATGCTATTTCAATATTGTGGGTTTGCCGCTGGCGCGATTGTGGCAGTCGCTTAAGGAGTTGGGCTGGTCGGAGGCTTTGGAGTAAAGCGCCGCGGGAGCCGCCTGAAGACGTCCGATACAAATGCCTCACTTTGCTCGCTAGCTGGGCCCCTCGAGGCTCAGGCTAAACGGAAGCGGAACCTCTCCATAAAACCGGAGTCTAGATGAATAAGAAAAGGTGCTCCCCTTGCGAGGAGCACCTCGGGGTGGTCGGGGTAGAAAATCCTTACGGCTTCTTGGCGCTGCTTTGCGTTGCGGCGTTGTGCTTCTTGTTGTAGATGTTGCGCGACGCGTGATTCTGCTCTTTGTTGATCTGCTTCTTTTGGCTGGCATTCAAGGTGCCGCCATTGGCCTTGCGATCCGTGGCGACTTGCTTGTTGATGCCCTTTTGCTGGTTTTCGAGTTTCGCGGTTTCGCCTGGCGTTAGCTGGCCGCTCTTGATGCCTTGCGCGATGCGGTCTTGCTGGTTTTCGCGACGCTGGCCGACTTTGTTGTTGCCGTAATGCGCGGTGTTAGCGTTGTGCTTGTCGGCATAGATTTGCTTTGACATCTGGTTTTGTTGCTTGTTGACCTGCGCCTTTTCGGCGGATGTCAGCTTGCCGCCGTTGGCGGCGCGGTCTGTGCGCGTTTCCTTGTTGATGGCCGCTTCTTTCTTCTCGAGGTTGGCCGTTTCGCCCGCCGTTAGCTGGCCGCTTTTAACTCCATTGGCGATGCGGTCTTGCTGGTTTTCCTTGCGCTGGGCGATGCTGGGATCTGGCTTCTTGTCGGCGGCTGCTGGGGTAGCTGGTGCCGGCGAGCTCTGCGAGGAAGACGGGTCTTGCGCCAGCACCGTGGTAGTTGCACCGGTCGCGCTTACGAGCAGCGCCAGCGATCCTGCACCCCACTTCAGAAATGTGACGTTCATGCGTTCTCTCCTGTATTCGTCGGAAAGTTTGTAAGGCACCATGATCAAGCGTGATAGCTGAATTCTGGGGGGTAAGTTAGTGAGTGGCTACTGTTCTGAGGGACAGGTTTTTGCGGTGGAGAGCCGTTTTTTAGTACCAATTGGGCACAAATAGTATGCCAAAAACGAAAAAGGGCGGCACTAAGGCCGCCCGATTTGAAACTGAAACTTTCGCGATGGAAGGAGGCTAGCTCTTCTTTTCTTCGCCAGGTTTGTCCGCAGGAGGCGGGGTTTGGTTACTTGGCGGCGACGGAGGATGATTTCCAGACATGCCTTCCTTAAAGCTGCGGATGCCTTCGCCTAGCCCGCGCGCCAACTCAGGAATTTTCCGCCCGCCGAAAAGGAGCAGGATAATCGCCAAGACTATAAGCCAATGAATAGGACTAAACTCGCCCATGAATCGCCTCCACGCGCCATCCGCGGCGCGCTACTCACAACCCTAACTTAGGGATGCCTTGCGCGGCAAGCCTAGCTCGCTGCGCGCCGCTTGCCATACCACTACAGGATAACACGCTCGTCGCCTGCGCGCCGCGTTACGCGCTCGCGATCCAGGTATTCGAGCAGAGGGATGGCATATTTGCGGGTGATGCCGGTCAGCTCCTTGAAGACAGGAACCGAGATGCGCTCGCCTTTGGCTTTCTTGAAGACGGAAAGGCGATCGCGGAGCTGTGCGAGGGCGTCACGGTGAAAAATCAGCTCAGGCGTGACACGCACAAGGTTCTTGTCGCGTAATAAGATTTGCAAAATTTTCTCCGCGCGCCTTGCTTCCACAGGCAGCTTGCTCAAGACCTCTTTGACCGCCGGAACGGCCAGTCCGGCGGCCGCGAACGCTGTTTCGATCTGCTCCTTGGCGCGCGCTTCCTCAGGGTCAAGGCTAATCGTAGAGCCCGCACGCTTTACAATTTCGCCTTGGGCTTCGAGCTTCTTTTGTGCCAGCAGATGGTCGAGGGCCGCGCGAAACGTTTCTGGCCGGACGCGCCTACCAAGACTAGACCGCAAATCCTCGCGGGATATTCCGGGAAGCAGCGGATTCTCTTTGTGGAATTTCTCGATTTTAGCCGCGATCTTCTGACGCACTTCCTCGAATGCCTTGCCGGAGAGCAATACCAGAGGCTCCGCGGAAACGATTTTGGCGCGGCCAGCGTCCGCGAGATGCTTTGCTGCGCCACGGGTTTCATCATCGAGCCATCCGGTGCGCGCGGTTATTTCCTGGAGGCTTATGCCAAGTACGGCGCGATCGGCCATTGCCGGGAGGATTTCGAGGCGATCTCCGCGTTGCAAAGTTTCGAGGAAGGCTGGCCGACTGGTGTCGCGCAGAGTGAGCCGGCGGGCCAGGGGATCGAGAACCACCCCGCCGCCGATGGTGATTACGGGCGAAAATTGGCGCACGATGAAATGGTCGCCGGGCAAAACAAGGATGTCGTCCTGCAAGCGGAGTTGTGCGAAGGCGCTTTGTCCGGGGGCGAGGTCCTTTTGGGCGTAAAAAACCAATTCGGCGACCGTCTCGCAGGTTCCTGCGTGGAAATGGACGCGGCTTCGCTGCTTTAATTTTGGAGCGGAGGACAAAAGCTCCAAGTGGGTGTCGATGCGCCGTGTCGCACGAAATTTTCCGGGACTAGCCAGCACCATGCCGCGGCGTAACGTGGTGTGCTCGATTCCGGCGATGTTTACTGCAGTCCTTTGTCCCGCGCTGGCGCGATCGACAGTTTTGCCGCCGGATTGCACGCCGCGCACTCTGAGACGCTTGCCTAACGGGAACAGCTCGACTTCGTCGCTGGCCGCCACACTTCCGGAAATCAGCGTGCCGGTGACAACCGCGCCGAAACCCTTGATTGCGAAGGCGCGGTCAATAGGCAGGCGGAAATAGCGGGAGGCATTTTTTGCGGGAGACTGCTGCGCTGCCGAGAGGAGAGCCTGCTTGAGATCCGGCAATCCCGCTTGTGTTCTCGCACTGACGGGGACCACTGGAGCGCGTTCGAGGAAAGAGCCGCGGAGGTACTCTTCGACCTCGAGGCGGACAAGACCGGCGGTGTCGGCGTCGACCAAATCGCTCTTGGTTAGCGCCACGACGCCGCGCTTTACGCCAAGCAGGCGGCAAATATCGAAGTGCTCGCGGGTTTGCGGCTTGATGGATTCATCGGCGGCAATCACCAGCAGGACAAGGTCTACGCCCGCGGCGCCTGCGAGCATGTTGCTGACGAAGCGCTCGTGGCCGGGAACGTCGACGAATCCAAAGCGCACACCGTTTTCTTCGAGGAAAGCGAAGCCGAGATCTATGGTTATGCCGCGGCGCTTTTCCTCTTCGAGCCGGTCGGGATTTGTGCCGGTGAGAGCCTCCACTAAGGAAGACTTGCCATGGTCGATGTGGCCGGCTGTGCCGACTATCACGCTCTTGAATTGATTAGACATGCGATTGCGACACGCGCAGTTCACACGGTAGCACAATCGAAAATCTGTCGAGGGGGTAGCGTATGGGCCGTGAGTTTCTTGCGAATTTACGAAATTACTTGGCAGCGGTGATTTCGTCCACGATGGCCTGGGTTGCAGCGCGAGGATCCGACGCGGCGAGAATAGGACGGCCCACGACCAGGAAATCGGCGCCGGCGCGAATGGCTTCGCCGGGAGTGGCGGTGCGCGCTTGGTCATCGTCCTTTGCCGCTGTGGATTTGTCTTTAGGCCGAACGCCGGGCGTCACGATCAGGAAGTCGCGGCCGCAGGCTTTGCGAATGGCGCGAGCTTCTTTCACCGAAGCCACAACGCCGTCAACGCCGGCTTTCTTGGCCAATTGCGCGAGCTTCAGCACGCGGCTTTGCGACGTGCCGCCGATGCCGACTTCCCGCATGGCTTTGTGGTCCATGCTGGTGAGGATAGTGACTGCGAGGAGACGCGGACGGTCCGCGCCCATAGCCTGCGCAGCACTGACGGCTTGCGCCGCGGCATGGAGCATTGCGTGTCCACCGAGGGCGTGGACGTTGACAAGCTGAACTCCAGGCATCGCTGCGCAGGAAAGAATCGCGCCAGCAACGGTGTTCGGGATGTCGTGAAATTTGAGGTCCAGGAAGATGCCCGGACCAAGAGCAGCTATTTCGCGAACGGCCTGCGGCCCCGCGGCGGTAAAGAGCTGGCTGCCGATCTTGAACATACCCACAAGATCGGCGACCTGCTTTGCGAATTTCAGAGCGGAAGATAATGAATCAAAATCAAGAGCGACAATCAGGCTGCTTCGTGGATGAGCGTCGAAACTCAACGTTTCTGGGGCAGCTCCATCAACTCGAGCCGGACTTGGCTCACGCCCGAATGGATAAGGCCGATTTTCCGGGCGACGCGATAGGATACATCAATTTCGCGTCCTTCTTGATAGGGACCGCGGTCATTGATACGTACTAGTTCAAATTTGCCGTTGCGGGTGTTTACGACGCGCACCAGGGAGCCGAAAGGCAGGTGCGGGTGCGCCGCAGTGAGCGCTTCGCTATCGAAGATCTCGCCGTTGGCGGTCTTGCGACCGTTGAAGCCAGGTCCGTACCAGCTCGCGTTGCCAACCCACTGCTTGATGGCCCTAGGCGGTTGGCTCAAGTGCGCGACGAGAGGCGCTTCCATCGCCGGAGCGACGAGGAAGAGTAAAGGAACCCAGCGGAGTGCAGCCCAGATCACGAAGAGTCGGTTTCTCATAGTGTTGTCTTTGTGCTACAACTTCCCAAAAAGTGTAGCTTTTGGGGGCCGTTATGTCAATCATTTTGTACTGCAAACTTCTGATGTAACTCGCTGATACTATTGACGTTAGCTTGTACTAGAGCCTTCGTAAGGGGTGCCAAAAGTCGCTCACTGGCCCTCGGGTCAGCAAAGCTGGCCGTTCCTATCTGGACGGCCGAAGCCCCTACGGACAGGTATTCCAGCACGTCTTCCACCGTCTCGACGCCGCCCAAGCCAACCACGGGTATCTTCACTGCTTTCTTCGCTTCCCAGACCAGCCGGAGAGTTATGGGACGAATGGCGGGTCCGGAAAGGCCGCCAGTTAGATTCCCTAAACGTGACTTTAGGGTGCGGGTGTCTATGGCCATGGCGGGGTATGTATTGGCAACGGTGAGGGCATCAGCTCCCGCAGATTCGGCGGCCTTGGCGATAAGTCCAATGTCTGCAACAAGCGGCGACAGTTTTACCCAAAGTGGTCGCCGGGCTGCGGCCCTCCGGGCCGCCGTTACCACATCGGCGACCTGCGCTGGATCGTTCCCGAACTGAATTCCGCCTTCTTTCACGTTTGGGCAGGAAATGTTGAGTTCGTAGCCCGCTAACCCCTCGGCGTCCTCCAAGACGCGGATCACCTCCACATAGTCTTCCAGGCAATAGCCGAAGACATTGGCCAGCACAGCGCTATCGTAATTTCGTAGTAAGGGGAGTTTCTCTGTGACAAAAGCGTGGGCGCCGATATTTTGGAGTCCCACGGCGTTAAGCATGCCGGACGGTGTGTCACAGAGGCGGGGAGGTGGCGCTCCCTCCATAGGCTCGCGGGAAAGGCCTTTCACCACGAAGCCCCCGAGCCGGTTTAGGTTGACGAGGTGGGCGAACTCCACGCCGTAACCGAAAGTGCCGCTGGCGGCGAGGATAGGATTGCGAAGGCGCAGGGCGCCAATCTGTACGCTGAGATCGACAGCGTCTGCGGCACTCACTTCGGCAAAAGCTTACCATGAAGCGGCCGGATTCGCCGAAGAGGTCTATTTAGCTAAGGCCTGCGCAAGGATGTGTCCATCGCGCGTCGCTAGCGTGATTCCGCAGAGAGACGCTAACGTAGGGGCAATATCCGCGGGCGTTACCGGCTCGAGGTATTCGCCGTGATGAACGCCGAAGCCCATGAATAAGACCGGGACGTGCTGGTCATAGTTATAGGGGACACCGTGGCCGGTGCCGTAGGAACGAGTCTTGCCAGCGGGTGTGCCGTCCAAGAGCCAGTAGGGCTTAGGAACGATGAAAAGATCGCCGCTGCGTCCCGGGAAATAGCTATTGGCCATGGCGCTGCGGGTCGGACTTTGCGTTGCCGGGCGATTTTGGATCTGCTCGGCACGATAAACCTCGGCAACACCAGGCTGGGCGAGCGCAGCAACGGTCACCGCGCGCATGGCTTTGTCGTCATGCTTTAATTTCTCGTATACGTCGGGAGCGAAATAGACATCGCTGCCGTTAATGCGCGCGGTGGCCGGTTTACCGAAACTGAACGGCTCTAGCGCCTTTTCGATGCGTTCTTGCAGTTCAGCAAGATGAAGCACGCCGGCATCGGCGCCGGTCTTCTGCATGTCTTCCGGGACAGGAACGACGCCATGATCGGCGCTTAGAGCGACGACATAGTTGCCGCGGCCGACTTTTTTATCGAGATGCGCAAACAAATCAGCTAGATCCTTGTCGAGGCGCACCAGGATGTCTTGAATTTCCCAGCTGCGGGGGCCGAATTCGTGGCCGACGTAATCGACCGAGGAATAACTTACGCCGAGAAAGTCCGTCCCGCCACCCTGGCCCAGGCCGAGGGAATCGATGGCGGTCTCGGCGAACCTGGTCAGATAACTATCCGCAAAAGGGCTCGACGCCCATTGTTCGTAGAAGGCGGCATCGGGCTCATTGCATCCAGCTTTGCCGCGCAGAGGATGGGGAAACGTGGGATCCCAGCCTTCGGGTGGCACGGTGCCGACGGTCTTTTCGTCATACCAGTACGAGCCGTCCGGAAGCGAGCGTGTCCACGTCTTGCCGTAATCGTCTTTGATAGGGTGGGCTTTGGCATATTGCTCGACGAAGGGCATAGCGCCGTAGACGCTCGAGGTTACCCAACCACCTCCATCAGCCCAAGTGACGGCGTCGGCTTTGTGCCCGGCCATGGTAATCGCTGCGCGCGCCTTGAGTGAAAATGTCACGACGCGGGTTGCGCCATTGGTCTGGAACTTTAGCTCCTCGGCGAAAGCGGGCACTTCCATACGCCAAGCGCTGTCGCCCCCCTTTGCCGAAATGCCGGCATAGCCGGAATTCTTGGCGTTGGGATCAGCGGTGCAAGTAACCAGTTTCTGGCTTTCGCGGTCCCACCAGGCGTTGGCAACCATCCCATGTGAGGCGGGCAAGGCCCCGGTTGAAATGGTGGCGTGGCCTACGCAAGTTTCGGTTGCGGCGTAGGGGTAGGCGGCGTCGCGGAACCAGGCGCCTTCATCGACCAAACGGCGCAAGCCGCCGGTCCACTGCGGAAGGAATTTGTCTACATAATCGCCGCGCATCTGGTCCACGACGAGGAGCACGACGAGTTTGGGCCGCGCCGGTGCCTTCCTGGTGACCGCCGCCCTCGGCCGGGCTGGCATTGGCGTCTGCGTCTGGCCGCGAAGAACGGGGATACACACAGCGATGCCACAGGTGGCGAAGGCAATGGAAAAGAGACGTTTTCTTCTAAGAGTGTGGCTGTCGCGATTCGTGGTGCACGCCCTGCGGCTTCGGACAATCATGGACACCTCATTTTGACGCGCGGGAGTTTACCACGACATTGTTACGGGCTGTTTCAAGTCGCCACGATGAGGACTTTGTTGAATTCTTCACGTAGCGGCGGTGCACGGCAGCCCGGATTGGCTGTCGCCTGTGCTAGGATTACGCGACCATGCGCATCGTAGAGAAGGCCCAGCTTATGTCCGCGCCGGAGGTAGACCGTACGTTGCAGCGGCTGGCGCACGAAATCGTGGAAAAAAGCGGCGGCACAAAGCATCTGGCGCTCATTGGCATTCGGCGACGGGGCGTGCCGCTGGCGCAAAGGATCGCGCTGGCGATGCGGGGCATCGACGGGGTGGAGGTGCCCGTGGGCACACTGGATATCACCCTGTATCGCGATGATTTGTCGAAGGTTGCATCGCACGCGGTGCTGCAGAGCTCGGATATTCCGTTCGGGGTCGACAACATGGATCTGGTGCTGGTGGACGACGTTTTGTACACGGGCCGGACGATTCGCGCGGCGATGAACGGACTCTTTGATTTGGGGCGGCCAAAGCGAGTGTCTCTTTGCGTGTTGATCGATCGCGGCCACCGGGAGATGCCGATTGAGGCGCAGTTTACCGGCCGGGTGGTGCAAACCAGCGACACAGAGATTATTGAGGTGCGGCTGCGAGAGATCGATAACGAGGAACGAGTGGTGCTTGTGGATCGGGTGGACGGATAAACTTGCCGTCCCGCCGTACCCTAATCTGCGGCATTCCAAAGCCATGTTGCTGGGATAAAATGTCTGTGACGGGATTTGCGTGAAAATGTGACGTATCGCTTTCGCGACCTGCTGGCGCTTGAGCCGCTCACGGCGGATGAAATCACTTTTCTTCTTGACCAAAGCAAGCCATTCCAGGAAATCCAGAAGCATCCATTGAAGAAATTGGCCGCGCTGCGCGGGAAGACCGTGGCGCTGGCTTTCTTTGAGAGCTCCACGCGCACACGCATTAGCTTTGCCACCGCGGCTTCGCGCCTTGGCGCGGACACCATGAATTTGCAAGCGGAGGCATCGAGCCTGAAGAAGGGCGAGTCCCTGCTGGACACGGTGCATACGCTGAACGCCATGAAACCGGATTCCCTGGTGATGCGCCATGCGGCGTCCGGCGCTGCGGACTTTGTGGCGCGGCACTTGGACATTCCGGTGATCAATGCCGGTGATGGCACGCACGAGCATCCTTCGCAGGGCCTGCTGGACGCGCTGACGATTCGCGACCGAAAGGGACGGATCGACAATCTGAATGTGACGATTTTGGGGGATATCCAGCACAGCCGCGTGGCGCGCTCCAACATTCATTCGCTCGGCAAATTTGGCTGCCGCTTCACGCTTTGCGGACCGGCGATGTGGGTTCCTCGCGAGTTGGAGCAAATCGTTCCACATGGAACATCCGTGCGGCGCGTCTTTAACATTGACGAAGCGCTGGAAGGGGCGGACGTCGTGATCGTGCTGCGGGTGCAAACGGAACGACTGCACGAGCCCGCTCTCTCCGCGAACGATTATATTTTGCTATACCAACTCAATGGCGAGCGCCTGCGCCGCGCCGAACCCGATGCGATCGTTCTGCATCCCGGGCCGATGAACCGCGGCATTGAGATTTCGCCCGAAGTTGCCGACGGCGCGCAATCATGCGTGCTCGATCAGGTGACCAACGGCATCGCGGTGCGCATGGCGCTGCTCTTCTTGCTGTCTTCCGGCCAGAGCGAGGAACAGGGCGCGCACCCGGTTAGCGAAGCACAGCAGCCGCGGAATAGGCGTGCTACGGACGTAAAGGACCCATCGCATGCTTCTCGTTAAGAATGGCCGGGTAGTTGACCCCGCGAGGAAGACGGACGCCATGCTGGACATCTTGCTGGACGGCGAGCGAATCGCTGAGATTGCGCCGGCTGGAAAAATCTCATCGAGTAATGGATTCGAGGTCTTTGACGCCCGCGGGCTGATTGTGGCTCCCGGATTTATCGATCTACACGCACATCTCCGGGAACCGGGCCAGGAGTCTTCCGAAACGATTGAAACCGGAACGCGCGCGGCGGCTCGCGGAGGATTCACCGCGGTTTGCTGCATGCCGAACACGAAACCGGTAAACGACAACGCGAGTGTCACGCGATTTATCGCGGATCGCGCGAAAGCGAGCGGCAGCGTGCGTGTATGGCCAATAGGCGCAGCGAGCGTGGCCAGCAAGGGCGAAGCGATTGCCGAGATTGCCGCGATGAAGCAAGCGGGGATTGTCGCGGTCAGCGATGATGGCAAACCCATCGCAACGGCGAAACTTGCCCGGCAAGTGATGGACTATTGCAGCGCGCTGGACATTCCGGTAATCGAGCACGCTGAAGATGTTTCGCTGGCCGCGGGAGCCGTGATGCGCGAAGGGGTGACGTCCACTCGGCTGGGCCTGGCCGGTATGCCTGCGGCCGCTGAATCCGTCTGCGTAGCTCGCGACGTGCAACTTGCGGAGCTTACAGGCGCAAGGCTGCATATCGCGCATTTGTCGGCGAAGGGGTCGCTGGAACAGGTGCGCGCAGCGAAACAACGCGGGCTGCGCGTCACCTGCGAAGTTACGCCGCACCACTTCACATTGATCGATGAAGACGTGCAATATGATTCGCGTTACAAAATGAATCCGCCGCTGGCCGCTCGCGAGGATCGCGAAGCGTTGCTTGCCGGTCTGGCGGACGGCACCGTCGATGCCATCGCGACCGACCATGCGCCTCACGAACCGGCGTTGAAAGACGTGGAGTTTGACCGCGCGCCCTTTGGCATCACCGGGTTTGAGACCGCGCTCAGCCTTGCGCTCGAACAACTGGTTCACACTGGGCGCGTTCCCCTCGTCCGAATGGTGGAGTTGTTCACATCCGGCCCAGCGCGGGTCCTTGCTCTTGAGCGCACTATCGCTCCCGGCCAGCCTGCGGACTTGACGGTTTTTTCGTTGGATCGTCCGTGGACGTTCCAGGCCGCGGAATCGGCCAGCAAATCGCGCAACTCGCCTTTTGACGGACGAAGCTTCAAGGGCGGACCGGTGGCAACCATCGTCGGTGGGCGCTTGGTCCAGCCGTAGCATCCGAAGAGAAAATCAACGCAGAGACGCAGAGAACACCGAGATTCCAGAGGCGAATTCCGCCCGGACGACTTAGTGGGCGGCGGGTTCTGCGGCGGGGTGCATGCCGTGTTGCGGGACTTCGTGGAGGCCGCGGGCGGGTGGCTCGATTTTATGGCGATAGAAATGATCGAGAGGGATTCGGCCTTTGCCTATGGGGTAGCCTTTTTCAATGGCCTTCGTTACGTAGGCTTTGGCTAGAGTGGCGGCCTCAAACAAGGAGCGGCCAGCGGAAAGATGCGCCGCGATGGCGCTGGCGAAGGTGCAACCGGTGCCGTGCAGGACTTCTTCTTTACCCTTGTCTCCCGCGAGCGGCATGATGTCGGTGCCATCGAACAGAATGTCGACGGCCTTATCCATGTGGCCGCCTTTGACGATGACGGCACGCGCGCCCATCTCCACCAGCTTTCGGGCCGCCGCTTCCATGTCACCGGTGTCCTTTATGGTCAAGCCGGTGAGGATTTCGGCCTCCGGGATATTGGGCGTGATGACACTCGAGCGCTTTAGCATCTCGGTGGCGATGTACTTGATTCCCGCGGCGTCCAGCAATTCCGTTCCAGTCGATGACTTCATGACCGGGTCGTGGACGACGTGAGCAAACTTGTTGGCGTCCAAGAATTCCGCCACGACCGTTGCGTTGCCGCGATTCCCCAGCATGCCGATCTTCACAGCGGCGATTTCGCAATCCTTAGCGAGCACATCCAACTGCGCGCGCAGTGTTGCGCTTGGCGTGTTCTGCACTTCTTGCACACCCTGTGTGTTTTGCACGGTTAGCGAAGTGATCGCCGCCACTCCGTAGCAGCCGTGCGCCGCAAAGGTCTTCAGGTCCGCCGCTGTCCCCGCTCCGCAGGAAGGGTCAAATCCTGCGATCGAGAGGAGAATAGGAGGAGCGGAGTTGGAATGATTATTGTGATTGCCCATCTTCTCGTGCCTTGCACCTCGTAACGCGGATTTCTGTCCGATTCCACCGAACTCTAAGCAGCGCTACACAGAAATCCGCAGCCTTGTGCAGCGCTAAGAGAAAAGTGCCGGCGACGCCTGAAGAGGCGCACCGGCAAGTGCGAATGTACGCACGTTTCTGGACGGAGTGCAAGAGCAAATTTGAAGAAAATCGCGGCGCGAGATCCCAACTTCGCTGCCGATGCGTCTACGGGAATAGTCCGCGCACGAGAGTGGCCTCTGAAACGCGGCTCACGGCGAGAATCATAGCTCCGGCGCGTGGAGGCACGTGGTGCTTGCGCATGGTGTCCACCATTTCGTGGAAGGCGCGCACCATGATCTTCTGCAGCCGCAGGTTTACCTCTTCACTGTCCCAGAGCAGCCCTTCCTGGTTTTGAACCCACTCGAAGTAGCTAACGGTGACCCCGCCGGCATTCGCCAGGATATCCGGCAGGACGGTGATGCCGCGCCGCGCGAGGATTTCATCCGCATGGGGCGTGGTTGGGCCGTTAGCCGCTTCGGCCACGATGCGAGCTTTTATGGCTTCGGCGTTGTTCAACGTAATTACGTTTTCCAGCGCCGAGGGTACGAGGATGTCGCACTTCATGGTGAGCAAATCGTCGTTAGATATACGCGAAGCTCCCGGCATGCCTACGACCGTGCCGGAGCGTTCTTTGTAGCGGATGGCTTTGATGGGGTCGATACCGCGCGAGTTGGTTACGCCGCCGCGCGTGTCGCTCAGAGCGATGACTTTTGCCTTCTTCTCGACGAAGAGCCGCGCCGCTGTCGCTCCGGCGTTGCCGAAGCCCTGAATGGCGACGGTGGCACCGCGCAGGGAGATCTTCTTTAGCTTGCAAGCCTCTTCGACTACGAAGACCAGTCCACGCGCCGTGGCTTCGGCGCGACCAACGGAGCCTCCGACGGAAATCGGTTTGCCGGTAACCACGCCGGGGACCGTGTGGCCCACCATCATGGAGTAGGTGTCCATGATCCAGGCCATGGTTTGGGCGTCGGTGTATACGTCCGGAGCAGGAATATCTTGATCCGGTCCGATCAAAGGGAGAATTTCGCTGGCGAACCGGCGCGTCATGCGCTCTAACTCGCTCTTGGACATGCGCTTGGGGTCGCAGATCACGCCACCCTTTGCGCCACCGAAGGGTACGTTGACCACGGCCGTTTTCCAGGTCATCCACGCAGCGAGCGCTTTGACTTCATCGAGCGTCACGTTGGGATGGAAGCGAATCCCGCCCTTCCCCGGGCCTCGCGCGATGTTGTGCTGCACCCGATACCCCGTGTGGACCTTCACTTGGCCGTTGTCCATCTTGGTGGGCAGGGAGACTTCCAGAATGCGCTTCGGAGTGCGCAAAATCTGACGGAGGCCGGGATCGAGCTTTAGGAATTCCGCGGCCATGTCGAATTGAATCTGCGCGATACGGAACGGATTGAGATCCTCGCGCGGCGCTATACGCGGAATCATCGGTGCAACTGTCGGCTTTGCGACCGTGGCCATCGGCTTCGGTCCTTTCGTTTTGGCGGCGTAACACAGATTCGCTCGCCCGTGGTTCTGCTGCCTTGCTTTTCTGGGTTACCCGAAAATTAAAAAATCCATGTAGTCGCCAATTTAGCCATTGGCAGCAAACTTCTGTTCACTGCTTGCGTACTGATCGCGGCAGGCGACGGAACAAAAGTGCACGATCTCTCCGCCGGTACGCAGAGGAATGGCTCGCTCTTCCGCGATGTGCACGCCACAGACCGGATCGCGCACTAACCGGCGCGAAGTGATCGTAGCCTCTTGGCTCGAGCCCGCAGCCTTGCTGCCTGTAAGTGAATTCAAGAAGCCACGCAGCATCCAGCCCACTGCGCGCCGTAACAACGCTACGGCCCAGCACAGTACCACTAGCCAAATCAGAAATCGCATAGATCGGGGAATACCGCTCTTTCGGCCTTGTCGTCTATGTCATCGTATGCAAGGGGAAAAGGCGGAGTCAAACGAAATCCTCTGATTTCAATGGTTTGCGCTGGGAAGAGAATGGCACCTTAGTAGCGTTTACGGCTTCTAGTCTGGCAGTAAAGTCTTAATTATCAGCAGTATACATAAGAAAAGAGCGTTTTCCACTAGACGCCGGCCAAGCGAACTCTTGTGCAACGATGCCAAACTAGCTGGGCGCTATGCGATCGATGCCCATGTATGGGCGCAAAGCCTCAGGGATGACAATTGAGCCGTCCGCCTGCTGATAGTTCTCGACGATGGCGATCCATGTGCGCCCGACCGCCAAGCCCGAACCGTTCAGCGTATGTACGAACTCACTTTTGCCACCGCCCTTGGGCTTGAAACGGATTCCCCCCCGGCGGGCCTGGAACGCTTCGCAATTGGAGCAGGAAGAAATTTCCCGGAATTCATTGCTGGAAGGCAGCCAGACTTCGATGTCATAGGTTTTTGCCGAGGCAAAGCCCATGTCGCCGGTGCAGAGAAGCATTGTGCGATAGTGAAGACCCAACTTTTGCAGAATCGCTTCGGCATTTCGCGTCAGTGATTCGTGTTCCTCGTAACTTCGCTGCGGATGGGTGAATTTGAAGAGCTCCACTTTCTGAAACTGGTGCTGACGCAAGATTCCGCGCGTATCCTTTCCAGCCGCACCTGCTTCGGAGCGGAAGCACGCGGTCCACGCGGTTACCTTGATCGGCAGCTTTTCTTCGGGGAGCGTTTCGTCACGATAAAGATTGTGAAGCTCCACTTCACTGGTGGGGGTTAGCCAAAAGTCGGTGTCTTGGACCTTGAACAAATCTGCGGCAAATTTGGGCAATTGGCCGGCGGCAAGCAGTGAAGCGCTGTTTACCAGGAATGGGGGCAGAATCTCTGTGTAGCCGTGCTCGCGGGTATGCACGTCGAGGAAAAAATTCGCCAGAGCACGTTCGAGCCGCGCTCCCCAACCTTGGTACACGGCGAAGCGCGCGCCGGTAATTTTCGCGGCGGCGGTTAAATCCAGAATCCCGGCGCGCTCACCGACTTCCCAATGGGGCTTCGGCGCGAAATCAAACTTGGGCGCAGTTCCCCAGCGACGCGCCTCTATGTTGTCTGCCGCGCTGTGTCCGACTGGCACACTGGCGTGCGGCACGTTAGGAATCGTCAGAAGCAGCTCCCGCTGTTTCGCATCCAAGTGCGCGATGCGTTCATCCGCTGCTTTTATGCTTTCGGAGACCTCCTTCATTTCCGCAATCAGAGCGTCCGCGTTTTCCTTGGCTTTTTTCATCCGCGCGATTTCGTCGCTGGCCTTGTTTCGGCGCGCCTTGAGTTGCTCCGTCGCGGTGATCAGCTCGCGCCTCTCCTTATCTAGGGCGCGAAACCCATCGAGATCCAGAACCGTTGCGCGTTTCTTCGCCATCTCCGCAAAGATATCCAGATGCTCGCGGAAGTAACTCAAGTCATGCATAGATTTGAAAGAATAGCGGAAGAGCAGCTTTGGAGTCGACAGGGGAAAGAGGTCACCCCTTTTTGGCAATCAGGTTTTCTTCAGGGTGGCTTCGATAACAGCTTGCGGTTCGTCTGAGGGCAGGAAGACTGTGCCGGGGTTGTCCATGCCCAGCGGGGCGAGATCGGCGAGATGAAACTGCCTGCTGGGCAACGAAAGATGGATTTCGCTGACGTTCTCGAAATTGCTGAGGATGGCCTCGCCCATCGCGTACAGGGTGTGCTGGAGAGATTGGCTCTCGTGCTCCACAAAAGTCTCGAGGAGCATCTGTCTCACTGCATGCCATAAAATGCCGAACTCAGCGTCTTCCCCGCTGTACAGCCAATCTGCGCGAATTACTGTCGAAAGGATGCGGTCGGCTTCGTCTTGCAACGTCGTGTAAGGGTCCTTTTTGAAGTCCTCAAAGGCGGAGTTGGTTGTTTTCAGGACGACCAAATTTTGAATGCCGGAGCGCACTTGCGTGCCTTCGCGAGTTCCCGTCAGGAGGGAAGTGCGCTTTTCGTTTCCGGCGCGCGCGAAGGCGGAAGGGTGAAGTTTGCCGCCGTGCGGAATATGCGCCCAGATACTCTCTCTCCACTCGATAAGAACGCGTGTAACCTGAGGGTTGTAGGTCAGGAAATGCTCGATGATGTGCAACCCGAAGTTTTCGGGGGGTTCGATGGAATGCTGGCGCGCGAGGGCGTAAACGGTGTTTTTCATGGTGTCGGGCGGGAGGATTTTCCGATTGTCGCCTTGGACGTGCGCCGCTTCAAAATCACCCTCGAAGCGTATGGACAACGCGATTTCGCGGACGTCGTGGCGGCCTTGCTGCTTAGAGACACGCAGCAAGCGAATTCGCGAACTCCCATAATTATTTTCAGCAAGCGTTATCGCCATGGTGAGCTCCCGAGCAAGTTCTGGTTCGCGCAGAGATTCTAGCGCAGCACGGCGCGTGGTCGATGGTATGCAAATAGAGAATCCATCACAGGCGCTCGGGCGTCAGAATGGCGGTCATCTCGAGAACCCGCTGATAATACTCCTGCTGCTTGAGCTGCGAGCCGGCTTCCCGATCGACAATGAACGTCACATCGCCGTGAAGCTGCAGCGCCGATGCAGTTACCGATGCGGTGAGTGGTCCCTCAATGGCTTTGGCGATGGCCGCAGCTTTGGAAGAACCACTGGCGAGAAGGAGAATTCGCTTGGCTTCGAGAATGGTCCCGATACCCATGGTGATGGCGCACTGAGGGATCTCTTCTTCGGCGGCAAAAAACTTGCGGTTATCTTCGATGGTTTCTTTGCTAAGGACTTTCAAGCGGGTTCGCGAACCAAGGCTGGAAGTCGGTTCATTGAATCCGACATGGCCATTACGCCCGATGCCGAGAATCTGCAGGTCAATGCCGCCGGAATCGCGGATGGCATTTTCGTAGGACGCGCAATACTGCTGATAGTTACCTTTTATCCCGCCGTCGGGTATGTGGACGTTGGCAGGGGCTACGTTCACGTGAGTGAAAAAATTCTGCTGCATGAAATGATGGAAGCTTTGCGGATGATTCGACGCCAGCCCCAGGTACTCGTCCAGGTTGAAAGTGACCACGCGAGAAAAATCTAATTTCTCTTCGCGGTGCAGGCGCACGAGCTCGCCGTACATGCCCAGCATGGTGCTTCCCGTCGCTAGTCCCAGGCGCAGTGCGGGATTTCTGCGCACGGCATTCGCCACGGCGCGAGCCGCTTCGCGGCCGACCTCCTCCGGGCTTGCTTTCAATACCAATAGCATCTCTTCACCCTTGATAGCGCCCGCTTTGCGAATAGCGCGCGAGGAATTGCAATCAAATGCGTGAGTGTAACGCTTAATCCGATTTAAATGTGCCGCCAATTTATTGACAACCCGTTTCCAGAGCTATATAGCTAGGTCGCGTACAAGACCAGATCGACCGACCAGGCGAGAGCAGAAGAATGGCGCTTACCTTAACCGATTGGATCGTCATCGGAGTCTACCTGGCGTTAAACCTGCTCATTAGTCTCTATTACCGTCGCCGTTCCTCTGGCAGCACGGAGGAGTTTTTCGTCTCGGGACGAAACGTCTCGTGGTGGCTCGCGGGAACGTCGATGGTGGCAACCACGTTCGCGGCGGACACGCCGTTGCTGGTCACCGGGCTGGTGGCAAAGAATGGAATTTCCGGCAACTGGCTGTGGTGGTCGCAGTGCCTTTCGGGAATGATGACTGTTTTTTTCTTCGCGCGCTACTGGCGGCGCGCAGAAATCCTAACGGATGTCGAGTTTGTGGAGTTGCGTTATGGCGGGAAGCCGGCTGCATTCCTGCGCGGCTTTCGCGCCCTGTACCTAGGCGCGCTAATGAATTGCTTGATCCTCGGCTGGGTGATCAAGGCCATGATCAGCATCACGACGGTCTTGCTTGGCGATGCCGTCGCGCAAGGTCGCGTGCTGGAAGTGACTGTCGGCAGGCACGCTCTGATGCATTACGCACTCGGGGCTCCGGCACATACCGCGCTTCTAATTTGCGTGTTGGTCCTCGTTCCCTTTACCGGAATTTATACGTTTATTGGCGGATTGTGGGGGGTGCTGGTCACCGACTTATTCCAGTTCATTTTGAAAATGTCCATGATCATCGTGCTCGCATGGGTCGCCGTCACTAAAATCGGCGGAATGTCGCTGCTGAAAGTTCAGTTGTCGCACGTTAACGACGTGGTGCGGCAGACCGGTCAGCCAACAGGTTCGGTGCTGTCTTTCTTTCCCTCATTTCATTTGGGCTGGACTACAGACGCGATTTGGACGCTGCCAGTAATTACGTTTGTGCTGTATTTGGCGATGCAGTGGTGGGCGAGCTGGTATCCAGGCGCGGAGCCTGGTGGAGGCGGTTACGTGGCGCAGAGGATGTTCAGCGCCAAAGACGAGAAGAATTCGTTGGGCGCCACACTCTGGTTCAACATCGCACACTATGCCATGCGTTCCTGGCCTTGGATTGTCACCGGCCTCGTAGCTGTGGCTGTGTACTCCCCAGTTGGAGGATTGCATCCGAGCGCTGAATTTGCGGCGGAGCCGGAAAAGGGCTACGTGATGGTGCTGCGGGACTTTCTTCCGCCGGCACTGCGCGGCCTGATGGTGGCGGCATTTCTGGCGGCTTTCATGTCTACGGTCGGCACGCAGCTTAACTGGGGCACTTCGTACCTCATTAATGATTTCTATCGCCGGTTTGTGGTGCGCAAGGGCAGTGAAAAGCATTACGTCCTGGTGAGCAAGCTGTTCATCGTATTTCTGGTCATCTTGAGCGGCTACACCGCGGCGCACATCAGCTCGATTCAATCTGCGTGGCAGTTGTTGCTGGGCATGGGCGCCGGAACGGGGGGAGTGTTGCTGCTGCGTTGGTATTGGTGGCGCGTCAATGCCTGGAGCGAAATCTCCTCGATGATAGCGGCGTTCGTCGTATCCATGTCGTTGCAGCGGGTGACCTTTTCAGGAAACAGCTCCGTGGTGTTCGCCAAAACCACCATGATTACTGTCGTTGTCACCACCGTAGTGTGGTTAACCACCACGCTCCTTACACAGCCGGAAACCGACGAGCTCTTGACGAAATTTTACAGGCGCGTGCAGCCGACCATTCACGGGTGGAAGCGAATCGCGGCGCTTGCGCCGGAAATCACGCCGGTTCGCGATTTCGCGGCAAACACCTTCGATTGGGTGATGGGTTGCACGTTGGTTTATTGCACCATGTTTGGCATCGGCGAAATCGTTCTGCAGGCGTGGCTGACCGGTTTGATTCTATTGGTATGTGCCGCGATAGCAGGTTGGCTAATCTATTGGAGCCTCTCTAAACGCGGCTGGCAGACACTATCCGGAAGTGTCGAGACACCGGTGGCGGCCACAGAAGTGGGACTACAACAGACAGACTAGAGCTAAAGACGTTTTATGAGGTCGGTAAAGAGAAGGGGCGAAGATTTCTCTCCGCCCGTGGTAAGTCTGAACGATTCTGCGGTTACGTCTTTACGCGCGGAGTAGCCTTTTGCAGAACGGCGATCAACTCGCGCGCCGCGGGAGGAGCTTCCACTTTGGATTCGGTGATGATCTGCTCCGCGTTAACGTCGCGGCCGTAAAGCCGACGGTTTGCATCATTATCCGGACGCGCAGTTGAGCCCTCCAGAGAAACGCCCGCAAATACGCCGCGCGCACGAGAGTAACTTAACATTTCGGCGCGGAACGTAACGTCGGTGGCAGCTTGCGCATCGCGGCCCTTCGGCCCGGCTGCAATCGAAGCGTCAGCACCCAACTTCACTTTACTGCGCAGCAGACTCTCTGCTCCCCGAGCATTCATCACCAAGATGACGAAGTCCGTTGCCTGGCCGCCGATTTGTAAGCCCACACTCCCGGCTTCCAAAGCCATCATAGTAGGCGCGCCCCAAGGGCCCGAAAAGTCTTTGCCCGAACGGCAGACCATCACGCCTCGCCCGTAGCTACCGCCAACAATGAAGGCGGCCTTGACGACCGACGGGAACACCATGACGCAGCGCGATTTGTCGAGCAAATCCTGAGGAATATCGTCAGGTATGTCGAGGATTTCTTTGAGGACGGTCGCGGCATTTTGGATACGGTCGACTTCTTTTTCGTCCTTCTCCTTAGGCGCCGCAGAAAGAGACGACCATGAAAGGAAAATGACCGCCAGTGCGCCCGCCAGGAGCACGGTGAATCGCTTGTTATTCATTAGAACTGCCTCCTTTGGAATGACCAGGATGTCTTGCCCCGGAATGCCTCGTAAACTTTCAGGGAGTGCGCCGGTCGGATGCCAGAATGACGACCCCTCCGATTAGTGCCAGCGCTCCGACGATAGGCGGTATGGGAATCGTATTGTGCTCTTCCTTTGTGGCCTGGATCGGGCCGATATCCAGAACTTTTTTGTGCGTCGTGTATGTAATGCCCTGATAGACCAACGCGAAGATTCCGAGAACGATCAATACAATACCTAGAATTCGCATATGCTCGCTTTCCGGAAGTGGATCACGACCTGCGTAGCAGGTGACCCATCAACGTGACCAGGAAAAGGATCAGAAACAAGTAAAACAAAATCTTGGCAATGCTGGCCGCGGCCAGCGAGATGCCCGTGAATCCCAATAAACCGGCGATCAGCGCCACGATAAAAAACCCGAGTGCCCAGCGCAACATCTTCAACCTCCTGTCGTCGTCCTCATTGTTCGTAATGGAAGCGCCCAGTGTCGGAATCGGGCTGTGGATAGTTGGCCTGCGTGCCACACGCGGACCCACGATTCTTCTAAAACTATGGCACGAAGCCCGGACTCCCTCCATACGGCCTACACCCTACCGACATACGAACTGTCATGTAGTTGATGATTCGGCCGGGACGGGCTAAGGAACCTCCGCCGACGCCGTAGAGACTGCGAGATTTCGCCCGTCAGAATGTAAAAACTTCAGCGGGCGGCGACGCCGTCATTGCCGTACTAGAACTAACTCGGCTTCTAAACCTAAGGGATGCAGTGATTTGGGAAGCTCCGATAGGAAGGCCTAGGAATGGCCGGGGGAATGCTCCAACTTGAACTCGATTTGAGGGGTGTGCGCGGAAGGACGCAACAAGAAAATCAGCGGAGGGTTTCACCGGTTCTGCACCCTGCCCAAGCGCCTGGAGGAAAAAATGGAAGCTCTTCGTCTGTTAGTTGCTGATGACCACGAAATTGTGCGTAAGGGGCTGCGCGCGCTTCTGGAATCTCAACCCGGTTGGCAGGTTGCTGGAGAAGCAAGCGACGGGCGCGAAGCGGTAGAAAAGGCAAAGGAATTGCGGCCCGATGTCACTGTGCTTGACATCGGAATGCCTTCGTTAAACGGTTTGGAAGCCACCCGTCAAATGCTCAAGAACGATGCCCGCGCGAAGATCCTCATTCTTACCATGCATGAATCTGATCCCTTGATTCGAGATGTGCTGGACGCCGGAGCGCGTGGATACGTGCTAAAGACCGATGCGAGCAGGGATCTGGTGACAGCGGTGAACGCAGTGCGCAGCAACAAAACCTTCTTTACCGCCAAGGTCGCGCAGATGGTTTTGGATGGGTACCTGGATCAAGGGGTGAAGAAGGAGAAGCCGCCGGCTGAGTCTCCGAAAACGCGGCTCACCCCTCGCCAGCGCGAGATTGTGCAATTGCTTGCGGAAGGCAAGAGCAGCAAGGAAGTGGCGGTGGAGTTAGGTCTAAGCGTAAAGACGGCGGAAACCCACCGTGCCAACATCATGCGGCGGCTTGACTGCCACTCGGTCAGTGAGTTGGTCAGGTACGCCGTTCGCAATAACATCATCGAAGCCTGAAGCCACCGCATCGGAACCGGAAGTCCCTCCGTGTCTGTAGGGCACCAAACATTACCACCTAGGGTTGCCTCGATTCTCCGCCGTATTCCTTGACTGGCTGCTCCCATGTTTTCCTAGAGGCGGATCACCAATAGGAGGTTTCCATGAACTGGGACCGAGTCGAAGGAAAGTGGAAGCAAGCGGTGGGAAAGGTTAAGGAAAAGTGGGGCAGGCTCACGGATGATGACCTTCAGATGATTGGCGGCAAACGCGATCAACTCGTAGGTAAGATTCAAGAGCGCTACGGAATTGCCAAGGATGAGGCCGAGCGGCAAGTGGATGAGTTTTCGCACACCTACGGCACGGAAGAAGCTACCACGCGCGACAAAATCCGCACCGCGGGTCGATAGCAATTGCGCATCGAGTGCTGTCAGGAGCCGGAGCGAGGTGTGCTCCGGCTCTTCTTTTGCTGCTTCCTGCTAACGCAGTGCTTCGATTGCATGATCGTAGCCGGTCATTTCCAAGTATCCCACACCGCTTGTCGACAATCCGTTTCGCTTGCCCGTTAAGGTGACGGCGCCTTCCCAGTAGGCCGGGACGAACCCAGAGGAGGTAAGTTCCTGCGAAGGCAGCAAGGTCGTACATTCCAGCGCAAGACCGAGCTTGGGCACCAGAATTTTCCACTGCACCGGATACACCGCACGAGTTGCGAGACTGGTCCAGGTGGTCCCAGCAGGTTCCATCATGAATTCATCTTTGCTCAGATGCGTAGCGGCGCCGCGGGAATCAATGAGGGTTCCTGCGGAATAGGGGTCGATCGAACCATCCTTGTGGCGAATGCGGAAGAGCATCAGCTCGGTGTTGTCTTGGAGTTGAATGCTTATCCAATCCCATCCAACCTGATCGGGCGCGAGCTGATGCGTGAAAAATTCGTGATCCATCCATGTTGCGCCCGCCACCTCAAAGGTCCTGCCAGCAAGTTGAAGTCTCCCGGTTGTGTTCAGGCGCGTTAGCGAGATGTAGTGAGAGGCTCGTCCTGCTCCCGCGGCTTTTTGGCTAACGCCATTTTCGCCATGAATCACGGGCGGCTTTGCGGAGCGAAACGTAAGTTGAAAAGCGAAGCGCTCGTTGATCGCACGTAACGTTTGTTCGCCGCCATGCCACGCAACTTGCCAATTGCCGTTCCAGATTCGACCCTCTGCCTCGCTTGCGCCCGCTATGCCGGGGCCAGCGCGATTCGTGCGTTCCGTGTGAAAGAATTTGCCGCCATCCAAATCGCTTAGTGCCAGGTGCGCTAAATACAAGTCCCGCACATCCCAACTTCCAGTGTCTTTAGAATCGCGATTGACGCCCTGCCGGAAAAATGTCAATTCAAATCCGAATCGATGGCCTGCGGTGGTCTTTACGTTGCCGGTGTAATACCACCATTCCGTCTGGAAATCCGGGTGATTAAAGTGATCCCGAGGAAACTCGTAACGATAGCCAGGAAGAGCATCCCTGTATTGCGCTGTCGCGGTAGCGACGAAAATAAATAGGACCGCTACCCGAGCACAGCTACTCTTCATGGACAACCTCGAGCGGGTTCAGTCGCACGGCAACGCGCGCAGGATACAACCCGGCCACGACGGTTGCGGCATACACTACGGTCAAAGCTCCCAGGAGTACCGCCACCGGCCAGTGAAATCGAATCGTCCAGCCGAACGACTGCTTATTGACCACATAGATCAAAATCAAGGAAAGCGCAAAGCCCAGAATGATCCCGGCGAAATTGGCCAGCAAACCAATTAAGCCTGCTTCGATCACAATGAGCTTGCGAATTTGTCCGCTTGCGGCTCCCAGAAATCGAAGCAGTCCAAGCTCGCGGCGCCGGTCGATCACCAGAGCCAGCAAAGCGCCAGCGACGCCCATCACAGCAATGAGCACCGCGATTGCCTCGAGGGCATACGTAATCGCAAACGTACGGTCGAAGATGCGCAGTGCCTCGCCACGCAGGTCGCGATTGGTGAACATCAGCACGCGGCGCCCGGCCGCCGCCCCTGTGATTTCCGCTCGGACCTCTTCTAAACGCGCGTTGGGAGCCACATAGATGGCGAGGTTTGAGGCGGCGGAGTCCGGCAGATAGCGCAGCATGACATTGCGATCCATCAAAATGCTGCCGCGCTCGCTGGAATAGTCATAGTAAACGTCGGCGACGCGAAACGAATCGCGGTTTTCGCCAAGAGAGAGCGTTATGGAATCTCCCGCGCGCAGACTATGCTTACTCGCAAATGGCTCGCTCACGAGCACCGCGTTGGAATCGCGCAGCTCTGCCAAGACCTCATTGGTCTTTCGTCCGGATAGAAAATCGGCATTGTGATAGGAACGCAGGATGTTCAGCTCAATGGATCCAAGGCCAGCGGGCATGTCTTCATAGCTGATTTCGTATTCGCGAAGCCGGTCAATTGCCGCGACGCCCGGAAGCCGGGCAATTTTATCCGTGAGTTCCACGGAAATTGTGGGATGCCGGTCCGCGGCGGGGCCCCCCGCCGGCCGCAGGTACAAGTCCGCAGGTAGCTGATCGCCCATCCAAAGCAAAACCGTTTCGCGAAAGCTGCCGACCATGATGCCAACTGCGGTCATCATGGCAATTGCCGTCGAAAGTGCGCCGACCAGCACGGAAGTGCGCCGCAGCGAAGAGGACAGACTGCGCGACGCGAGCAGTGCCTCCACCCCCAAGACTCGCCTGAGCGTGCGCGAAGCAAGCCTGGCAATGGCATCGACCAAGGCCGGCATCGTAAATGCCGAAGCGCCGATGAGCAGAAGGGCCGCGAAATAACCGAACAGCGGCTTGCCGCCAATTGCCGGCGCTCGCGAAGCTGCCGCAGCCGCAAATCCAAGGGCAAGAGCAATCCAAATATCGCGCGTCTTCTGCACACGCGTCGTGTACTCCCGCCGCCCCTGCGCCATGGCCTCGATCGGCGGAACGAAGGAAGCCTCTCGCGCGGGCGCGTAGGCTGAAGCTACGGCAACTCCCACTCCGATCAGTACCGCGAGCAAAACCGACACCGGCGTCAACACAATCGCGCCCGGCCGGCTGCTGACGTACAGCGCCTCCACCGTTTCTCCCATCAAATGGACCGCTCCGCCAGCCATGAATCGGCCCAAGGGCAGCGCGACCAGCGCGCCAAGAAATCCGAAGCAGGCAGCCTCTCCCACAAACGCGGCCAGAACCAAAGCGCGGCCTGCGCCCAAGGCGCGTACAATTCCAATTTCGGCGCGCCGCCGCACGACCGAAACGGAAATCGTGTTGTAGATCAAGAACGCGCCCACGATCAGCGCGATGTAGCTCAGCAGCCGCAGGTTCCAGCGAAACGCCGCCAGCATACGGCGATTCTCTTTGGTCCCCGCGCCCGCCGCGCGCACCTGCATGCCCGCTGGCAGTGCTTGGCGAAGGCGTTCTTGCCATTCGTCGAGAGTTGGAGATTGCGGAACCTGAACCAAGATGCGATCGATTCGGCCGTGGCGCCTCAGCGCGTATTGCGCTGCGGAAATATCCATCACAATCGCCGATGTACTGCCGTTCGAGTCCGGAAAAGCGCCGCGCACGATGTAAGTTGCAACCTGGTCATTAATGAGCAACTCGATCGTCTGGCCGCTCTTTCTCCCCAAGCTCTCGCCAACCCAGATGCTGTCTTTCGCCGCCAAATATTTCCAGGTGTCATCGCCGCCAGCAAGCGGGAAGGAACTGCTGCCGCGGCCAGCTTCCGCGACGAGATCGAGCCCGACCAGCGGCAGGGTTTGCTTGCTCTCCGCGATCACCGCATAGTCCTCGATTCGAGGCGTAACACGAAACGCATACGGCAGGGTTTCCAGTGTTCCCACCACGTTTTCCGGCACGCCGCCAGCGGTTACGATTTCGAGATCGCTATTCCCCGCCAGCGTTTCCAGGGATGAACGGAACGAACCCGCCGCAGCCGTTCCCGCCAAATCGATAGCCAAAACCACCGCCACGCCCAGCGCGATCGCTAGCAGTGTCAACGATGTGCGCACCGGCTCGCGAAACAAGGGACGGACAATTAAGCGATAAAAAATCAGCAGCTGTGACATTGTTAGCGCCGGATCACTTCCGCGATTTGCCCATCGCGGAGCTTCACCACAACATCCGCCAACGCCGCGGCTTCCACACTGTGGGTCGCCATTACCGTCGCGGTGTTTTGCTGCCGCGTGAGGCGCTGCAGTAGGGAAAGGATCAAATTTCCGGTCGCAGTGTCCAAATTCCCGGTCGGCTCGTCCGCCAGCAAAATCGCCGGGCTTTGCACCAGCGCTCTCGCGATCGCCACCCGTTGCATCTGTCCGCCCGAAAGCTGATGCGGATAGCGCGCGCCGAGGTCTTCCAGCTCCACCCAGGCAAGCCGCTCCCGCGCGATTTCGCGCACGTTCTTTTTGCCTGCTAACAACAGTGGCAGCTCCACATTTTCAAATACCGTCAGCGTGTGAATCAGTTGAAATGACTGAAAAATGAAGCCGACTTTTTCGCGGCGAATTTTGGCCAACGCATCATCGCGCAGCGACGACGTTGCCACGCCGTCCACAAGCACCACGCCAGAACTGGGGAAATCCATCGCGCCCGCCAGGCTCAGCAAGGTCGATTTGCCGCAGCCGCTGCGTCCCACTAGCGCAACGAATTCTCCGCGCGAAACCTCCAGCGATAAATTGTTGAGCGCGCGCACCGGCTGTCCATCGGTGAAATAGTCCTTGGTGACGCTTTGAAGCGCGAGAATCGGCATGAGGGGAAATGATGGCCTAAATGATTGTGGCGCAGCAACCATGCTGCGCCACGAGGCTGCAAAACTCCTGGGGTCCGGTTTTTCTACCGCTTCACCGCAGCTAACGCATTTTCAATCGCTGCCGTAACTTCTGCCGAATCGGGCGTCACCTTAGGCTCGAAACGCGCAACGATCTGCCCGTCCGCCCCGACCAGGAATTTCGTGAAGTTCCATTGAATGTCGCCGCCGGTCTTCGGGTTCGCGGACTTGTCCGTCAAATATTGATACAGCGGCGTTTTGTCCTCGCCCTTCACCGAAACCTTGGACATCATCGGAAAGGTCACATTGTATTTTGACTGGCAGAACGTCTTGATCTCCTGGTTCGTTCCCGGTTCCTGGGCACCAAAGTTATTCGCCGGGATGCCGACGATCACAAAGCCGCGCTCCTTGTACTTCTCATAGATCGCTTCAAGCGCCGTGTATTGCGGCGTGAAGCCGCACCGGCTGGCGACGTTCACGAGCATCAGCACCTTGCCCTTGTACGCCGACAGCGGAGCGGGCTGGCCGTCGATGGTGTTGAGTGTGTAATCGAAAACGCTCTTCTCGCCGCCTGTCACTCCCGCAGCGCTGATGAGCAAGCAAAGCATGGCCGCAACGAATAGCTTGGTCATTTTTCCTCCATGATTCTTTTACATGGAATCGTCGCCGGCTGCAAATCGGTCCGAAGCTCGGCATGACTGCACTACAGGCTCTGCCTTGCTGATATTCCGATGGACCTTACTTTTCCGAGCCCACCCCGCCCCGACGGTTCCCATTGAGCCTGCACCGCCAGTGTTATAGACTTCGCCCGCGTCAGTTCCGGAAGATTTCACAAAACGCAGGGGACCGGCTCTTCCGCTTCGCCGCTCAGGCGGGCAGTGGGAGTCGGCGCGTGCCATAGTAGCGGCGAGCTTTAGAGGAGGCTAGATGCTGTATGCGTCTGAGGTAGCGGTCGCGCACCGCAACCTGGCAACGATAGACCTCGTCATCATCGGAGTCTATTTCGCCATCGTGTTTGGCATCGGCATGTACTTCGCCCGGAAAGAACGAACCTCCGAGGACTACTTCCTCGCGGGCCGCGATATTGGATGGTTCTTCATTGGCGCGTCTTTGTTCGTGTCGAACATTTCAACCGAGCACTTCATCGGCCTGTCAGGGACGGGTGCCTCTTCCGGATTGGCCGTCGGCCATTTTGAATGGCTGGCCTGTTTGATTTTGCTGATCCTCGGTTGGGTCTTCGTGCCTTTCTACTTGCGTAGCAACGTTTTTACCATGCCGGAATTTTTGGAGCGGCGCTTTAATCGGGCGTCCGCCGTCTATCTCGCAGGAATCTCGATCATTGCCTACATCTTCACAAAAATTTCCGTGCAGCTTTATGCGGCAAGCGTGGTTCTGGAGCGCGTCGCGGGTTGGTCGCTCTGGAAAACCGCGGTGGTCTTGGTCATCGCCACTGGAATCTACACCGTCGCCGGCGGTTTGGCCGCTGTCATCTACACCGACACGGTCCAGACTCTAATCTTGATCACCGGCGCTGTCGCCCTCACGATTATCGGCCTGGGACGCGTCGGCGGTCTCGAACACCTCCGCACCATGGTGCCTCCCGATTACTTCCACATGATCAAGCCGATTTCGGATCCGAATTTTCCATGGACCGGTATCTTTTTCGGCGCGCCTATTCTCGGCATCTGGTATTGGTGTACAGACCAGGTCATAGTGCAGCGCGTGCTCTCCGCGCGTGACGAGGGCCACGCCAAAGCCGGAACGATTTTCGCCGGCTTCCTAAAGATTCTGCCCGTCTTCATGCTCGTTCTCCCCGGCATCATAGCCTTCGCTCTTTTCCCCGACCAGGTCAAAAAGCCCGACTTCGCCTACCCAACGCTCGTTCTTAATCTGCTTCCCGTTGGCCTGGTTGGGCTCGTGATGGCTGCTTTGCTTGCCGCTGTAATGGGTGCCATGAGCTCGGTCTTCAATTCCGCCTCCACGCTCGTCACTCTCGACTTCTACAAAAAGATTCGTCCCCAAGCGTCCGAGAAGCAGCTCGTCAATTTCGGCCGCATCGCCACAGGCATCATGGTGCTCCTCGGCCTGCTCTGGGTTCCTTTCATCGGATATATCAGCAGCCAGCTTTATATTTATCTGCAAAGCGTTCAGGCCTATATCAGCCCGCCGATTTCGGCGTGCTTTATTCTCGGCATCCTCTGGCCTCGCCTCAACGGCGCAGGCTCCATCAGCGCGCTGCTGACCGGCTTTGTATTGGGCGCGACGCGCTTCATTCTCGAGCTTGCTGATCGCGCTGGTGGGAGCCATTTCCAGTCACCGGCCGTCCGGTGGTTGATCGACATGAATTTCTTGCATTACGCGATTTTCATGTTCGTCATCTGCTCCACGGTGCTCATCGGCGTGAGCCTGATGACGCCCGCTCCCAATCGGGAGCGTCTCGCGGGGCTGACCTTCGCCACCGT